>Ga0209535_1001446_pt1 | contig 16182 bp, 20 predicted proteins | sample LinPmetageLP28_FD_184041 | JGI IMG/M metagenome (GOLD analysis project Ga0209535, IMG submission 184041) | Marine viral communities from the Pacific Ocean - LP-28 (SPAdes) (version 2) | ecosystem: Environmental > Aquatic > Marine > Oceanic | place: Pacific Ocean | collected 2009-08-22 | reverse complement strand
GCTCTAGAAGAAGATGGATCTTCAGCTAGTGTTTACATTTCTCCTAAAACTTACTTTCCGAGTATATAATTATGGGTAACACAGCAAGAGGAAAACATGCATTATTTATTTCAGACCGAAGCGGTTTACAATATCCATATACTGAAATGGTTAGAGAATGGAATGGTGCAAGAGTACATACTTCAGAGTATGAACCTAAACAACCTCAATTAGAACCAAAACCTTTTACTGCTGATCCACAAGGATTAATGCATCCAAGACCTGCTAGATTAGAATTACCTACAGGAGATTTTTTAGAGATAAATCCTTTTAGTACACCAAATCTACTTACTGTCGGAGCAACTTTTGAAGTATCTCAACCTAACAGTGGAATATTGGTTGGGGATTTTGTAAGATTAATGAGTATAGCACAACCTTTGTCATCAACAGGATCTGCAATTTTAATTTTGCCTGCAGAACTAGAAATGACTACAACTTTATCGGCAAACATAACTGCTACAGATACTTCAATGGTAGTAAACGATGCAACTTCATTTTATACTAACGGTGGTTATCTAATGATTGAAAAAATTAATTCTACAACTGGACTATATGAAAATGAAATTATACAATATGCAGCTTATAATTCTGGAACAAAAACTTTATCTGGTTTAATTAGAGGAACTAATGCACCGTTTAGAGGACAGACTCCTAAAAATACTATTGCAAGCAATCACGATGCGGGAGCAAATATTTTTGGAGCAAGAGAGGTTTATTCTTTAAGTACCACAACTTCTCCAAGTGGAGGTCAGCCCTCAACAGTTACTAATCAAAATGGTTATTATTTAAAAGATAATGATGAAGGTTTTAGTTGGGTTGCTAACTTTACAGGTGGAGGAAATGGTTGTATTGCCGGTCCTTTAAATGTTAATATAACGGACGGGAGAAGTTAATGACATACGCAGAATTAAAACAAAAAATTATAGACTACACAGAAGTATCTAGTAATGTTTTTACAGATATTATTTTAAATGGTTTTATTGAAGATGCTGAACTTAGAATTTTAAGAGAAGTAGATTCTGATAATAATAGAAGATATGATACAGCAAAATTAGTTCTTAATACTAGATTTGTAGATACACCTGATAATTTATTAATCGTTAGATCTGCTCAAATTGTAGATTCTGATGGTACAGCTTTAGCAGATAACAGAGATTTTCTTCAATATAGAGATACTAATTTTATGGCAGAGTTTAACCCTAAAGGAGAAACAGGTGTTCCCAAATACTATAGTTACTGGGATGAAAGCACTTTGGTATTTGCTCCAACTCCAGATGCGACCTATACAGTTCAAATAAATTATATCTTGAAAACACAGGGATTATCGTCTACAAACACTACTACATACTTAAGTCAAAAATTTCCCAATGGTTTATTGTATGCTTGCCTAGTTGAGGCTTACGGATTTTTAAAAGGTCCTGTTGACATGTTTCAGTTATATGATAAAAAATACACAGAGGCAGTCAAAGGATTCTCAATTGAACAAATGGGAAGACGAAGACGGGATGAATACCAAGCAGGTGTTCCTCGAATAGGAAAACAATAGGAGATAAATTATGGCAATAACACAAGCAATTTGTAACTCATTTAAGAAACAGCTTTTAGAAGCTGACATGAATTTCAAACAAACTGGTGGTGATAAGTTCAAATTAGCTCTTTACATTTCTACAGCAACTCTAAACTCGGCAACGACTGCGTTCACAGCGACAGGTCAAGTTGGAAACAGTGGTCAATACGCTTCTGGTGGCGGAGCTCTTGTTAATGGTGCTACTTCTATATCAGCAGGTGTAGCGAGAGTAGACTTCGCAGACAGATCGTTTACTGGAGTAACGTTAACTGCTAGAGGAGCAATGATTTACAATACATCATCTGATAGTACTAATGCATCAGTTTGTATTTTAGATTTCGGAAGTGATAAAACAGCTACATCAGGAACTTTTACAATTCAGTTTCCAGCGCCAACATCAACAGCAGCGATTCTAAGAATCTCTGGTTAATTAGGAGGTAAACTCCTATGAGCACAGGTGCATGGGGCCAGGTAACCTGGGGTTACGCTAAATGGGGCGAGTTAGGAGATGCTAACGCATCACCTAATAACACTAACCTATTAGCTACAACTACTTTAGGTACAGGCACTCAAGAAGGTGAAATTAATTTAGGTTGGGGTAGAGCTAATGGTTGGGCAACTTTTGGTTGGGGTATTCCAGGAACTTTACTAGCGTCTGGAATTCAAGCAACTGCAAATTTATCTTCCGTAACTATTGACAATGAAATAAACACAGGATGGGGATCTGATACTTGGGGAACTGAGTTATGGGGATCTTCTGGATTAAATGTTCCTGTTACCAACACTAATTTATTAATTACAGCTGCTGAAGGAAGTGCAGGTCTTGCATTTGATGGAGATTCTAATTTAACTCTTACAGGATTACCTTTAACTGCTACTTTAAATAATGTAGATGGTTTTGCTGCTTTTGTTGCAACGCCTACAGGTTTTAATATGACAATGCAGCTGTCCTATGACCCTGAAATAATAACTCCTGCTTCTTTACCTATAACTATGAATCAAGGTACGGCTAACCTTGATGCAAATACAATAGTAGAAGTAACCTCTACTTCTGTAGGTTATTGGGGATATAAATCTGCGTGGGGTAACTTTGCTTGGGGTAATGGAGTAACTGAAACTTTAGCTATGTCTATGCTCGAAAACTTTTCGGGAGTAGATCCAGCGCCAGATGTTTCTTTAACTGGAAATGCAATGGCTGCTGCTTTAGCTGCTGGAAATACTTTTAACATTATTGGAGATGCAAATGTGCCTGTAACAAATGTAGCTAATAATTTATCAATGGCTATCACTACAGGTAATGCTGAATTAGAAGCATTAACTCAAGTAGATGTAACAGGATTTCCTTTAACAGCTATTTTAAGCAGTGTTGCTGAAGTAACAGGTAATGCAAATATATTTCCAACAGGATTTGGATTGACAAATAGCTTAGGAACGGCTACAAATGTATTGATTTGGAACGAAGTTAACACTGGCACAGCACCAGTTGATCCTCCAGGATGGCAAGAAGTCAATACTAACGCTGCATAATTATAGTTTGACACTATAAAAAAATTTTAATAATATAAGTAAATCGGAGTATAAAAATATGGCTAATTCAACATCAGCAAGTTTAAAACTTACAGTTCAAGCTACTGGAGAAAATTCAGGAACTTGGGGACAAATTACAAATACAAACTTATTAATCGTAGAACAAGCAATCGGTGGTTTTGAAGCAGTTGCTATTACAACTGGAGCAACTCTTGTTTTTACAAACGGGGCTATTTCTAATGGTAAAAATGCTGTTTTAAAATTAACAGGTACAATTGCAGGTGCAGTTAACGTAGTAATTCCTGATTCAATTGAAAAAACTTTTGTAGTTGACAATGCTACTACTGGTGCTCACGCAGTAACTTTTAAAACTTCTTCTGGTACAGGTGTAACTTGGGCAGCGGCAGATAAAGGTACTAAAATGGTTTACTCGGATGGTACTAATGTTGTTGATACAGCATTCACAGAATTATCCTCAGACTTTTCACCACAACTTTCAGCAGACTTAGATACAAATAGTCAAAATATTATTATTGATGACGCTCACAATATTCAAGATGAAAACGGAAATGAACAATTAGTTTTCCAAACAACTGGTTCGGCTGTAAATGAATTTGAATTAACAAACGCAGCTACAGGTAATGCACCTCAAGTTGCAGTTACTGGTGGTGACACTAACATAGATATGAATATTACTCCAAAAGGAGTTGGTAGAGCAACTTTCAATGGTCAAGGTAAAATTCAAAGTGTTGCAGAAAAAGCTACAGTTGATTCTGGTGGTGGACCATCAGGAACATTTAACTATGATGTACTTACACAAGCAGTATTATACACATCTGGAAATAATGCCGGTAACTGGACTCTAAATATTAGAGGTGACGGATCAAATTCTTTAAATTCAATTATGGACACAGGCGAATCAATTACCATTGCTCATATCTCTGCAAATGGTGGATCTGCGTATTACAACAGTGCAGTTACTATTGATGGTGGAAGCATAACACCAGAGTGGCAAGGTGGAGCAGCTCCATCTGCAGGTAACGCAAGTTCAAATGATGTTTATTCATATACAATTATAAAAACTGGAGATGCTGCTTTTTTTGCACTTGCAGCTCAAACACAGTTTGCATAATAAATTAGGAGGAGAAAGATTATGCCATTATTAGGAAGTTTTGGAGCAGCGGGATCAAGAAGTTTTGGTTTAACAGCTGGAGCTAGTGGTCCTACAGAAATAGAATTTTTAGTTGTTGCCGGCGGCGGTGGAGGTGGATCCACAAACGGTGGTGGCGGCGGAGGTGGCGGCCAATTATCCTCTACTCAAGAAGCTGAAAAAGATGTAGTTATAACTGTAACTGTAGGTGGCGGCGGAAGTGGTGCTCCCAATCAAAATTCAAGACAAGGAAGCAGAGGAAGTGAATCTTCTTTTACTTCACCGGCTTTAACGGATATTACATGTACTGGTGGCGGAGGTGCTGGCGGTAACAGTCCTGGTCAATCCGGTGGTTGCGGAGGCGGAGGCGGAAACGGGGGAGGACCCGGTCCCGGAAATACTCCTGCAACAACTCCTTCTCAAGGTTTCCCTGGAGGTTCTGGAGGTCCAGGACAAGCAGGACCATTTGGTTACGCAGGAGCTGGCGGCGGCGGAGCCGGAGCAACTGGACAATTTCAAGGACCAGGTGGAGACGGTTTAAATAACGATATTACAGGAGCTACAGTCGGAAGATCCGGAGGCGGAGGAGCTACTAAAAATGGTGGATCTTTCCCTGGTGCTACAGATTTTGGCGCAGGTAATGGAGGAAGCGGCGGCGGACAAGCTAATACCGGAGGCGGTGGCGGTGGCGGAGCCCAAAACGCTGGCGGTGGTAGCGGCGGAAGTGGAACTGTTATTTTAGCTATGAAGAGTAACAAATATACTGGAACGACAACAGGAAGTCCGACAGTTACAACAGCCGGAGGAAATACTATTCTTCAATATACAGGAAGTGGGAGTTACACAGCGTAATGGCTCATTTTTCAAAATTAGACGAAAACAATGTAGTTACACTAACGGAAGTAGTGCATAATAATGATGCACCAACTGAAGAAGTTGGAATACAATTTTTAAAAGATTTATATCAACAACCAAATGGTGTTTGGAAACAAACATCTTATAACACTAAGGCAGGAATTCATTATGCTGAAGCATATACTGTACAGAGTGAAGATCAATCAAAAGCCTTTAGAAAAAATTTTGGTACTATAGGTTATACTTATGATGAAAGTAGAGATGCTTTTATTCCACCAAAACCTTTTCCAAGTTTTACTTTAAATGAAACAAGTTGTACGTGGGAGGCACCTTCACCAAATCCAGGTGCTACAGCAAATGGAGAACCTGATGAGTGTGCTCTTTATGTATGGAATGAAGAAACATTATCTTGGATATTAGACGAATAATAAAAAATTATTTTAGAAAGAAAAATTGAAAAAACTGACAAAAAACTTTGACTCAATGTCTTTAAACTTTGAAGAATTGTTTGATTTATTATCTACCAATAGTTATGGATCCTGTATGAAAGGAAATCCTCCATTAGATTATGTATTAAAAGGAACTATTGAAATAAATAATATTCATAAAAATCCTTTATTTTTAAATCTAATAAAAAAAATAGCAAAAAAACATAATATTTTTGATACTAAATTAGATGCTTCTTTATTTATATCTTTTTTGCAAGGTAATGCTGGTAATCCACATAGTGATACTTACGATGTTGCTTTATACAATTTACATGGTGAAGTTCTGTATATAGTGGAAAAAGAAAAATTTTTTTTAAAACAAGGTGATTTACTTTATATTAAAAAAGGACAATCCCATCAATCTATTAGTATTACTCCAAGAATTATTTTTTCTTTAGGTGTACGAAATGATGTTAAGTGAGTTTTTTAAAACATATAAAAGTAATTAAAAAAGCAACAACTAAAGAAAGAGAAAAAGAAATGTGGGATGTTTCTGGTATTATTGAAAGTAAATCTAATCAAGAATTTAAATTTGATTTACGACCCATAATTAAACATGAAAAAAATTTATTAGGTAAAAAAACAAAAACTACAAGTAAGGCTAATAAAATAGTTTTTGATATAAAGGATCAATATATTATTATAGATGTAGAAGAACTTAATGAATATGTAAAAACAAAAAAATTAAAAAAAGTTTATTTACAAAATTTAATGTTTGATTTAGAGTGGAACATAATAATAAAGAAATAATGCCTAAAGAAATTACTCAAAGTTGTTGGCCTTTTGAACTAGATACTGTGCATGCTCATGCTTGGCAAGACGGTGTTTTTACCAAAAAAGAGTGTGATAAAATTATTGAATACGCAAAGAAAAAAAATTTAACAAAAGCAAGAGTAGGTCCCAAACTATCTTTACAAAAAAAAATTAGAGACAATAGTATATTTTGGATACATGCAAATAATGAAACTCAATGGATATATGAGCGAGTAGTACATTCAGTAATAAGTTTAAATAATCAATATTTTAAATTTGACATATACGGATTAATTGAATCTCTACAATTTACAAATTATAAAGCTCCAGGTCAAAATTACACAAAACATGTGGATAGATCACACAATATAAAAATAAGAAAATTATCTGTAAGTGTACAATTATCTGATCCTAGTGAATATGAAGGAGGAGAGTTATTATTGCATCATTATGAAAAACCAGATATTGCATCTAAAAAACAAGGCACACTTTGTATATTTCCAAGTTGGACATTACATGAAGTAAAACCTGTTACAAAAGGAGAAAGAAGCTCCTTAGTTACCTGGGTAACTGGCAAAAACTTCAGATAAAATTAATATTCAATAAACAGTAGATTCTAAGAGCATCAACGTATATATTAACAATATGGCATTAAAAAAAGTAGATTTTGCAGCAGGTTTCAATAAACAAAGTGTACCTTCAGCTCTTCCAGGACAATGGGTAGATGGAGATTTTGTACGTTTTAGATATACCGCACCTGAAAAAATAGGTGGCTGGGAACAATTAACTGTTGCTAATGAAACATTACCTGGTGCAGCTAGAGCTCAATTAGCTTTTACTAGTTTAAAAGGAGAAAGATATACGGCTATTGGAACATCACAAGGTTTATTTTTATATTATGGAGAAGCTTTTTATGACATTACTCCATTAGATACAGCAATTGCAGGAGCAACATTTGACACTAATGCATCTTCAACTTCTGTGACAGTAAATAAAACTTCACATAATTTAGAGCTTGGAAGATATATTACTTTTACCAGTGTCACAGCACCTCCAGGTTCAGGTTATGCAATATCAGATTTTACAACAGGAGCGTTTGAAATAGTACAAGTTAATAATGCAAATAGTTTTAATATTGTAATGAGAACAAATGCTACCGGTAATACAACTGCAGTCGGCGCTGCAACTATTAATCCTTATATTGAAATAGGACCTACGTTTCAGACAAAAGGATATGGATGGGGAACTTATTTATGGGGTGACTCAACATGGGGAACTGAAAGAGCAACAAGTAATGTAACTTTAGATCCAGGAAATTGGAGCTTAGATAATTTTGGAGAAGTTTTAGTTGCAACTATTTTTAATGGCAAAACTTTTACTTGGAATGCGGGAGCTACAAATCCGAGAACTGTAAGAGCTTCAACCTCAACATCTAGTTTTTCTACTTCTGCCAATCCCACAGCAAGTCGATTTACATTAGTTTCTGATCGAGATAGACATCTATTTCATTTTGGAACTGAAACAACTATAGGTGATGCATCAACACAAGATCCTATGTTTGTAAGATTTTCTAATCAAGAAAATTTAAATGAATATTTACCAACATCCACTAACACTGCAGGAACATTTAGATTAGATACAGGTAATGAGATAAGAGCGGTTCTTCAAGGAAAGGACTATGTGTTTGTATTAACTGATCTTGCAGCGTATGTAATTCAATTTGTTGGTCCACCTTTTACATTTTCTGTTAGACAAGTAGGTACTAACTGTGGATGTATAGGACAGCATGCAGCTTCTTATGTTAATGGTGCAATATATTGGATGTCTAATGAAGGTGGATTTTTTATGTATGATGGTACTGTAAAAGCTCTTCCATGTTTAGTTGAAGATTTTGTATTTACAATTCAAAATGGAAACTTAGGATTAAATGTTAATTCAGCAAATACGGTTTATTCTTCACCAAATTCTTTATATACAGAAGTAAATTGGTTTTATCCTAAAGCAGGATCCGATCAAATTGATAGGTGTGTAACCTATAACTATCAAGAAAATGTATGGACTACTTCATCTCTTGCTCGTACCACTTATCAAGATCAAGGTGTTTTTGAAAAACCTTACGCAACAGAATACACCACTACAAGCACTCCAGTATTTTCACCAATTAGCGGTATTACCAATACATATGGAGCATCAATATATTATGCTCATGAAGTAGGAACTGATCAAGTAAATAGTTCAGGTACAACTTCAATTGATGCTTTTATAAGATCTGGAGATTTTGATATTGATGATGGAGAATTATTTATGTCGATGAAAAGATTTATGCCTGATTATAAATTTTTAGTAGGTAATTCTAAAGTAACTTTATTTATATCAGATTATCCATCTGATTCTCAAACAAGCTCATCTCTAGGTCCCTTTACAATAACAAAAACCACTGATAAAGTAGACACTAGAGCGCGAGGAAGACTACTATCTTTAAAAATAGAAAATGATGCTGCAGGTGAAACTTGGCGTTATGGTAGTTTTAGAATGGATGCTCAACCAGACGGGAGAAGATAATATGCCACTTACTACAAAAGGTAAAAAAATAATGAAATCGATGAAAGATAGATACGGTAAGAAAAAAGGTAAGACTGTATTTTATGCATCAAAGAATAAAGGCAAAATAAAAGGTGTAGATAAAACTAAAAAATAATGGCTAAATTAACTAACTACATACCAGAACCAAGACAAGAATATGATGTTGAAAATCAAAGACAAATTATTGAGTCTATGACAACTATGAAACAACAACTTAATTTTTCTTTTCAAGAAGATTTAAAAAATGAACAAGACGCATTTAATTATTTTTTATCATGACAATAAGATATAAAAACGCCAGCAAAATATTAGACGGGACAGGAATGACAACTGTTTTAACCATATCTACTTCAGCGATAGCTATTGTAAAATCCGTGTATGTATCAAATAATAGCACAGGAGCTGTGTTAGTTAATTGTGATTTAAGAGATTCATCGGCAACTACTGACATTGAATTTTTTAGAAAAGATATACCTGCTTCAAGTACCATAAATGCTGCAGAACAAGGCTTGAATTTAGAAGCAGGAGATGCTATAAAAGCGCAAGCAGAAACAGCAAATAAGTTAGAAGTTGTAGTTAGTTATGCTTTAATAAATAGAGAGAATGAAAACGGATAACGTAATAAAAATAGATTGTACTACTATAACAACTTATAGAAATACAAAAACAGGTGAAACGTCTACAGATAAAGTAGATGGTCCTGATATTGTAACTGACGTTACAGTACAGGTATCTCCGAAAGGTTTAGATTTAATGCAGAAAGTGATGAATAAACAAGATGAAAATAAGAAACCAAAAGCCTAAAGGCGGCACAGAATTACAACTTGAATTTTTAACCAAGTATGTAGAGAAAAATTTATTAGATAAGGTACAAATTTGTACTAGCGTTCCTGGTAAAGTTCCTATTGACCCAAATAAAGTAAATATACTTTGGCAAAAAAATTCATACGATCAACCTAATTTATATCCATGGTTTAAAAATAAAGCCAATCATAACATATATGATTGGTATGTTTTTAATTCACATTGGAATCATGAAAAATTTAGAATGATGTTTGGACTACCCGACTACAAATGTATTGTTATTAAGAACGGTATTGAATTAGTAAAAAAATCTAAACCTTATGAACAAGGTCAACCTATTAAGATAATACATCAAAATACTCCTTGGAGAGGATTGTCAATATTATTAGGTGCAATGCAATTAATTAAAAATCCTTTAATTAGTTTAGATGTATATTCTTCTTGTGAAATATATGGCAAAGAATTTATGGAACAAAATGATCATAATTATAAAGCATTGTATGAACAAGCAGAACAACTACCTAATGTAAACTATATAGGATATAAACCAAATGAATATATTAGAGAACATATAAAAGATTATAGTATGTATGTATATCCAAGTATTTTTGAAGAAACTTCTTGTATATCTTTATTAGAATGTATGGCCGGAGGACTTTATTGTATTACTACAAATTATGGAGCTCTTTTTGAAACGGGTGCAGAATTTCCTATGTATATACCTTATGATAAAGATTATAAAAGATTAGCTGAAAAATTTGCTTACGGCATAGAAGCAGCAGCTAAAACTTTACATGAACCTACTATTCATAACCATTTAATTACACAATCAGCCTACACTCACTTATATTATGGATGGCCTAAACAAGCATCTTCATGGACTAGATTTTTACAAGGAGCTATTAATGCAAAAAAGTTATAAGGCCTCGAGCCAAAACAATGAGCCCATTTGGTTTAATCAAGACACTTCGACTAAAACCATAACTCCTAATGAGGATACTTATCAAACCATTAAAACAAATAAAGTTGAAGGAGAGGTAACAGAAATAAATATAGGAAATACCCCTACTCATAAAATTATGGTGTGTACTCCTTGTCATAGTGATGTAAGTATGCATTACTGTCAAGCCGTTTTAAAATTTCAACAAGAATGTTGGCACAAAAAAATACAGGTTAGTTTTACTTTACTTAAATCTTCTTTAGTTACACAAGGAAGAAATTTATGTGTATCTGAAATGTTAAATCATGAAGATAACTACACACATTTATTATTTATAGATTCGGATATTGATTTTAACGGGTCTACTATATTTAAAATGTTAGACTTAGATAAAGATATTATTTCTTGTCCTTACCCTATGAAGATGTTGAGTTGGGATAAAATGTGGAGAAGATACCATGAAAAGGTAGATGCTATTAAATCATTCGATGACTTAGCTAAATCTGGTTTTACCTTTCCTGTTAAAATAGAAGATCCTAATAACATTCAAAGTAATAAAGGATTAGTAGAGCTTTCACATGCACCAACTGGATGTATGTTAATTAAAAGAGAAGTATTAGAGAAAATGATTAGGGAGTATCCAGAATTAGAAATCTTTCAACCTACTATTATTAACGGTAAAGAAGAAAAGAAAACCAATATGTTTAACTTATTTGATACTTTACATGATCCTAAAACTAAACGTTATTTTGGAGAAGACTTTGGTTTCTGTCAACGATGGGCTGATATAGGTGGTAAAGTATATGGCTACATAAATGACTACATTACTCATGTAGGAGAGTATCAGTTTTGTGGTAGATTTAGAGATGATTTATGGCAAGGAAGTAGACCTGTCAAATCTGTTGACGAGCCTACAAAAATCAAATAAAGTATCCTATTTACAGGATTTCTACGCCTGCTTAACAGTATAAATATATTTAAATTATGGCGATATCTAGATCTTTAATGAACAGACAATTACAAGCAAACGGTGGCATTATGCAAGTCGCACCTAGGGAGAAATTTGGCCTAGGTAGTAAACTTAAAAAGTTTGTAAGAAAAATTATACCTAATGAAGTAGCAGAAATTGCTACTAAAGCTGCACCTTTTGTTGCACCTTTTAATCCATTACTTGCAGCAGGAATGTCGGGGATAGGTACCTTTGATAAGACAGGAAGTATTGGAGACTCTTTAAAAGCTGGTGGTATGAATTATGCACTAGGTCAAGGTGCTAGATATATTGGTGGTGGAGCTCAAAATTTACAAACAGGTTTTAATCCCTTTTCAGGATATGACGCTTCAGCAGGTTTAACCAGAGGACTTTTAACTAATCCGGTTAGTGATCAAGGTGGTCTTGGTAAGTTCTTTGCGAACCAAGGAACTCAAGGAGCTCAAGGTATTCAAGGGATAGGAACTGAAACTACAGGTGATGCAAATATAGCAGAAAAAATAGCTTCAAAAGGTAGAGCAAATTTATTACCAGGAGTAGGAGAAGGATCAATTGATTTAGCTACAGCGGGAGCTGATGGCATGGGAATAATACAAGACACTATTATAGATAAGTCTGTAGTAGCTAAAGAACCTGGATTTTTAAAAAATATGTTCGACGGAATAAGTAATCAAGACTATGGTAAAGTTGCTAAAACAATTGGAGACGGAGCTAAAAAATTTGGTAAGGCTATGTTTACAAATAAGGATGGTTCTATTGACAAAGCAGCAGTAATGGGAGCAGTAGCATTCGCTGGATCATACGCAGAAGCTAAAGCATTAGCAGCCGACGCTGGGGTAGAAATAACTCCAGAAGAATATGATGAATCTAGAAAAGCTGAAAAACAAGAAGAGTACGCAGGTTACTTAACTAACTTCTTTGGTGGTAAAAAAGATGGTGGCAGAATAGGATTTGAGTCTGGTGCTAACGAAATGATTAAAACACAATTACTAGAAGAGATTATGCCTGAGACAACTACAGAAGATTTTATAATTATAATGACAGAGGATGGTCCAGTAAGAGTTAAAAAAACAGATATGGAAGAAATGCCTGGAATGTTTAGAGATACTACTACAGGAGAAGGTTCTAATATGTTTACTAGAATAGAAGAAGCTGATGGTGGTAGAATAGGATTAGCTAGAGGATCTGAACCAGAAGAAGCAGAAGTGGGTATCATGACTATTGACGTTGAAGCAGGAGATGATGAAGACGAAGAAGATATGGATATGGATATGGCTATGGCTTTTCCTACAACAGTTTTTAGTAGTTCTGAAATATCTAGATTATTTAGGGACAGATCATTAACAACTAATTTAGATCGTAAACGACTATTTAAAGTATTAATGAATCCAGGTATGTTTCCGGAAGGTGAAAAAATGTTAATAAGAAATTTAAGAGGTAAAGCAGACGGCGGAAGAATAGGTTACAAAGGTGGTGCTAACAGAGTATCAGAATTGTTAATTTTAAGAGATGAGTTAATTGGTAAAGGTGAAGATGTATCCGACATTGAAGCAGAGATATTTCAACTAACAGGTAAAACATTTAAATCAGTGGGCGGTATAAGTGATGTACCCACAGGCAAGATAAGAAAAAATAATGCAGGTGTAACGGAGAGAGACTACAGAGATGAAGGTGGTTTTGTACCAGTCGGTATTAAAGAAAGAGCCGATGATGTACCCGCTATGTTATCTAAAAATGAATTTGTAATGACTGCCGATGCTGTACGTGGTATAGGTAATGGCAGCGTTGAAGAAGGATCTAAAAAATTATACAACACAATGAAAAAAGCAGAACAAGTAGGTAAAGCATAATGGCAACAGATTATACACAAACAACAAGACGATCGCCTGCAATAGAAGCAGCACAAGAAAATTATATAGATTTATTAACGCAACAAGTTGGTAGAGCTCCTGGCTCGGCCGGTGTACCAACACTTGCGGAACTTGGACCACAGATTGCAGGTCAAAACGTTTTAACACAAGCTGCTCAACAACAAGCAGCAACACAAGCAGGACTAGGTCAATTAACTTTTGGAGCAGATGGGGATGTGACAGGTGTAGGTGTTGGAACAGGTGTTGCAGGTTATCAACCTTTCTTAGATCAAGCAGCAGCATATTCAGGCCCACAGGCTTTTCAACAATTTATGTCTCCGTATCAACAACAGGTGATTGATACGACTCTTGCAGAGTTTGATACTCAAACAGCTAGAGGTGTACCACAACTTGCAGCCAATGCTATTCAAGCAGGTGCTTTCGGTGGTGGAAGAGACGCTATAGCTAATGCTCAGTATGCATCCGATGCTGCAGCTAACAGAGCGGCACTACAAGCAAGATTATTAGGTCAAGGTTTTACTCAAGCAAATCAATTAGCTAATCAAGGTTTCGAACAACAAAGAAATTTAGCATCATTACAACCATCGTTGTCTGCAAGTGGTGTACAACAATTAGGTGCAGCAGGCACAGGAAACTTAGCTTACCAACAAGCGCAACTAGATGCTCTACAACAACAAAATCAATTAGCATACAATGAACCATTAAGTAGAATTCAGGCTTTCGGATCAGGGATAGCTAGTCAGGCAAGCGGATCACCTACAACAACCCAATCAGTAGGAATGGGTGGTGGACAAACAGTTGGACCATTGTCACAAGCTTTATCCGCAGGATTAAGTGCTTATGGTTTGGGAAGTATTTTTGGAGGACGATAATGTATTTTAAAAGACCATCATTTAGAAGAGGCGGAAATATTGGTGGAGGTATTATGTCTGGAACCAATATGGGAACTAGAACTGGTTTTCAAAATCCTGTTATTAATTTTTTAAATAATAATATTTTAGGACGTAATACCCAAATTGGAACAGCTCCTCTTTCAAATGTTTCTCAAAGTGTTGGAATAGAAGAATTATTAAAAGGAACAGATACTAGAGGAAGTGTTAATACTACACCTCAAACAGTAGAAGAATTATATAAAAGAAGAGACGAATTATATAAAAGAAGAGGCGAAAATCTTAAACGTTCAGGTGACTACATAGGATCATTAGTAGACAATACCTATAAAGATAAAGAAGGCAATACAAGAGATAGAGTTACGGGAGAAATAATTACAGACACTACAACTTCTTCAGGTATCGCAGAAATAGAAGCGGGAGCTGCAGGAGATCAGATTACAATGTTAAGTGATGAAGCAAAAGGTGCAGCAACAGAAGCTTTATTAAAATCTTTAGAAGAGAAAAAGAAAAAAGTAGAACCAGGAAGTGATGACAGTTCTATTACTTTAGATCCTTATGCAGAAATTAAAAAAGAAAAAGATTTTTTAAGTGAGATGTTAAAGAATGAAGGATTAGAGAGAGGTGAGATAGCTTTGATTGCAGCTAAAGCTATTGGAACAGAAGGTAGTTTCAAAGATAAATTAGATGCAGCAGTTGAATTAGCGTTACCTGTTGTACGAAGAAGAAACAAAGAAGACAAAGCTCTTACACTAACTGCATACAAATCATTTAAAGAAAAAGAAAAAGCTCAAGCTAAAGCTACTGCAGATGCAAGCAAACCTACAGTAGGTATGAGAGAACTTGAATATAAAGCTTCACGAATATTAAAATCTGGAGATAAATCTAGAGGAGATACACAAGATGAAATTGTTACAAGTTTAATTACTGAAGATCTTAAATCTCCTGATCAAACATTAAGAAGAGAATCATTAGTACGTGCTCAAGAAAAAGTATATGAAACTTTTGATGATTTAAAAGATTCTAAAAAAGCTTATGATGATTATGTTAAAACAAAATATCTAGATAAAGAAAAAGAAATTGATTTAACTGATAAAAAATTAATTAATTATCAAAGACAGATAAATGAAAATTTAGCAGACTTTAAATTATTTTATGACGTACCAGAATTTGATGAGCAGTATCCAACATATGTAGATGCTTTTAAAATATTAGGATTTAAAGAAGGTGGTAGAGTTAAAAGAGCTTTAGGTTCTCCGGATACAGGCGAACAAATAGTTACTAGTGAGACTGAAACTATTGGAGCGGAAACAGCTCAAAAACCAGTTTTAAAATTAACTTATGATGATTTAAGAAACAGGTTACCGAAAGAAATTACTGATGACGTAGTAGAATTATTATCAAACAGTGAAGAGGCTTTACAAGATTTTGCATACATACAAACTCAAAACGATGTGGATTCTTTCAACATTAAATATGGTGTTAATCTTATAATTCCTCCAGCACCACAAACAGCGTAGGAGTTCTATGGCAGGATTTGACGGAACATTTTCTTCTTACAATGAAGATATTGAAACGGCTAGAGGTGGTGACATTGGTTTTGGAGATTACATTGTTGATCTTCCTGTTGGTGCAGTAAAAGGTTTAAGTCAAGCTGTTCAAGGTCTACTTCAATTAGGTGCAATGCCTATTGATTATCTTGCAGATACAAATTTATTAGCAGGTAT
>Ga0209535_1001445_pt1 | contig 16200 bp, 10 predicted proteins | sample LinPmetageLP28_FD_184041 | JGI IMG/M metagenome (GOLD analysis project Ga0209535, IMG submission 184041) | Marine viral communities from the Pacific Ocean - LP-28 (SPAdes) (version 2) | ecosystem: Environmental > Aquatic > Marine > Oceanic | place: Pacific Ocean | collected 2009-08-22 | reverse complement strand
GGAGCCAGATGGGTCAAAATTGAGGACAGTGTGAGAATAACTACAACGAACAACGATTCTAGAGGGAATTACAAAACAAGTTTCGTCAACAATGCAACAGAATCGACAATAAACGGACTAACGGTAACACAAAGACAGTCATTGACGGATGCACTGAAACCAAAGGCTGACAATTAAGAATGCTACACTTTTACGAGGGACAGGTTAGGAAATTTTTAACTCAATTCATCAGGATATTGAGCAATTTCTCTGTGGAGACTGGCAAGGCCAAGGATGGAGGTATAAATCTTCGGGCGGTGCCTGTGGTGTATGGAGACCCCACAAGACAGGTTGCCAACATAATCAGGAACAATTCAGAGAATGCCCTCAGTTATGCACCTAAGATTGCTTGTTATGTCAGAGAATTGAACTATGACAGGGAAAGAATGCAGAACCCTTATCACATAGAGAAACAGCATTTACGAGAGAGAGGCATAGACTCAGACGGCAATTATACCAACGAGATGGGTGCTGGATACACGGTTGAGAAAGTTATGCCTTCACCTTTCAGATTGGAAGTGACCGCAGATATTTTCTCATCAAACACAGATCAAAAACTGCAGATACTAGAACAGATACTATACTTGTTCAACCCAGATTTTGAGATACAAAAGACAGACAACTACATAGACTGGACAAGTTTAAGTTATATTGAGTTAGGTAATATTACATTTAGTTCGAGAACTATTCCAGTGGGTGCAGATTCTGAAATTGATGTAGCAACATTACAGTTTAGTATGCCAATATGGCTGTCTCCACCTGTAAAAGTTAAAAAACTTGGTGTGGTACAGAAGATCATAATGAGCATATACGACGACGACGGCGGCATAGCAAAAGGACTGATAGACGGAGAACTAGTGTCGAAGAGTTTCATAACACCAAACAACTTTGGATTGTTGGTCACAGGAAATCAATTGAGACTGTTAGGTACGACGGGAGTAAATGTCAAATCAGGCGGAGATGGATTCCAGACTGGTGCTAACGAGCCCAACAACTTTGATCCTTTCGAAACTTTTGGTCCGGCGGTGAACTGGAAAGTTCTTTTAGATCAGTATGGCAAGGTCACAAATGGCACATCACAGATAAGATTGACACAACCAAACGGCAACGAGATCGTTGGTACCATAGCAACATCAACACTGGATGACACAATTTTGTTATACACCATAGATGGCGACACAATACCAAGCAACTCATTGACAGCGGTCAAGAAGATCATAAACCCAGCAACATTTGATCCAGGTACACCTGCTAATGGTGACAGATACTTGGTAATAAATGACGTGGGAGATAGCACAGCCAGTTTCCAGAGTGCCACTTGGGGTACACTTGTGGCCCGCGTTGGCGACATCATAGAATACAACAGTTCAACATCAAAATGGAACATAGCCTTTGACGCATCAAATCCAGATTCTACACAACACTACGTTACCAACCTAAACACAGGAATACAGTACAGGTTCAATGGTACAGAATGGGTCAAATCATACGAGGGTGTGTACACACAAGGTAATTGGAGCATTGTCTTAGACGGCGGAGCAGACCCAGGGTACAACTCAAGCCTTGACGCTACCACTCCATAGTTGTTATAATAAAGCATGAAAGAAAACATAGTCTGTTCAGGTGCCCTGTTCTACGCAACAAACACCAAACGTTTCCTGTTCCTACAGAGGACTGACCGCAAAACACAAGGAATGTGGGGTTTGGTTGGCGGCCAAAGTAAATTTACGGAGAGTGCTTTCGAAGGATTGAAACGTGAGATAGAGGAAGAGACGGGCAGTTTACCTAAATTTAAAAAAGTAATTCCGCTAGAAATGTTCACATCAAACGATCAGAAGTTCTTCTTCCACACATATCTAATAGCCATTGACGCAGAATTCATACCAAAATTGAATGAAGAACATTCAGGATACTGTTGGTGTGCTTTTGAATGTTGGCCCAAGAATCTACACATGGGTCTCAAAAATACACTTAACAATAAAAGCATAAAAGGCAAGTTACAGACTATATTAGATTTGATTGTTTAAAAATCTTTAATGTATTTTTTGCCTGTTAGTTTCTCAATATCACGGATCATCTCTTCCATGTTTACCCTCACAGTCTTGCCAGTTTTTGTGTTCCTAGAGTAGTATTCCCAATCACCTTGTTCGTTGTGTGGAGATATTTTGGTAACGTTGCCCGCTTCGTCCCTTACGAAAACTTCTGCACTGGATGATTCGTCCTTGGCGTAGATGTGTGCATTGTTAGCCGCAGTAGAAGGATCACTTCCCACAGTCAATGCAAGTGGACTGCTGAATGTTTTTGCACCTGTTATGGTCTGTGTTGTGGATACCAACACCGTGTCTGCCGTTGATGCACCCGCTGATCCCCTCAACATGTGTACCCTGTAACCGTTCACGGTTGTGCTCGCTCCTGATGTGGACGCCGCTTTTACTGTGACTGTTGATCCAGACTGTGTTGCGGAAAATGTCAATTGATCCGTGCCTTTTGTAGAAATTGCCGGACCAACGGCAATGTATGCATCATCGTTTGATACAACCATTACCTCAGTGGCACTTGCCGCACCTTCCGAGGCATTGTAACCTGTGAACACATAGAACGCACCTGTGTACGCAGAATTGACAAACGAGTCTACTGTTGTCGCAGTTGAACTCACTGTTGTTGCCGCAACAACGTTCACGTTATCTCCTGAAGATCCTGATTCATCGTCCGCTAGTAGAATCCTGTATGCAGTGACCCTAAGGTTTGGTTCGTTACCTTGAGCACTGACCACCACATTTGAACCATCAACAGCCGCCGTCAAATTGATTAGATCATTGGATCCTGTGTTGGTAACTCCGTATGCTGTGATGAATGCCGTTGTGCCGTCATGTACGACCAGTGCTTCTATGTTCGTGACTTCTGTCTTTGATGCGTTGTTGACAGATATGTAATACTTGGCCGCCCGGTATGATGCCTTGGCCCAACTGTCTATGCTTTCCGAAGCAGAGTCAACGTCAGTGTTGATCACGTTGGTCACATTACCTGTCGTGCCCGCTGAGGTGTTATCTCCTAGTGCTATCCTGTAGAAGCTCACGGAGTTTACAACACTTGTACCTGTTGCTTTCAGTCTTGCATTGCCACCAGTTACATCAGCATCTATTGTTACGAAACTGTTTGTGGTATCACTTTTCAGAATGTGTGATGACGATACGACTGCGTCCGAATTGTTGTGTGCCAGGCTGTGTTTTGCAGTTGAAACTTGATCGTTTATCTCGTCCCTGGTCACTGTCAAGTACCATGCACTGTCAAAACTACTGGTCGTGAATTGGTTTACTACTTTTCCCTGTGTGCTTATTGCCGTGCTGTTGCCAGTTAGTGTGTCGTCGGTGTTCTCAGACGTTGAACTTGTGGCGCCCAGTTGTGCCCAGCCTCCCGATGTGGTGTAGCCCTCTATGGCGTCCGTGCTTGAGTTGTACCTTATCTCACCGGTTGAACCTGTCGGTCGCTGTGCTGTTGTACCATTGGGTATAGCCAGTGATGATGTGCCCTCGAATATGTAACGTCCTGTGCCCGAGTTGTCAAACGTCATGTCTGCGTTTGATGGTGCACTCATGGTAGAGCCATTGAATGTGAAATCACCCACACTTATCGTTGCGAAACTTAAGGTGCCCGAACCATCCGTGGTCAATACCTGTCCTGCACTTCCATCTGCCGTGGGCAGTGTGTATGCACTGTTTATTGTCAGTCCTGTTGCGGCGATCGTGCTGTTGAATGTTGCGGCACCAGCCTCACTCATGTCCAGTGTCAATGCTGTGATACCCGAACCACCATCATTACCTTGGAATGATAAATCCTTATCTTGTGTTTGTGCTTTGATATTAACATTTGAAGAATTGTTATAGATTTTTAGAAGTTCAACACCATCATCTCTCCATATTAGATCACCTCCTCCAGCGTCTAATATAATATCTCCCGCGGCATCTAGATTAATGTTACTGCTAGATGATATTGTTAAATTTGTTCCATCACCCACAATGTTTTCTCCAGCATCTCCGAATATTACTTTCTTGTCGTTTGCTAAAGTTATGTCACCGGTTGTTGTTAAGTTTCCTGAACTATCCCCTGTTATCCAAGTAGTTGTAGTTGTGAAATCATTTCCAGCAATTTTTAATTGTCTATCTCCTGTTGTTGAATCAGCATCCACATTTCCAATAATTACATTACCATCACCAGTAGTAATATTATCGCCAGATGCACGACCTATCCCTATGTTATAGCTTCCACCGGAGACTTGTGATAATGCTAAGGCCCCGATTGCTGTATTACTTGCAGTAGAGCCGTCACTGGCCTGCAAGGCTTCTGACCCAATAGCAACATTAAAATTAGAACCTGTAATTTGATAACCTGCTCGATAACCCATGAACACGTTTTTTTGAGCATTAGTTATTGCTTTTCCTGATTCACTACCTATAACAGTATTTTTTGAACCAGATGTTATACTTTGTAAGGCTTCAATACCAACACCTGTGTTTTCTACTGCTGATGATAATGTTCCAGTTGTTGCATGACCAACTAATAATGAATCTGTAAAATTTGTTCCTGCGATTTTTATAAAATCACCTGTGGGTGAGTTAATAACTGGAGCAGTTAAAGTTTTGTTTGTTAATGTCTGTGAAGCAGTTAATAATGCGATAGCACTTGTGTTTGATAGGTCAGTTGACGCAATAGTAATGGCACTGGTACCATCGAAACTCTGTCCCGCTATGTTCCTTGCAGTCGCTAGTGCTGTGGCAGTCGCGGCATTTCCTGAGAAACTGCCTGCAAACGCTGTTGCAGTCACGGTTCCGTCTACATGTAATGCTGTTGTGGGTTCTGAAGTACCAATGCCCACACGACTGTTCGTGACATCGAGATACAGTAGGTTTGTTTCAAATGCCAGGTCCGTACCATTCCTAGTCAAGTTTGACTTCAGTACTGACCCAGATATACGACCTATGGCCATACCGGGTACTCCTTATAATAATGTTAGTGTAGCATATGCCACACACAGCCTCGTTATCATTGCCGGCTGACAGCAGTGCTAGTATTTATGCTATTTGAATGTCCACACCTGATCTGGCCATTTTTTCTCTATTCTAGTCATTCCCCAACTGGTCAGCAGTTCCAATATCTGTTTTTTGTGTATGCCATATCTTTGGCTAGATTTGTTGCCTTCTATCTGGATAATGGGACTGTTGGTCATGATTGTGTGTTCTGCACCCCTGAGCACAGGCATTTCATAACCCTCGACATCTATCTTGATGACATCTACGTTGTCGAAATTGTAACTGTCTAGTGTGTTTATTCCGGTATCTCCCTTGGGAGCAGTGACATGATTGGTGCCAGAATGTGTGTCATAGCCCATGGACACTGTGCCTCTAGATTCTCCCAGTGCCGTCTTGTGCAGTGTGCAGTTGTCGTAGGTCGAGATGTTGTGCTCCAGCATGGGCAGTATTCTCTTGTTGGGTTCGAATATCTCTAATCTTTCGGCATGGGGTTGCCAGAAAAGAGACCATGGACCCCACCATGCACCCACGTCAATTATTCTACGCAACTTCCTGTCTGCGACATGCTTCAACAGTATGTCGTAGTTTCCGTTTTTATCTGTGAATTCTTTCTGTACAGTCATAAAAAAAAGGGCGATGTTGCCACCGCCCTTTGTGTTCTATTAAAAAGTAAATTTACTTATTAGTTGTTGGTTCTAACCGCACAATTTACCAATTTGATATTTGCATCTGTGCTAGTTTCCAATGCTCTACCAATAACGTTGAAAGGAGAGATTGACTCTCCTGCCGCTACTGCTCTAGCACAACCTTTGATTGATGAAGTAACAAGTCTTTGACCTTTGTTAACTACACCTGTAACTCTAACTGGTGTTCTACCTGTCATTGCTACAAACGGGTGTGAATCATCTGATCCTGCACCTGCGTTCATCATGTATGCTGGTTTGTGAGAGATAACACCAAAAACGTCCTGGGACATTTCTGAAGTTGCTTCTGTGATCTCTGCTGAACCGCCTACTTCTACAACTGAACCGATTTCCATAGGAGCGTCTGCTTCGAAACGCTCGGCAACGTCCGCGTACTGCGCCTGTGATGCCGTAGTGGATAAAACGTTGGTTGATGGATTGTAACTTAGACCAGTGTCTGTTTCGATGCCCTGTGTTCCAGTCGCCCCGTCAACGAACGTCAAGTAAACAGTTTCGTTGGCTGAGTTGTTAGCCGTTACCGTGACCGCAGTTCCGATCGCCGCCGTTCCTGACGTGTTCTGGTTACCTGCTGTGTTCACACCTGGCAAGTTGATCGCCGCTGAACCATTGAATGAAACGCCACCAATGTTCCTTGCATTCGCCAAAATTGTGGCAGTTGCCGCATTTCCCGTACATGATCCTGAACTTCCCGATGCATCACCTTCCAGGTCCGCTACTAGTGTACCTGCTGTGATTGAGATGTTTCCTGTGCTTGACGCTGTGGCTGAGGTTGTACCCAACGTGAACTTGTCCACGGACTCGTCCCACATGAATATGGCGTTGTCGCCTGTTGAACCCCTCTCGATGATTATACCTGAGTCGTTTGCGTTTGAACCCGCGCCTGAGTTTAACTCAAGCAAGTTGTCATCAAGTGTTGTGTTTGTTGAGTTCACTGTGGTTGTTGTACCGTTGACTGTTAAGTCACCTGACACTGTAAGTGCTCCAGAAACTGTTGTCAAGCCAGTTGTGGTTAAGTTCAATGCACCAGTTGATGTTACAGTTAAGTCTGTTCCGTCTGACTCGATCTTCTCACCACCTGCACCAAAGGCAATTCCCACGTTGTTTGGAATGTGTACGTCTGAAGTTGCTGTTAGGTTGATCTTTGCTCCTGATGTGATTGTAAGGTCTGTGCTGTCGCCCTCGATCTTCTCACCTGTGCCAAACGTGATTCCCACGTTTGCTGGTACAACGATGTCTGCCACGGCAGTCAAATTGATGTTGTTTCCTGATATAGTCAAGTCTGTTCCATCACCTTCGATCTTCTCAGCCGCATCACCAAATACCATACCAACGTTGTTAGGTAAGTGTACATCTGATGTTGCTGTTAGATTGATCTTAGCACCTGACGTCACTGTAAGATCTGTATCGTCACCTTCGATCTTCTCACCTGAACCAAATGTTACACCTACGTTTGCAGGTACTACTACATCTGAAGTTGCTGATAGGAGGATCTGAGCGCCTGATGTTACTGTAAGGTTTGTGTTATCGCCTTCGATCTTCTCACCTGAACCAAATGTTACACCTACGTTTGCAGGTACTACTACATCTGATCCTGCTGTAAGATTGATTGCACCTGTTGCCGTTAGTGTAGTAGCCGCTACTGCGAAGTTTGCCACTTCTGTTGCATCAGCTGATACTGTGATTGCACCCGTTCCTGAGTCAGTTACTGTTACGTTACTGTTACCTTGGTTGATTGCTGTTGTTGAAATAGCCGCGATTGAATCGTCTACGTATTTCTTGTTGGAGAAGTCACCGTCAGCACTTGGTGCCCCCGTTGCTCCACCTGTTATTTTGTTAGTTGACGCATCAATTACGATGTCACCAACTGAGATACCATTGTGTACCCTAAAGTTTCTTGTTGTCATAGTTCCATATTTCCCGTATGAGTTAAGTTAATAAAGTTGGGTCGTAAAAAAACGCCCCAACAGTAGTATTTACCATTGGGGCGTTTAGAATTATCTGTAGGGTTCTAGTTTTGCCTATTACGCCGCTACAAGTGAGTACTGTACTTTGGCCGCTGTTACACCACCTGTACTTACTGCTTGTACGTTCACTGTTCCTGAATCATATTCTGCAGTAACCGTTCCTAAGTCTGTAGAACCGGTGTTAGTAATACCTAACACAGTGACAAATGCAGTTGTACCATTGTGTACAACAACACCTTTCATCGCCGCGTACTCTGTGTTAGCAGTGTCTGTCATCTGGATGAATATCTCAGCACTTCTGTAAGTAGAAGCGTTGAAACTCATGATAGTTGTCGCACTTGATGTAAAGTTAACTGAACTTGTCTCAGATCTCGCAACACCACCTGTTACTAGTGAAGTACCATCAGCACCTGTGATCGCAAATATCCTCGCCGCACTGTGTGGGGCAGAAGTAAATGTGATGTTGGTACCTGATACACTGTAGTTCTCAGTTGGCTCTTGGTATACGTTGTCTATGTAAACGAAAACGTTGTTTGCTGATTCTGGAGCAGAGCTGAAGAAACCAGTGAACGTAGTTGTTGATCCGTCACCTGTTGTTGATTCCTTAGTGAAAGTCGGTGCATCACCGGCAATCGCAAAGTTGATAAATGTTGATCCATCTGCACAACCTTCGTAACTTCCAGTTGTTGTGTTGAATCTGATGATACCTGTAGCACCAGTTGGTCTTTGACCAGTTGATCCATTAGGCAATCTCATTGCATCGGTTGAACCTGATAAGTCCAAGTCATACGCCGGAGTGGCAGTCTTGATACCAACGTGATCCTCAGAACCATCTACGAACAATGCGTGTGCATGTCCATTCGATTCTACTCTGAAGTCAACACTTGCTGAACTCTCGTTGATCGTAACGTTTCCACCGTCTAATTCAACAGCAGTTGATATTGTGACTGCACCTGTTGAGTCAGCAATGGCAATCGCCGCTGTTCCGTCATTGGCTTTGATGTTAGTGACCTGTGCGTTGGTCAACGTAGCAGTTGTAGCCGCAACAGTTGAGAACGTACCTGCCGCCGCACTGTTGGCACCGATCGTAGTACCGTCTATGGCACCACCGTTTATGTCCGCTGTGTCTGTAGTGAATGTTTTACCAGTCGCAACAGTCAAGGCCTGACCTGCCGTGATCAACTCTGAACTGTTAGAAGTATCAAACTTCAAGTATGAGTTTGAACCTTCCTTGATGTCCAAAGCCGCCGCTGTGTTGTCAGTTAGTGTGATACCTACTGTTGTACCGTCTGCACTGATTGTGTCAAGTGCTATGTCACCCACGTTCGTGATGTTATTGTCACCAAAACTAGGAGCCGCCGCAAATGTTACAACACCACTTGAGTTGGTCATTGTCATAGCCAGTGCACCGTCTGCCGCTGAAACTGTTGTTGTCTCAACATCTGATGCAGTGATTACACCTGCTCTCACGTTTGCGTAAGAGTCGATTGTGATGTTACCTGCTGTTGTTCCATCCTCGCCTGATGTTACTGCAAACGCGAATTGGTCAGTAGACTCGTCCCAAATGAATGACACGTTGTCTTGTGATCCCCTGTTTAAGAACAGACCCTGGTCAAATGTGTTTGCATCTCCACCTGAGTTGTTTTTTGCTAGTGTTAAAAGCGGATCTTCAATAGTCAATGTTGCACTGTCAACTGTTGTTGTAGTACCATTTACAGTCAAGTTACCTGCAACTGTCAACGCTGTTGTTACTTCAACGTTACCTGTTGAATCAGCGATCGTCATTGATGCTGTTCCATCATTGGCCTTCAAGTTTGTAGCCTGTACATTTGTTGCAGTGGCAGTTGTGAACGTACCTGCCGCGGCACTCGCCGCACCAATTGTCGTGCCGTCTATGGCACCACCGTTTATATCTGCTGTGTTAGTTGCTAGAGTGACACCATTTGCGATGGTCATGTTCTTGCTCACAGTGATCAGTTCTGAACTGTCTGATGTTGCGAAGTTCATGTACACATTGGATCCCTCTTTGATCTCCATTGCGTTCGCTTTGTTGTCGTCTAATAATAGGTCGAATCCGTTGCCATCATCTGAACTCAGTGAGTCAACGTTGATGTCTCCAACGTTCAGTGCGTTCAAGTCACCTAGGTCAAATGATCCAGCAACCACGAGGTTGGTCACCGTCGTAGTACCAGTACCATTAGGGGTTATGGCAATGTTACCGTTCGTTGTGCTTGACGAAATGGTCATGTCAGCTATTTTTAAATTGTTCATCTCGATGTTACCATTGTCCCTGATGTGCATGGCATCACCATAGGTCTTCGTTTGGAAGTGGATCGCATCCTCGTCTGTTGTTCTCTCTACTTCAATGGTTGTGTCACCGTCTGTGTCTGCTAACGCAGTACCACCTGAAAGCACCGCCCACGCACTGTTGGCGTAACCCTCGATCTGTGCTGTTGTGCTGTTGTATCTGATGTCACCGTTGGCCGCTGAACCTGGTCTTTGGCCTGTTGTTCCTGCAGGTAATCTTACTGCGTCAGTTGCCGAGATGTGTAGTGTTGTTGCCGGTGAGGCTGTACCTACACCGATCCTACTATTGGTTACATCTAATGCTAATAAATTTGTTTCAAATGTTAAATCCGTACCTGATCTAGCCAGGTTGGCAGATAACATCTGTCCTGTTATTCGTCCTATTGCCATTGTTTTATCCCCTTATCGATAATTGATTGTCTTGCAAAACTACTGATATTTATGTTATTATAGTGATTATGACTCTGTTAAATACCGTAAGACCATGAAAAGTGCATACATAACAGTTGTGGGTAACCTGCCCATACGATTCGACATAGAACAGGCCCGTAAACTGGGACCTGTTGTTGCATCTGCCAATTCCAATAAAAGTATAGAATTCGACTACGCCACAGTAAACACGGAAACAACCTTGCAAGACATTCTTAATTCCGCCAATTTTCGGAACACAGAACTGTTGGCACCGGAGCAGTTATTCAAGAAATATGTGTTTTTCGATGGGGTAACTTGCCTGCCTGACTTCCCGGGATTGAAAAGTTATGATATAGATCCTGAGAAGTGTTCCACACAGACTTTGAGCCTGATGTTGGCAGTTTATCTGAGACAGACCATTGTGTTCTTGGTAGGCTATGACATATCCAATCCCACAGAATTGACCAGATTGAAGAGCATAGCACTGGCCAACCCACAAACAAAATTCATGTACATATGCAATCCACCCAGGACACACCAACTAGACGACCTGGAAAATGGATTCTGCGACACGTTCGTGAAATTTCAGGAGTTGATAGATCGTGCAGAATAAAGCAGTTTTCTACAAGTATAGTTTAAAGTTGATGTGGCCTGCCATGTGTCGGAATCGTAGTGTTGAAATACTGAAGGACAGACCAGATCTTGTTGACCAAATGAACAAATTCCGTATGAAAGTCGAAAATGTGTTAAAGATCGTGTGTCGTAAGCACTACCAAGTGGATGCAACATACATGATGTCAGGCGTGAGGCTTTGGTTCGAGTCAGGGCAGGACTGCTATGACTTCATAATAAGACAACCTGAATTTGAATGGGAGGTACAACCTGAAATTTCAGTCATGAACAAAGTCACCAGCCAACTACAAACATTTGATATAGTGTACACACCAACTGGTGTGACGATAGATTAATCAGCGAAACCGTGTAATATCGAGATCCTAGCGCCTGCGTGTGCGGCCTCACCGAAGTCTATGGTTGTTCCCGCTATGGTATAGTTCTGTGTGGGTTCCTGCATCACTCCATCTATGTACACCACTATGTTTTCCACGCCAGAAGGACTAATACTCATTGTGAATGACTGTGTGGACCCGTCACCTGCAAATATGTCTTTGGTAACATTGTCTGCATCATGGTCTGTACGTAGATTGGTGTAGGTCGATCCATCCTGTGATACTTCGTATCTGCCTGTCTGTGTGTTGAATCTTATTACACCTTCCTGTGCAGTGGGTCTCTGTGCTGTCGTACCTGTTGGTAGTACTATACCTGTGTCTGCCGAGAACACATACTGTCCGGTTCCTGCTGTGTCGAATTCCATATCGGCATTGGACGAGCCTGTTGACAATTTGTTTCCTGAGAATCCAAAGTCGCCAGTGGACACTGTGTTGTTGTGTAATCCTAGTGTACCTGTGTATCTTGCACCTGATATGTAAACCGATTTACCTGTGAAACTTATACCATTGGGTAGGTTAGCACCAATGAAATGTAGCACACCAGATTGGTAATCAAAGAACCATTCGTCGTTGTTACCTGAACCTGTTGCAAAAACTTGATCACCCGATCCAGCGGCATTGCTGGCATCACTTGCAGTGTGTATATAAACTTTTACTTGATATGTTGAACCAAACTCCGGTGGGATCCAATCAGTCAACCCCGTCTTCCAGGTCCTGTTTGCTGTTGATGTTCCATCTGCTGTTGTCTCATCTGGTGTACCTGTTGGATAAACTGTGACCACGCCTGCCGATGATCCTGGCATCGTTGCTGGTATTAGATTTGCTTGGTTCCATGTCTTGTCACCCCTTAGTAGTAATGGTGATGCTATGGCTTCGTTGGGTGCTTTCTTGGCCGCATTGGTGTCTGTCTTCGTGGCACCATAACCGATCTTCTTCCAAAGATAGTCTACTTTTTTTGCGTCAGTTATTGCCATTAGTCTATTGCCAGTGCTGTAACACTGTCTCCTGAATTTAATTTTATTCTAACCAATACCACATTACCTGTGGCGTTGGTCGCGTTCTCTGTACCCAGTGTGAACGTGAATTCCTGTCCCGAATATGTGGTGTTGTCTACGACTCTGTCTCCAGAGTTAAACGCACAACCGTTGGATCCGTTACCGCCTGCGCCTGTGTTTGCTCCTGGAACACCTGAGCCACCATATGTTGTTGAACAATCCAACCAGCCATTCAATCCACTTGCACTGTCAATTGCTGTGCCTGGTGCGGCTATGAACATTCCTGAAACTTTACCGGACATCGTTAGGTTAAAGTTGGCCATAGTGGTCCTCCTGAAGGCGAATGTGTAGTACTGTGCCTCGCCACCGTCTCTGCCTGTGTTCAAGTCAGGCCCTACTGGTAGGTATCCCGAACTCAAGTCTGTAGTGAAGTGTTTGATCGTTCCAAATCTTGATATTGCTTCATTGGTCCCCGCCACTGTGACTGCACCCGACCATGCTGAGTCTGTGTAGTAGTTGGCATTTGAAGAATCGAACAAGGACGGTGTGTCACTTGACAGGGATCCAAATCCACTTATCCTTACAGCGTCGTCATCAAAGCCGGCGCCGAGAGAATCTGATACAGTTATACCACCTGCTTCGTTGTCTAAAGTCAGTAACGAGTTGGTATACACTTGAATTTTTGTTGAACTAGCATTGTAAGAACCTGTACCATTTGCGTTCTTACTTCTTGCTTTGATTGTTTTAATAGACCTCACACTTGAACTTGTTATCGGAACTGTCACCGCTCCTATGGTGTATGCACTAGCGACACCTGTGTCTGTTACAGGTACACTAGATGACAGCATTGATGATGCTCCATCCACTTGTGCGTATGTGAAATTTGAATCTGTTATGACATTGCCTGACGTTGACTCTTGGTTGGTGTCGTTGTCAACTTCGTGTGGTGAAGTGGTGTCCTGGTAGGCCTGGCCTGTGAAGTTAGCAATGGTTGTGCCTGTCACTGTCACTGTCGGGGATCCTGTGTTGTAGTATGGTATTCCAGAAATATATCGTTTAGATCCTGCCGTGCCTTCTGCCACTGTACCTATTGCTGTTGTAGGGGCGGCCGTGACGTCGTCCCTTAACACATGGACATAGTTTGTGTTGCCGGTCGTACTGTGTGTCAGTCTCTGTGCGTTTAAACCTACGGAATAACCGGTTAATGCCTTGGTGATCTTGGCACTTGCCACCAAATATAGACGCTGAGGATACGAACTGACCACTGTGTCATAGTCCACGTTCGAAGTTACAACCAATGACGTGAAAGTTCCTGTTTCGTTTTCTGATGCTGAAAATGCCTTGGCACCATCTGCTGATGCATTGATATCTGCTGTGAGTGTACCTGTAGCACCGTTGTAGAAGTTAGACATTGTTGCCGTGTCAATTGTACCTGACGTGTAACGTCTTGCTGTGGTAGAACTTAATGATGTGCCTGCTGACAGTGTGGATGCTGAGCCTGTGTTGTCCGTGAAAGTAGCACACAGTTTAGGTGACGTACCTTGTGCCGAGTCACTCAATGTTAAACTTTTAGTTGATAGGTTGGCCGGTGCACTTGGTGTTGCTTTCATGACGAATGTCACTGTTTCCTCGTCATCTTGGAAGAACGTGTCTGGCGTTCCTGATGCCCTGAATCCGAAGTTAATGTTACCTGCTGATGTGCCTGAGTAGTTTTTGTCCAGTGTTGCACCGATGCTTCCTGCATTAGATCCGTTTTCCGCCACGGTGGTTATAGAACTGGAGTCATTGAAGAAATCATACTCGTAGTTGTCTGCATTCTGTGAAGTATTAGTGAATCTTGCTATTGCTCTGTTTGTTCCATCCAGGTCAGTGAAGTCGTATAGTGTCAGGCTGTTGTCGCCTGAACCTGTGTTTGTTGTGACTGCCGCACCGGCAATGTTTGCTCTAACATCTGGCTCGACAATTATGTTAATAGCCGCGTTTGAAGGTGAACCTGTGTGCCCATTGGCCAGTGATAATGATGTGTTGTAGGTCACTGTCGTACCGTTGCTTTGTTCAGAACCACTCAAATTAAATGTGTTGTTGATTGTGTTGCCTGTGTCTCCGGATCCACCTGAGCCCACCGCAACCACTGTGTTGGAATCACCCTCTCCAAAGTTGTAGGTGTATTGTTGAGTGGCTGAAAAAGCAGAATTGGCCCCTGGATTCGACGCTGTGCTGTTGGTGAATGTCACAGGGAAGCCTGATGTTGATTCTTCATTGATTCCTCTCACAACTCCTCCTGCCGCTGTGTAGGCCGCAGTGTGAGTTGAATATACTTCAAAATTATTTGTTGCCGTTTGCGGGAAGGTAGATGCATCTGCAGTGGGGTGTGTAAGTAACCTCAACTTTATTGCATACTTGGTATCCCCTGTACCTGTACCTGAAACTGTTGATCCATCATCACCTGCAGAGTTATTATATGTGTGTGCCAACCTTGCTCCGCCCTGTCCACCTGCCGCAGTGTTATTGGCAATTGTGTTTTCTGATCCATCTCCCCAATCAACATCAAACGTGTTTGTCGAGGCGGTATTTGTTGTGTTGTTCTGTAGATATACTGTTGCTCCTGTGTTGGCTATTGTGATTGGAGAACCCCCTGACGATGCCGCGTACATGGCAAACTGAACTACCGGCGCCGCTGTGGCTATGGCAATGTAATTTGTTCTTGTCAGACTTGCTTCTGATCCTGACGATCCTGATACTGCCGCGGTGTTGTTGTATGCTCTCACTGTTATTGATTGCAGGCCTGTGTTGTTGTACTGGTGAGTTGGACTAGTTGACGAAACTGTTTCAGAGTTCCCATCTCCCCAAGTTATGTCGTATCTGTTGGCGTTACCCACTGCCGTAATTGATAAAGTGATTGTGTCTCCTGATGATATGGTGACCGAACTTGAGGTGAAGGTAACACTTTTCACGTATGTGTTGTTCCTGATGTTCTCCATGGTCTCGTTCAAGGCATCTATCGCTTCTGTCACTTTTGTTGTTGAAGTCAGTTGAGTAAATGACCCATCACCGAATGTCGAGTCTGCCGGTGTGCCTAAATTTGTCCCTGCACCATCACTGCTGGATATACTACCTATGGAATCGTCCACATATTTCTTGGTTGATGCGTCTGAGTCCGCGGCAGGTTCTCCTATCTGTACTTTGGCCAGGGTAAGATTAGAATAATCCGTGACCGTCGATCCGTCCTGTGTTGTTGTTCCAAATCTAAATTTGTCTACGGTCTCGTCCCAGATGAACAAAGCATTGTTTTCTGCTGTCCTGTTGATCATTATACCAGCATCCGTGGCACCTGAGGCATTCTCGTTGATTGTGATTATGTTGTCTTCGACAACTAAATTCTGTGAGTCTATGGTTGTTGTGGTACCCTGCACCACCAGATCTCCTGTGATTGTCTGATTACCTGATATACGAGCATTACCCGTCACATCCAGTTTGAAATTGCCAGGACTTGCTGTTCCTATACCTATCCTGCCGTTGCTAACGTCAAGATGTAGGAGGGTGTCGTTGAACGACAGATCCGTGCTACGGATAAGGTTCGATTCTAAGGTTTCGCCTGCTATCTTGTTTATTGCCATAATACTACTTTAATATTTACCAATTAGTCTTACGGTTGGAAACACACACTAAATAATCATTATATGGCACTATTACCTATCAATAAATCTGACAAAGTTAGTAAGTCCAGGATCGCTGTACAACAGATC
>Ga0209535_1001444_pt1 | contig 16202 bp, 22 predicted proteins | sample LinPmetageLP28_FD_184041 | JGI IMG/M metagenome (GOLD analysis project Ga0209535, IMG submission 184041) | Marine viral communities from the Pacific Ocean - LP-28 (SPAdes) (version 2) | ecosystem: Environmental > Aquatic > Marine > Oceanic | place: Pacific Ocean | collected 2009-08-22 | reverse complement strand
AGCAGCATGGAATATAGACGATATTGCTGAGTGGGAGCGTCCAATGGAAGAGGCAATGAACCATTATATAGACGTAAGACGTAGCCAAGGAAGAAGACCATTTATTGATGGTCCTCATTTTGAATTAAATTAAGGGAGAAAATAATGGCAGCACTAAAGGATATGAGTAAGCCACAGCTTATTAAGTTTTTTGGAGAGTTAGGTATAGCTGAAAAATTTGATAAAATGACAAAACAAGAAATATTATCACTTGTTAAGGATGGCAAAACAGGGTATGGTATTTCTATTACAAAAGATGTAAGTAAGTTTAATAAGGGCGGTTTAAACACGACTAAAAATTACATGAATCCTGTAAAAGTAGTTAATAACTTGAAAGGCAAGAAGTAATTAAGTGGTTAGAAACTACAAAAGAGAGTACGCATTAAGCGGTGCAAAGCCCAATGAGAAGAAGAATAGGGCTTCTCGCAACAAAGTTAGACGCAGAATGCTAAAAACAGGAGCAGTTCGCAAGGGTGATGGCAAAGATATAGACCATATAGACAAAAACCCACGAAATAATAACCGTTCTAACCTTCGAGTAGTAAGCAAAAGGGTAAACAGGGCAAAGAAATGACAAAAAAGAAGAAAAAAATAGCCGCAATACCCATAATGAGTTTAACAGTAGTAGCAGTACAGAAGAAAAAGCCAAATGGGAAAAAGAAGCGAGTTCCAAAGAAGGGATAGAGACTTCTATCCTACTCCAGAAGAGGCATTATTACCACTACTGGATCATATTGAGAACAACTTTACGTTTATAGAGCCGTGTGCAGGGAATGGTATCCTCACAATGCTCTTACTAAAGTATAAAGACTGTCAGTGTCTGCTACAAAGCGACATTGAGCCACAAGAAAGTAACATTGAAACTAAGAATGTGCTTGACATAAGGGAGAAACCAGAGTATTATATTACCAATCCACCTTGGGAGCGAAAACTACTACATCAGATCATAGAACATCTAAGTGATCTAGCCCCAACGTGGTTATTGTTTGACGCTGATTGGATACACACAAAGCAGAGTCAACCTTATCATCAAAGATTAGTTAAGATAATAAGTGTTGGAAGAGTTAAGTGGATACCAAACAGCAAGATGACAGGAAAAGACAACTGCAGTTGGTATCTGTTCGATAAGAACAACAAGCAGGAAACAATAATAGTTGGTAATAAGCGAGGTTTAAGTGGCATTTCTACAGAGCAACATTCCCTATTTTAAAGCGTGGGTACGAAAAGAATACACCTGCAACTTTACGCAGTATCATGGAGAGTTTCTTCATGCAATGGTAATAGCCGTAACGAGTATGCCGAACAGATGTTTAAGCTTCCAAGTTATATTCACAGGATGCGAGGCAGATGACACTGATGAGGAAAATGTACACGGTGGAGCAATGTGGGCGAGAATGCCCATCACAGCATTGGTAGGCGACACTCCTGTTGAAGAATGGGGAAAAGAGATGCCACCATACGTAGCACAACCTTGGGACTGTATGTCTCACGAACACTCTGTCTACGTTTTGAATAGAGCGACTCCTGCTCCTTGGATAGCCAAGATAGAGGGAGAGTTCTACCCTGCTAAGTATTATTTCACTGTAGACTATACAGACAGTGAGATAGCTGACGACCCTGCTCAACACAAACAAAGTCATGTGTTGGAGTTGATGGATGCAGGAGAGTACACTGGTAACATTGTTGCGTTGCCTAATAATAGAGTACGAGTAACACACCCTGCGTGGTTCGAGACAGGGAACGGAGCACCAGACTTTATGCCTAGCCAAAGGGTGTTCCATTCAAAACAAGAGACTGAATACGTATGGGACACCCAAAGAGTATTCGATAACTTATATGCTAAACAGGAGAAGAGCAATGGTGATGAAGAAAGATAAAATGAAGAAGAAGGGTATGGCACGAGGCGGTGCTAAGATGCCTATGGCTAAAGATCCTAAAACAGGAAAGATGATGCCCGCTTTTGCAATGGACGGTAAAGGTAAAATGGCTAAGGGTGGCATGATGAAGAAAAAAGGCATGGCTAAGGGTGGCATGATGAAGAAGAAGGGCATGGCTAAAGGTGGCATGAAAAAAGGCTACGCAGCAGGTGGTATGTCTGTTCCTCAACTCAGAGCTGCAGCAAAAGCCAGAGGCTACAAGATAATGAAGGGCTAATCATATGGCTAAGTCAACTGTTAACAAAGCAGGAAACTATACAAAGCCAACCATGAGGAAGAATCTGTTTAGCCGAATCAAATCAGGTTCTTCTGGTGGTAAGCCGGGACAGTGGAGTGCTAGAAAAGCTCAGATGTTAGCCAAGCAGTACAAAGCAAAGGGTGGCGGTTATCGCTAAAGACCCTAGAATAGGTACAGGCAAGAAGCCGAAAGGCAGTGGTAGGAGACTCTATACAGACGAGAACCCTAAAGATACAGTTAGAATAAGGTATGCTACAGTAAATGATGCAAAAGAGACTATTACAAAAGTTAAAAGAATTAACAAACCCTATGCGAGGAAGATCCAAATACTCACCGTTCTTGAACAACGAGCTGCTGTTCAGGGAAAAACTGAACAATCTCGCCTTGCCAAAAAAGCTAAAGAAACACTAAGGAAACAACGTGGCACTAGCAAAAAGTCAAAAGTCGCTTAAATCTTGGAGTAAACAAAAGTGGAGGACAAAGAGTGGTAAGCCCAGTGCAAAAACTGGAGAACGCTATCTTCCAGAGGCTGCTATTAAATCGTTATCACCCTCAGAGTACGCAGCAACAACTGCTGCTAAAAGAAAAGGCACAAAGGCAGGTAAGCAGTTTGTCAAACAGCCCAAAGGTGTCGCAAAGAAGACACGTAAATACAGGAAAGTTAAATAAAGGAGAATAAGTATGATAGGAGGATTAAATATAGTTGGTACTATAGCAAAGCAAATACTTGGTGGAACACCGATAGGTGCTTTAGTAAAGAAACATGGAACAAAGCTAGTTAACGAAGCAAAAAAACATGCAAAAGATTTGACAACAAAGCGTACAGCAGGAGAAAAACAGATTAGAAAAGCAACGCAAGGGCAGAGAGCTACAAGAGAGAAAAGACGGCAGGGACAATTAGAAGGTGTTGTTGTAACATCTGGTATAGGTACTCCTTCTTTTGATTCTAGTAGAAAACCCTCAGGCAAAAAAAAATTTCTTGACAGAGTTGTTAAAAAAACAGAAAGAAAGCCTAAGAAAACAAACGCTAACCTAGGTAAGCCTTCTGACATAACAAAAAAATTACCTACTTCACACACAGTTAAAAAAGGCGATACCTTCACCTCAATAGCTAGAGAAAAGGGAACAACAGTATCCAAACTAAAAGAACTAAACAGTGTAGATCCTAAGAAACTACAGATAGGTTCTAAGGTAAAGCTACGATAATGATTGAAACATGGTTTATTGTAGCTGTAATGTTAGGAGTCCACTCAGATGGGACGCAAGATGTCTACATATTTGAAAAGCCGAAAGAACACGGTCACTTCCACAGTTCAGTGGAGTGTCGAGACTTTGTACGAGATAACCCTCTTCCTATTATAAAAGCATTGGTAAAAGAATATGAAAGTAGACCTGTTGAAAAAGTTCTCTGCGTTCCTGAAGAAAATGTTAAGAAATTTATTGAACGAAAAGATATAGACGACCTGTTAACCTAATGACAATGAAGCCAAATAAGACCTACGTGCATGGTCCTTATGCTGTCATGGGTACAACCATAACATGTGAAGTGTGTGGGCATCAACACAGAAGTTCTAAATGCGTAGTATGTGAACAAACTGGTGACAACGGTAATTGGGTAGATCACATTATAGAAGAGCAAGAGAAGAAAGAAAAAGATGACAAAAGTTCTAAATGAAAAACAACAAAAATTCATGGCGGTTCTATTTGATGGTGCAGGAGGCGATGTTGTCACAGCTAAGAAGATGGCAGGGTACTCAGACAGCACCGCTACTAGTGACGTACTTAGAGGATTAAAAGATGAGATATCTGAAGCAACAAAAGAGTATATGGCTCGTGTTGCACCAAAAGCTGTTGTAGCTATGGGCAACGCTCTTGTTGATCCTACAGAGCTAGGTATACGAGATAAGATGACTGCAGCCAGAGATCTTTTAGATAGGGCAGGGTTTATGAAAACAGAGAAGATTAATGTAGAGTCTTCTGGTGGTGTATTCGTGCTACCTGCAAAAGAAGGAAAAAATGAGTAACGAAGAGTTAGGATTTTGGACACTACCAAAGCCTGACATGTTTGTAAAGAACTGGAGAAGGCTACCTAGAGTGGCTAGAACAGTACCATTTGGATATGAAGTAGACGAAGAAGACGAAGACTTTCTTGTTCCTGTAAGTATACAACTGGATGCACTAGATAAAGCAAAACAACATCTACGGCAGTACAGCTACAGAGAAGTTGCTAATTGGCTAACAAAAGAAACTGGACGATACATATCACATACAGGTTTAAGAAAAAGAATAGAAGTTGACAAAAAACGTAAGAGAACAATTACAATTAAACGTAAGTTCGCCCAAAGGCTCGAAAAGGCGATCAGCGAGATACAAAAGCTCGAAGAAGAGTCCCTCGACTGCTTCACCACAGAAAGAACAACAAGAGCTTGAGACACCAGTAATAGTGTCTAGCTTAGACGTAGTGGAAGAAACATTAGAACCAGAAGTACTGTTTAAGCCAAATGAAGGACCACAGACAGACTTCTTAGCTTCTTCAGAACGAGAGGTACTATATGGAGGAGCAGCAGGAGGTGGCAAATCGTTTGCCATGTTAGCCGACCCACTAAGAGGAATTAACAATCCTAACTTTAGTGGATTACTTGTACGACACACAACGGAAGAGTTAAGAGAACTAATACAGAAGTCTCAGGAGTTATATCCAAAAGCAGTTCCGGGAATAAAGTGGTCAGAACGAAAGTCACAGTGGGTAAGTCCTAAAGGAGGCAGACTGTGGATGTCCTACCTAGACCGTGACTTAGACGTAATGCGATACCAAGGTCAGGCATTTAACTGGATAGGATTTGACGAGTTAACGCAGTGGTCAACACCTTACGCTTGGGACTATATGCGTTCACGACTTAGAAGTGCAGACAGTTCGTTAGGTCTGTATATGAGAGCAACAACTAACCCCGGAGGAATTGGGCATCAATGGGTAAAGAAAACATTTGTAGATCCGTCTGTGCCAAACAAACCTTTCTGGGCAACGGAGTTAGAATCTGGTAATGTTATACGATTTCCAAAGGGGCATAGCAGAGAAGATGAACCCTTATTTAGAAGACGTTTCATACCTGCTAATTTGTTTGATAACCCTTATCTAGCAGAATCAGGTGACTATGAAGCTATGTTGCTTTCGTTACCTGAGCATCAGAGAAGGCAGTTATTGGATGGTGATTGGGATGTTTCAGAGGGAGCAGCATTCCCAGAGTTTAACAGGCAAATACACGTAGTAGATCCATACAAGATACCTGCTAGTTGGAAAAAGTTTAGAGCGTGTGACTATGGATACGGAAGTTACTCTGCTGTAGTATGGATAGCAATTACACCTGCAGAACAACTCGTAATATATAGGGAGTTGCAGGTATCAAAAGTTTTAGCTGTAGATCTTGCAGACAGAATATTACAACTAGAGGCAGACGATGGAACGATACAGTACGGAGTATTAGACAGTTCGCTCTGGCATAAACGTGGGGATACAGGACCTAGCCTAGCAGAGCAAATGATTGTAAGAGGGTGCAGATGGCGACCTTCAGATAGAAGTAAAGGAAGTAGAGTTGCAGGAAAAAACGAATTACACAGGAGATTACAGGTTGATGAGTTTACTGAAGAGCCTCGTATGGTTATATTCAATAACTGCACACAGCTTATATCTCAACTGCCTAGTTTACCCTTGGATAAGAAAAATGCCGAAGACGTAGATACAAACGCAATGGACCATATGTATGACGCACTACGATATGGTATTATGACAAGACCTAGAAGTTCCGTTTGGGACTATAACCCTGTGAATCAGCGAACAGGCTTTCAAGTCGCTGACCCTAACTTTGGATATTAGACATGGCAGAAGACAATGAAGTAGCATTTGATACAGACGGTGTGTCTGTTATACAGGACAATGATCCTGCTCTTAGATCAGAAAGTGATGTAGTATCATTTGTGCAGAACAGATTTAAAAGAGCAGAGGATGTAAGACAACAAGATGAACAAAGATGGTTAAAAGCTTACAGAAACTACAGGGGACTATATGGACCTGATGTACAGTTTACAGAAACAGAAAAGTCAAGAGTATTTGTAAAAGTAACTAAAACAAAAACACTTGCAGCGTATGGTCAAATTATAGATGTACTATTTGGTAATACTACATTTCCTCTTACGGTAAATCCAACGAAGTTACCAGATGGAGTGGCAGAGTCGGTACACATTAATATAGACCCAAACGCAGAAAAAGGTATAGATGATTTAAAACAGGCTTTTGAGGACAAACCCTCAGAGCCTTATTTGTTTGGACCTAACGGAAAGTTGAAGCCGGGGGACACCGTAGCAGATTTACAGAACAGGCTAGGACCTATAGAGGATAAGCTAGGAAATGTATCTGAAAAACTCATAGAGGGAGATGGACAAACACAAACAACTGTTACCTTTCACCCTGCTATGGTTGCTGCTAAGAAGATGGAAAAGAAGATACACGATCAGCTAGAAGAGTCTGGTGCAAACAAACAGCTACGTAATACAGCATTTGAAATGGCATTGTTTGGCACAGGCATAATGAAAGGACCGTTTGCATTAGATAAAGAATATGCTAACTGGAATGAAGAAGGTGAGTATGATCCCACAATAAAAACTGTGCCATCTACTGACCATGTTTCTATATGGAACTTCTATCCTGACCCTGATGCTTATAGTATGGATGAAGCTGAGTACTGTGTGCAGAGACACAAGCTGTCTAAAACACAGATGCGTAATCTAAAGAGCAGACCATACTTCAGAGCCGAATCTATAGAAATGTGTCTTGATATGGGTGCTCAGTATGATAAGAAGTACTGGGAAGACGACATGAAAGACTATGCTCTAGAAAACTACACAGAGAGATACGAAGTTCTAGAATTTTGGGGTTATGTGGACGCACAAAAGTTAGAGGATAATGGTGTTGACATTCCTTCTGAATTAACAGATGTAGAACAACTTAATTGTAATATATGGGTATGTCAAGGTCACGTATTAAGAATGGTGTTAAATCCATTCAAGCCTGTTCGTATACCTTACTATGCTGTGCCGTATGAACACAATCCTTACAGCTTCTTTGGTGTTGGTATAGCAGAAAACATGGACGATACGCAAACATTAATGAACGGTTTTATGCGTATGGCTATTGACAATGCTGCATTAAGTGGTAATCTTATTATGGAGGTTGACGAGACTAACCTAGTTCCCGGACAAGACCTCAGTGTATATCCCGGAAAAATATTTAGAAGGCAAGGCGGTGCTCCCGGACAAGCTATTTTTGGTACAAAGTTTCCAAACGTAGCGGCAGAGAACATGCAACTATTTGACAAGGCTAGAGTATTAGCAGATGAAAGCACAGGCTTTCCAAGCTTTGCCCACGGTCAAACAGGAGTACAGGGTGTAGGACGTACTGCGTCTGGTATATCTATGCTCATGTCTGCAGCCAACGGTTCTATTCGTAATGTTGTAAAGAACGTGGATGATTATTTGTTAGCACCAATGGGTAAAGCATTCTTTAGCTTTAACATGCAATTTGATTATGAGGCTGACATTAAGGGAGACTTAGAAGTAAAAGCACAAGGCACAGAAAGTCTAATGGCAAATGAAGTACGTAGTCAAAGGCTGATGCAGTTTCTACAGGTTGCTTCTAACCCTGCCCTTGCACCATTTGCTAAGATGGATTATATTATTAGAGAGATTGCTAAGTCTATGGATCTTGACCCAAATAAGGTCACAAATAGTCTGCAAGATGCTGTGATACAAGCTGAGATCTTTAAGAAGTTTCAAGAGCAAGCACCACAGCCACAACAAGCCCCACAACCACCTGAAGGAGGACAAGTACCACCTGCACCTGCAGGAGCAAACGTACAAGACACATCAGGCGGTGGGGGATCACAAGTAGGTGTTGGCACAGCACCACTACCAGATGAAGAAGGATTTTCAGGTAATGTCTAAGATTAAAGAGTTAACGAATAATAAAGAATTATGGGATGCTTTTGTAGATGAGTTACAAAGGTCTATTGTAAATTATCAGAGAACTATGGAACAAACAGAAAAGCCATCTGACATATACAGATTGCAAGGAGCTATTTCTGCTGTTCGTAGATTGATGCAATTAAAGGAAGTAATGAAAAATGGCTAAACCTACTCAGGAACAAATGGAAATGGCTTTTATGCAAGATGATGCTGTGCTTGCAGACGATGGTATGAATAAAGATCCAGTAAGCGGTAATGATATACCATCAGGCAGTATGGCAGAAGAAGTCAGAGATGATGTTCCTGCAATGTTGAGTGAAGGCGAATACGTTGTTCCTGCAGATGTGGTAAGGTTTCACGGTATACAGAAGTTTGAAGAGCTTAGAGATGAAGCCAAGATGGGTCTGGCTAGAATGGAGCAGGATGGACGCATTGGTGGAGCACCAGTAGAAGACCAAGACGAGTTACCTTTTAGTTTAGAAGAGTTAGAAACAACAACAGCGTACAGAGGCGGTCTTATGGGCTTTGCTGAGGGCGGTGACACAGGCTCTTTTGAGGATGCTTTTGGTCAATCCTACACAGCAAATCAAAGGTACGGCTCAGTAGGATCAGGATCTTCCCAGTTAGGCTTCCAACTTCGTAACTTTACAAGTTCTAAAACAGGTAAAACAATTACTATTCCGTTCTACAACGGTAAACCGATGCAGTATATACCACCAGAGTACGGTGCATCTGATACAGCAGGTTCAGGTGGCGGTGGTGCTACAGATACTGCAGCAGACGAAAGAGATAGACAAGCAGATGAGGCAGAACGAGCTAGAACAACTGGTACTACAGGTTCTGCTTTTGATCTACCGAGTGCGTTTGACGACATGGAAGAAACTCCAAAAACTTTTGCTGAGTTTACTCCTGAAGATTGGCAGAATTATGTTAATCAAGCAGATAGTACACTTGCAGATATAACCGCTAAAGTACCTGTATTAGGCTCTTTACAAAGAATGAGTGAAAGTGCAGCTCGTTCCTATGCAGATAAAGCTCTACGATCAGGAAAGAATCCTGCAACAGGAGAATCATTAACTTCTCAGGAAACTTTAGCATTACAACAAGTGTTAACGGTAGCAAAAAATACAGGATTAGTAGAGTCTATAAGTAGTTATTTTACAGGTAAAAAAGGGGAAACTACAGGTGTTCCCTTGTACGATCAAGCAAATTTTAAAGAGGGCTTACTGCCTAAGCTACCAGAAGGAATGGCATCTACAAAACAGGAAGGACCTTTTTATAAGGCAGGAGAAACAGACGGTTCTGTTGAGGTGTCCACACTAGAATCTTCAGGGATGGAAGAGGCACAAGAGACTTTAGCAGAGAAGAATGCAAGAATACTTGATGAAAGCAAACCTAAATCAGAAACTATAAAATATGAAACAATTACACCTGAAAACTATACAAGTTTAGTAAAACAAGATAAAGATGGCTTTTTTAGTATGAAAGCTGACGCTGCAGAAAGTCCATTTTTTACACCTGTAAATAAGCCAACTTTTAATATAACAAAAGAAGATAAAGATTTATGGGTTAAAACAATTTTGGGTGAAGCAGACTCAGACCTAGAAGATAGACTTGCCGTAGCACATGTTATTAAAAATAGAATGCAAGATGGAAGATTTTTTAGAACATGGAGTGATAAAGAAAAATCTATGGGAGAGTGGAATGGTCAGACAATAAAAGCTGTTGTGACCTCTACAGGTGAAAAAGGATATGGTCAATTTTCTACATGGAACAATATTGAAAAGGGTGGAAACGATCCAAATAGATTTAGTCCAAAAAGTAAAGCGTACAAAGAAGTGGCTAAGATTATAGATGGTATTATGTACGGTGATCCTAACTACGTTGATAATACAAATAACTCAATTTATTATTTAAATAAAGATAAAGTTTCAAGTAAAAGGCTTAGTGACCCTGAGTTTTGGTACAATAAAGAAAAGGAAAATTGGGGTGAATTAGATATAGGAAGACATACATTTACAGGGAAGAAGCGAGGAGCAGGAGCACCAGAAACGGTAAAGACACCCTTAGCTAGACCTTCAGATATGGATCTTACAGAAACACAAATGCAAGATATAGTTTCTACTGAAAAAACTTCGTCAAAGCCAGAATCTTTCAGTGAAGAAGTGCTTAACCTTGATGAGATATATGCACCTGTATTAGGTGAGCCTTCTGAAAGGGATGACACTACTATAATGAGTATACCAACTATGTCTGCCCAAGACTGGGTAGAAAGAGATAATAAAGTATCAGGACTTTCTATTCCACAGACAGAACCACCAAAAGACTTTACTGGACAGACAACACCACCAACTAGAGTTACACTTCCAGAGTATACTCCACCAACTACGGATGCACTTGCAGAAAAAACGCAGGTTAAGAGAGAAGACGTTCCTTCGTTAATGCCTGAACAGCCAAGTATTTCGGTAACAGAACCTACTATAGGACAGCCAAAAGCTGAAAGTGGGAAGTTACCTCAGACGGATATGCCACAAGGTTTTTTAAACTACGAGCCTCCTACAACAGGCAAAAGAAAAGTTACGGATGCTAAAGCTTTCCTTGAACAGAGGGACGCTGCTAAAAAAGCTGTTGAGGACGCATTAAAGTTTAAGCCCTCAGAGAGTGAGCCAAAAAAGAAAAAAGAAGAGCCTAAGACAGAAAAAAGAAAAGTTCCCGGAGTAAGTATAGATAAAGCAAGAGAGGCAAGCCAAGATGTATTTATGTCAACAGGAGATGCCTTTGCTGCAGATAGAGCATTTCACGAAGCATTTACAGGTTTTACAGCCTCAGGAGAATTATCTCCTACTTATGGATTTGATAGAAGAGATGACAATACTGGAGGAGTATCATCTTCTGCCCCTAACATAGGGGGATTTAAAGAGGGTGGTTTAGCCTCAAAGCTGAAGAAAACTAAATCAAAGAAGCGTAACGTCAAGAAAGGTCTTGGCGGTAAAATGGCTACCTGATGAAAATCAGCCCCAACAATAGGAGTAATTATTATGCCAGAGTTAGAAAACGTAGAAAAAGTAAAGGTTGCAGGATTTGTTAGTCCTCGCAGGAGTAAAAACAAAGAACGTATCGAAAAGGAAGAGCAAGAGCTACAAGAGCTTATTAAAGCCAGAGAGGAAGGTACAGAGCCTACTCAGGAGGTCAAAGAAGCGTCTACTCCTAAAGAGGGAGAGGAAGTTGAAGCAGAGGGTAAAGATCTTTCAAAAGAGGATATATCTTTTAAGAAGAGATACGGTGATTTGCGTAGACACATGGCAGACAAAGATAAACAGAGTGAAGAGAGAATTAAAGCTCTCGAAGTACAGTTATCAAAAGCTACTAAAAATGAGCTAGTTCTTCCTAAATCAGAAGAAGAAATAGCGGAGTGGACAAAAAAGTATCCTGATGTAGCAGGTATAGTGGAAACAATAGCCGACAAGAAAGCTAGAGAAAGGTCTAGTGATCTTGACAAACGTATGCAGGATATTGAGAGTATGCGTGTTGAGGCAACAAAAGAGAAAGCAGAGGCTGAACTTATTAAGATTCACCCTGACTTTACAGAGATTCGTGAGGACGATAAGTTTCACGATTGGGCAGACCTACAACCCAAATGGGTACAGGACGCTCTGTATGAAAACACTGATGATGCAAAGTCTGTAGCAAGAGTTATAGACTTGTATAAAATAGACTCAGGTGCATCAGCAAAGAAAGGTAGCAACAAGTCTGCTGCTAGTGCTGTAAATATTAAATCTAGAACTTCTCCAACTTCTGACGAGGGTGCTAATTACTTGAGGGAGTCTCAGGTAAACAAAATGTCTGACAAAGAGTATGAGAAGAACCAAGAGTCTATAATGGAAGCAATGCGTACAGGTAAATTTGTTTATGATTTATCTGGTGCAGCACGATAAAAAAGTGTTGACAAGGCATTGTTTTTAAATATAACTAAGACTACAAACATAATTGTCACGACTACCTACGACAAGTATAGACCCAATCTGTTTGACATCATGTACTCAAACAACATTGCAACTCTAAAAAGACGTAGCCTCTGATAGGGAAGTGTTTAGTTTATAACTAATAGTCTATAAGGAGGACTTAATTATGGCTTTTCAAACAGCTACAGGTTACGGCAATCTACCTAACGGTAATTTTTCGCCAATAATCTACTCCAAACAGGTACAGCTTGCATTCCGTAAGTCAACTGTTGTAGGAGACATAACAAACTCTGATTACTTTGGCGAGATATCTGGACAAGGCGATACTGTTCGGATCATCAAAGAGCCTGAGATTTCAGTGAGTGCATATGCCAGAGGTACTCAGGTTAATGCACAAGATCTTGAAGACGATGACTTTCAGTTAGTCGTTGACAAGGCAAACTATTATGCTTTCAAGATGGATGACATCGAAGAGGCTCACTCTCACATAAACTTCATGCAACTCGCAACCGACAGAGCTGCGTATCGTTTAGCTGACCAGTACGACCAAGAAGTTCTTGGGTATCTTGCAGGTTATAAACAGTCTTCTCTGCATAGTGACGCAGATACTGTTAATGACCAAGTTAATGGTAGCAAAGCTATCTCTAGTGCAGGATCAGACGAGCTTCTAACTTCTATGAAACTCATCAAGGGTTCTTTTGGAAGCATCACAACTTCATCTGCAGGGGATCATTCAATTCCTGTAGTTAACTTAACAGGTGGAGCTACTTCTGTAGGTACTGCTGCTGTTACACCAATGGTTGTTGTCAATCGAATGGCTAGACTGTTAAATCAACAGCAAGTGGATTCACAAGACAGGTGGCTAGTAGTAGACCCTGTGTTTATGGAACTACTTGGAGATGAAAACTCTAAGCTAATGAACGCTGACTTCGGTGCTGCAGGTAAATTGCAAAACGGTCTTGTTCTTAACAACCTTGCAGGATTCAGACTATATGTTTCAAGCAACCTACCATCTGTAGGTACAGGTTCAGGAACATCAGGTACTGCAAACCAGAACGCCAACTACGGAGCGATTGTTGCAGGACACGGCTCTGCGATTGCAACTGCTGAACAACTTAGCAAAACTGAAACATACCGTGACCCTGACTCATTTGCAGACATTGTGCGTGGTATGCACCTTTATGGCAGAAAGATACTTCGACCAGAAGCTATCGTGACTGCTAAATATAACGCAGGTTAAGGGAGGAATTTAACATGGCTACTTTTGATATGACATCCTCCAGTACTAATGGTGTTGGAGCAAACGTCTTGGCAGTCCCTACAGTTGTAGGCAATCTTGTTAGGACAATCGAAGCAATCCTAGATATTGACGCTATGGTTGCTGCAGGAACTTCTCCTGCAAATGGTGATATATTTCAACTTCTTGAGATACCTGCTGAATCAGTTGTGATTGCTGCAGGTGCTGAGATTATGAAATCTTTCACAGGGTCTTGCACATGTGATATCGACTTCGCAGGTGGAGATGACATCATTGACGGTGCTGCATTGGACGCTGCCGCAGGTACTTATCTTGCTAAAGGCTCTAACGGTGAAGCTAACATAGTCAACACAGGTGCGGCTTCAACTTTCGCTGCCGCGGCTCTTGCTTGTGTTGGAGCTGCTGACACTATTGATGTTACTGTAGCAGGTGCAACTCCTGCAACAGGTAGACTTAGAGTGTACGCAATTATAGCAGATGTTTCTGCTGCTCATCGTGAAGCTGCTGTTGCTTCAAGGGACAACGTATAACTTACTAAATTGTTTGGGGCAGGTGTAACAGGATTGACCTGCCCCTTACATTATCAGGATAGGGTGAATGGCAACTTTTTTATCATTAACGAATAGTATATTGGCAAGACTAAATGAAGTGCAACTCACCTCTTCTAATTTTTCTACTGCTAGAGGAATACAAGTACAAGCACAGAACGCTGTAAATGAATCTATACGATACATAAATCAGAGAGAGTTTCAGTATCCGTTTAATCATACATCAAAGTCACAGACTTTAACAGCAGGAACAGTGCGATACAGCATACCAACAGACGCAAAGCACGTAGACTACTATACAGCTAGAATAGTAAAAGATACAGACTTAGGTGCGTCAGGTGCTAATTTAAGAGTAATGCAGTACAATGAGTACATCAATAAAGAAAGCGTTACGCAAGAAGATGAGATAGTTACAACCACACTAGCCGAAGCACTAGACGCTAGTGAAACAGAAATAGACCTTACAAGTTCCACTGGCTTTAGTGCTACTGGGACTATTTTTGTAGATAACGAACAGATAACATATACAGGCATAAGCACAAACACTCTTACAGGATGTACAAGAGGAGCGAATAGCACTACGGCTGCCACACACGACAATAGCACAGCCGTTGCTCAGTTTGACAATGGAGGAATACCAAGATTTATTGTTAGGACTTTAGACAATAACTATTTATTGTTTCCTTTCCCTAATAAATCTTACACACTAAAGTACGACTACTTTGCTTTTCCTACAGATTTATCTGCCCATGGGGACACCACAACAGTCCCTGCACGATTTGATCCTGTAATCATAGATGGAGCTACAGCATTTGTCTATCAGTACAGAGGCGAGACAACACAATACCAACTTAACTTTGAAAGATTTGAACAAGGTATCAAGAACATGCAGAGTTTACTAGTAAATAAATATGAGTATGTACGTTCTACTATGCTACAAAATACAGCAGGATTTATTAGCTCAGGAGCATTTAACTAATGCCTGATCTATCGCAGACAGCCCCTGCTGCGTTTAATTGTGAAGGTGGACTAGTTTTAAATAGATCAACCTTCCTAATGCAACCCGGTGAAGCTCTAGAACTACAAAACTTTGAGCCTGACATTGAAGGTGGCTATAGAAGAATAAACGGCTTTAGCAAATACGTAAGTGTTGTCGTGCCACAGACAAGCTCATCTACAGAAAAAGTTTTGATGGTAGCAACATTTGGTGACTTTGTAGTTGCAGCTAGAGGTGAGAAGATATTTAGTGCTACAGCAGGTGGTTCTAGTTGGACAGAGAGAGATACAGGTAGAACAAGTGCAGGTAAGTATAACTTTGAACGCTACAACTTTGATGGCACTAGTAAGTTAATAGTAGTAGACGGAACTAACGCACCTACGTTTTTTAACACATCAATGTCGGCAACAGATGTAAGTGAAAGCTCAGTAGAAGGTTCTAAGTTTGTGACAGCGTTTAGAAGTCACATGTTTTACGCAGGGAAGTCTACAACACCACAGACGTTAGTGTTTAGTCAGCCCTTTGATGAAGATGCTTTTAGTAGTGGCAGTGGTGCAGGAACGATAAAAGTAGACGACACCATAACAGGACTAAAAGTTTTCCGTGATAATTTATTTATTTTTTGTGAAAACAGAATATTTAAACTGAGTGGTAGCACATCAAGCGACTTTGCCATATCAGCCGTTACTAGAGACATTGGCTGTATAAACGGAGATACGATACAGGAATTTGCAGGGGACTTAATATTCTTAGGACCTGATGGTTTAAGAACAGTTGCAGGTACAGCAAGAATTGGTGACGTTGAGCTAGGTACGATAAGCTCTAATATACAGTCCATATTTGATGAAAACCTATCAAGTGCATCTGAGTTTGAGAGTGTTGTAATACCTGATAGAACACAGTATAGAATGTTCTTTACAAAAGCAAACACAGCACAGAACAGTACAAAAGGTGTGGCATGTGTTTTAAAAGGACAAGCGTTTGAGTTTTCTGAGTTAAGAGGAATACGACCTGCATCAACAGACGGTTTTGTACAATCAGGTAATGTTATAATACTACACGGTGACTACTCAAACGGATATGTGTATAGACAAGAATCAGGTAACACTTTTGATGGCACAGCAATAAACGCTAAGTATAGAAGTCCTGATATGACCTTTGGTGACGCAGGTATACGAAAGCACATGCAACGTGTGATTGTAAACTTT
>Ga0209535_1001443_pt1 | contig 16218 bp, 20 predicted proteins | sample LinPmetageLP28_FD_184041 | JGI IMG/M metagenome (GOLD analysis project Ga0209535, IMG submission 184041) | Marine viral communities from the Pacific Ocean - LP-28 (SPAdes) (version 2) | ecosystem: Environmental > Aquatic > Marine > Oceanic | place: Pacific Ocean | collected 2009-08-22 | reverse complement strand
TACGACCTGACTGTACGTAAAACACCTCATCTTTAATTTTATGATAATGCCAAGAACATTTCCGACCTTTTACAAAGTATAATAGTTTTCCACAATATAATTCTGCGTTGTGGATCCATTTTTCAAATCCCCATCCTTTGGGGACAAATTTAATTTTTTGTGTTGAAGAAGTCTTCATCTTTTTCTCCTTTATCGTCAACATATATATCACCAGAAGGCTTTCCCATAAAAAGTTTGTGATATTTCACTCCCCAATCATCTAGCTGTTTTTCTGTTAACTCTCTAAATAATTTTTCTGCTAGCAATGCGTTGTTTTTTGTTCTACCCATACCTCTTGCTGTATTTAAAACAATCTTGTGACCATTGTTATATAACTCATTGACTTTTGTAATCCTGTGGGGGATGGGGGATGCATTTTCATAAGTACCACCACTTAATGTACATAGAGTTCCATCAATATCGAATACATATGTTAGTTTTAAATTGTCTGTTGTCATTTTTTCTCCAAAATTTTTGTTGTTGAATAGCCACCTATTCTATCGAAGAAGACTAGTTCTTCTGCATACTTGGACCCTATAACTTTTTTGTTTTTATAGTCTGACCCTACTACCATTACGTTGGGTGCAATATTTTTAATTTTTTGCTTTAACTCTTGTTCTGTGTTAAAGACTTCGACCTGATCGATAAACCTAATAGATTCTAGAAAATACATTCTGTCTTGTTGATTATTAAAAGGTCGATTTTCGCCTTTTAGTGTTTTTACTCTCTGATCGGAATCTATACCTACAATTAATAGCTCGCCTTTACTTTTTGCAAATTGAAATAATTCTAAGTGCCCACGATGAACTATATCGAAACAACCATTTACCCAAACTTTTTTCATAACCTCACCATTTCGTAAACTAAATCAGCATCTATCTTATGTCCTTTAAAATAAAAAGACTTTAAAATACCGGAGTAATTTATTTTTTCTAAAATCTTTTCTACTGCTTCTTTTAGACTCATTATTTCCATATCTCCTTCTGGTTCTTTGGCGCCATTTTTAAAATCATAAAAAACACCTTTTCCTATTAATGTAGGGAACTTAAGTATCATGCAATCTTTACAATTTTCAATTAAAAAAGATTCAGACATTTGTTTATATTTTACATATTCACTTTCTTTTTGAGATGTTGTTGAAATAAAAATTATTCTATTGTACTTGTATTTATTGACAAAAGATTTAAATTTTTCATATTCAACTATTTGAGACTCTTGTGACTTGTCTTCTATGTTCCAAGTGTGATAAAGATAGACATATCTATCAACATTTATTAGATGTATCTTTTTGCTTAGTATATCACCCATCTGGCCTTTTCCATTTTTTAATACCACTTTCATCAAATTAACTTAAATTTTATCTTATCATAATCAAATTCTTCTTTAGTTAAAAAGAAGAATTTTTTTACAACTTCTCTCAGTCTTTCAGGATATTTTGCATTATTATTCTCATCGTATGCATTGAGATCATATTGCATTCTAGAGTCCAGAGGAACATTAGGATGATTATGGTACCCAAGGCCAACTTTTATGGCCTCAGGGTCATTCATAAATTCTTTCGCTGATCTTCCACAAAAAAGATTATCCCAATAATTACCTGTCTCTAGAGAATGTGTGTTAAAACCAGCACATGGAACATCAAGTGCTTTCATGTGTCTAACTTGTTTATCTTTTACAATGACCCAATCTTTTTTTATACCTTTCGTCATGTGAATAAATGCCCATTCACAACAAAAAGATTTAAAAACATCAGCTAAAAGCCTTTTGTTGTAATACTTCCACATCTCATTTGAAAAAACATTTGCATGCAAATTGCATGTACCGCCAGGAGGAACAATATAATCTTCGCCTGTTATTTGAATATCCCCAAACTCGGTCTGATATACGTACCCTCCTCTGTTTTTTGACCATTTGCTGAAAGACTCTGGGGAATCTACGATCATTTCATCCCCAACATAGCCACCAAGCAAGTCATTAAAAGCAGTGTCCGTATCAGTTTGTATTGTCACAATACCATATTTATCAGTTTTTAATCTGTCATATGCCTCTTTTATAATGTCTGTTTGGTAGTCAAAAGTAATACCAGAATCTAGATAAAGGTAGCCTTCGAATTCGCCATATTTTTTAACCACCTCTAAGACAGTTTTATTAAATGTTGTTTGGCAAACGTATTTTTCTGGATATAGGCAGTATGAAATTCTATTACCAAACTCTTGGTAGAGTTTTTTGATGCAATCTTTACTATTCATACAAGAAGATAAAACCACATGAAGCCCTTCAAAGTCTTGCCTCAAAAAGCTTTTGATACATTCAATATACCAACCTGTATTGTCGCGTTTAATTCCACAAGTGTTGTAAATTAATAACACTTTTCTATTTTCTAATTTCATAATAACCTCAAATGAATTCTGGATGTTTAATTGTTTTAATCACATCCTTTTGTTTTTTTAATAATTCTTTTTCTTTCTTCTTATCTAAAGTTTGATATATATCCCACATTATTTTATTGCTCTCATGTGGTTTACAAAGTTTAGTGCAATTTTTAAAACACTCAACGTTTTCGATTAAGTTCATAACCTCTTCTCGTTTGTGCATATCTTGCCAAATTTCTTTAAAGCTTTTTCCATCGTATAAACAACCATAACTATACTGTTTCCATCCTCTATGGTTTGTGCAAACATAGACATGCCCATCAGCGCCAATACATGGAGATATTTGAGAACCTAAACATCTTTTATAGTTTCTACCGAACTTTTCTCTATCCATAGCCAAGTCCTCAAATTTATAGCCGTTGACCTGAAACTTATCGCCTAATATTTTCTCAGCTTCTTTCAATAGTGGATTAACTTTTTTAGTCCAAAACTCTAAATCTCTTTGTTGTCCACCGTCTTCTCTTATTATTATTTCTGGCTTGTATTGACAATATGTTAAATCAAAATCTTTAAAAAACTTAGCAAAATCAACAATTTCATGATATGTATCAGGTGATATTACAAACCCTACACCAATATCGATCTTATTTCCATATTTTTGATTTGTTTCTATTAATTTTTTAAGGTTTGACACCATCTTGTCCCAATCTTGCTTTCCTTTGGCTTTTCTAATTCCGTTGTAGGTTTCTTTGGTACCAGCGTCTACGGAAATTCTAATCCAAGTCATATTGTGGACCAAAGTTTCAAACATGTCTCTTTTGTCAAAAAGAGTGCCATTGGTAAACATTCCCATTTTTATCCCGTTTTGCCCACAATATTCAATCGCTTCTTTTAGGTGTTTATTTAAGGTTGGTTCTCCACCACCAGTCCAGTTTACAGCCCTAACACCCATATCAACAAAGTCCTTACATAGACCCATAAGCATTTCTCTAGGCATAATAGCTCTAGAAAATGTTTCAGTTCCTTTATATTTGTCAAAATGAATATAAGATGATAGACAAAAATTACATGCATGATTACATGCATTTGACGGATCAACTTCTATTAAAACAGGACTTGTATAGCCTGTTTTTATATGTTCAATTGCCCTATCAACATTTGCTATAATTTTGCTTTTTGGGTTAAATATATTGCTCTCTTTCATCTTTGTTTCATTAGATTTAAAGAACATGTTTTTTATTGCGTTTTTTATAATTTTTTTCATTTTTTATTCTGTAGCCAATTTAAGAAATAAAGTGTTGGGTCGTCAAAATATTCTCTAACGATTGTTTCAAAATATTCTTTAGCCCTTGATGCTTTAATTTCCAATTCTTTAATCGGTGTGTTGTGGATTTTTTCTAACTCTTTTAAAATATATTTTGGATCTATCTTTGTATTGTTTATTCTATAGCAAAAATCAACATTATAATGGTCTTCTCCAAACAAATAATAATCGTAATCGGTTATTACAACAGGAACTCTATTATAATAACATGTTTCAAAAAACCTTACACTATCAATACCTGAGCCTCTCGGACATAGTGAAATAGAATTATCTAACATTGTTGTAATAAAATCTTTTTGAGCTTGAGAGCCAATCGCAGAAAGACCTTCCCATTTTCTATTAACATGCATTTCTTTTTTAAAGTCTGACTTGTGTAAAGCATGTACCGTAGCAGCTCTTACTTTGTGGTTTAGAAATGCTCTTAGACCAAAGCTTTTTTCTGTTGGAAAATCAAAACTGTCTTTTTGGTTTCTAACGATATCCATAAATAAATGTGAAAAAGTTGGTCTAGTAAATAAAAATTCTATGTTTGAATATTTTTTAAGAGGGCCCATTGTAGTTATAACTGATTCATGTAGCCATTTGGGAATAGCAGATCTATTGGAGGCTTCAAAACCGCCTTCACCCTCAATATCACATATGTGTCTACTTTCATTTCCATAAAAATACTTAAAATCTTTTGGAGTAAATTTTGAAAGATCTCCTCTATCATTATTAAACTGTCCCATATAGAAATACTCTGCCTCTTCTGGGTTACTTAAAACAAAATGCTTTTCGATTCCTTCTTTACTAAGCGGAATAGTATTTTTACAATGTTCGGAACTATCATGATCATGTTGATTAGCATTTGGATACAAATATAGTTTTATTTTATTCATATTGTTGAAACTCCTTTCTTTTGCACCACTGTGGTAGCACATTCGTTTGCAAATGTAATAGATTTTTCGATATCCTTAGTCTTTATGTATTCACAGCACAAAGCAGATATAAAAGTATCACCTGCTCCTGATACATCTTTTACTTCTACCGGTAAAACATCATACGTTTTGTTTTTAAAAATACAGCCCTTTTTACCTTGAGTAATTATAAGATTTTTCATCATTTCGCTTGTTATAGTGTGGCGTGTTTTATCATATTCAATCCCATTAATTTTAACAAAAGTAAAATATTTACTCCATTCTCCTAATGTTTTTTTTGTATCTAAAAAAGTCATAGGATGGTTTTTAGATATATACACAAGATCTGATACTCCTAAGAAACCTTTATTGTAATCAGATACTATTATGGCATGATATTTATTTAGCGTTTCTTTGTCAAACAAAAAATTTCCATACATTTTGTCATTTTCGTCTAACCTCATAAACATGTGATTTGAATTTATCTCTACAAATCTAGTTTTTTTAATGGTTCTCCAGTTCTGGTTTGTTAATATATCTACGTTATCATTAATTTGTTTTACATTGTTATATACGTTCATTGCCATGCCACCATTTTCTTTAATTTCAACAGAACTAAATACAGGAACAGGAGATTCAGGGCAAAGCCTTTTACACTCACCATAGTGAAAAATATCTAAACAACTTTCTCCAATAACTAATATCTTCATCTCTACCTCATTAAAAATTTCTTATCTTGAGAAATTTGATCTCTCCAGTAGTCTAGCAAATCTTTCATTGTTTTTTCAAAAGATATTTGTGGCTCCCAGCCGGTATGTTTTTTAAATTTACTAGTATCTGGTACTTGTAAATCAGCATCAATTGGTCTTAATCTGTCTGGGTCTATTTCAATCTTAATATTTTTTTTCGTCGATAGAGAAATTAAATAATCCAACATATCTCTAACAGAACATGTATAGGACCCACCAATATTATAATATTCTCCTGCTTTTGGATCTTTTGTGACCAATAAATAGTAAGCTTTAACAGCATCTCTAACATCAGACCAAGTTCGTAAAGAATCTAAATTTCCAACTTTAATAACCGGAGGTATAATACCAGCTTCTATCATTGCAATTTGCTTTGCAAAAGTTGACTCTGCAAAAACATCACCACGACGAGGGCCAGTGTGAGTAAACATTCTTGTTGTCATAACTGTCATGCCGTACGCTTCCGCATAAAAACGACCAACTAGGTCTGTTCCTACTTTAGAGATAGCATATGGAGAAGCCGGGTGAAAAGTTACGTCTTCATGAATGGGTAAAAACTCTTTTGACACCCTACCAAATACTTCTGAAGAAGCACAAACGTGCACAACGGGGTTTAAGCCTATGTGTTTAATTGCATGTAAAACCTTGGCAGTTCCTAAAATGTTTGTCTCTAATGTCTCCAGTGGAGAATCAAAACTAGTTTTTGGATAACTTTGAGCAGCTAAGTGAAATACATAATCCGGTTTTGTGTTTGAAAAACAAATCAGTAAAGAACTTAAATCGTTAATATCACCATAAACCAATTCAATTCTATCTCTATTGTTGATGCGTTCCATTAAATGTTCAATATTATCCATCTTATCATTCCACCTAACAAGACCATATACTTTCCAGTCAGTGTTTTCTAATAAATAATCAGCTAAATGTGAGCCAACCATTCCTGTTATTCCTGTTATAAATGCTATCTTATTAATCACTGATGTTCTCCTTATACCACTTTATGGTTTTTTGAAGACCTTCCTCTAAAGTATTTTTTGGTTCCCAACCAAGCTTTTGTTTGGCATAAGAGCAATCTAAAAACAATGATGTGGGAACTGATGGTTTTGATAAATCATTTTCTATTAGTAATTTTCTACCAGAACATTCGACAACTTTTTTAACAAGATCTTTAATTTTTATTGGGTAGCCTATTCCAACATTAAATAATTCATAACTCTCTTGTTGTTTATTTATTGCAAGGTCAATAAAATCAAGTAGATCTTCAACGTATAACAGATCTCTAGATTCTTCTCCAGTTCCCCACACAGTAATTTTTCCATTATCTGATTTCATAGACTTTGTAATTGTTGCACCTGTAACATGTGATTTTTCTAAATCATACTTATCATATGGGCCATATACATTAGAATGTCTAATGACTGTGTGTTTTGTTTTACCAAGATTCGCGTAGAATTTACACATGTTCTCCAAATAAACTTTTGTGTGGCCGGCACCATAGTAAAAAGGTAAAATCTCGTCAGATGGATTAAAATCTGTCTCTTTCAAAGCAGTGTTCGATTTTTGATACATAACAGTACAACTTGGAAAAATAAAATGCTCAACATTGCTTTCAAGCGACTCTCGCAGCAAAATTGAATTAATTAAAGCATTATCAGTAACATGAATATAGGGCTTTGAAATTATATCTTTTGCACCAGATGTTGTTGCTGCAAATTGCATAATAATATTCACTCCTTTTAGCAACTCTTTTACTTGTGTGGTATCTCTTAAATCACAATGGACCCATTCTACATTTGGGTATTTATTTTTCAAAGCAGGTCTTCTAAAATGTGTTGCTTTAATTTTGTATTTTTTATCACTATAATATTCTAAAAGATTTTGGCCAATAAAGCCTGTTGCTCCACAAATTAGCATTGTTTTCATTTGTTTCTCCCATCTAATATTAGTTCTTTTTGTTTAGTAGAATACGATTGATAAATTTTATTAACAACCATTTCAACGTCCATTGCAGATTTTCTATCTGGTGTTGTTTTAATGTTTGTGGGATAGACATCCAAAATGTTTATATCTGGTTTCTCTAACTTAAGAGAATTCGAAAAACCTCTTAAGCCCCACTTTGTGGCAGAATAAAGTGTTCTTGTTTTTTTTACTTCTAAACCAACCATAGAATTAATATTTATTATATCACTTAAGTGATCAATTAACAGAAGACTTAATAAAATTGGGGCTTTTAAATTAACATTCAACATTGATTCAACTAGTTCAAAATCATAATTTTCAAAACAAATATTTGGACAAACGATTGCCGCATTATTAATTAAAACACTTACGTTTTCTTTCTTTGCATCTTCTGCTAGGTTATGTATGTGTTCTAAATTGTTCAAATTATAATGTTTTTTTCCCATGTGTTCTAAGACTCTATGGCCTTGTAATTTAAATTTTTCAGACAAAAACTTTCCAAGTCCAGAAGAAGCACCAGTTATTAAAACTGTTTTTTTATTCATTTATAAACTCCTTTTTACCCATTAATTTAAAGACATCTTTTCCAGAATCCGCTTCTGTTTTGTTTTTTAGATACCATTTGATGGTTTCTTTTATTCCTTCTTCAATTGAAATTTCCGGTGTAAAACCATAAGATTTTGCTTTAGTCATATCAAATACTCTTCTCGGATCACCTGTTGGTTTTGATGTGTCCCATACAATTTCAACACCTGCTTCTTTGGAAACCGCTTCAGCAATTCTTTTAATACTGATTTCGTCTCCAGATCCAAGATTCAAAGGCTCTGTTATTTTGTTTTCAACAGCAAAAATCATACCTCTTGCAACATCTCTAGCATGGATAAAATCTCTAATAGCAGAGCCATCGCCCCAAACATGCAACTTATCATTTGAAAATGCTTTTCTAATCAGAGATGGTACAACCATTGCACTATCTAGATCAAAATTATCATGAGAGCCATAAACATTTGCCGGTCTTACGATAGAGCATTTACCTTCACCATGTTGCTTCTGATATGCCAAACACTGTAGTTCTCCCATTCTTTTGGCCCAGCCGCCGAACCAATCATTTTTTGATGGCTGTGTTGACCACACGTCATCTTCTTTAAGGACCTCCGCTGGCTGGTACACACCAACTGTGCTTGTATAAAGATACCAATCAACATTTTCTTGCATTGCTGCTTCCAACATGTTTGTGTTGAATTGCATCATAGGCCCCATAATCTTTGCCGGCTCTTCAATACATACTCGTGGTGAACATTTAATACCAACAAGATTAAAGACGTAATTCATACCCTTGCAAATCTCCAAACAAGATGAAAACTCTCTCAAATCAACATTGACGAAAGTAGCCTTGTTTTCTAAGTCACCTGGTTGCTTTAAGTCTGCGACGTAAACATCTGCTCCTTTGTTTAATAACATTGTCACCAGCTCCCTGCCGATCATGCCGGCACCGCCTGTAACTAAAACTTTTTTATTCTCAAACATCATTTAATCTCCTACAAAGGTTTAAAATTTGCTCTTCAGTTAATTCCGGATGGTTTCCTATGTACAATCCATAATCATGAATATAATCAGAAGTGTTTAACTCACCAACAACTTTATATCCATATCTTTCCAAGTATGGTTGTCTAGCTTGATTTCCACCGCCGGCAGTACCTAAACGGTATTCAACTTTTTCTTCTTCTAAAATTCTACAAACTTCTTTCATCTTATTATTATCTCTTCTTAGAATCAAAGGTAAAGCATAATTACTGCTTCCTTTAATATTGTACTCTTTATAATATAACACGTTATTCAGGTTTGTCAACCAAATATTTAAGTTTTTTTGTCTTTTTTCAATATTTTCATCTAATCTCTTAATTTGAGTAAGCCCCAATACTGCGTTTATCTCTGTTGATCTCATGTTGTATCCAGGAACAGCAAACGTGAAAAGAGGATTAACATCTGGTTTAGCATATTTCTTTTGTGTCTCAGCAGAAGCTTCCCTGGTCATACCATGAGATCTGTACATCCGAGCAAATTCATAAATTTCTTTGTCATTCGTGCAAACCATTCCACCTTCAATTGTTGTCATGTGGTGACCAAAATAAAAAGAAAAGCAGGACATGTCTCCAAAAGATCCAATTCTCTTATCTTTATAAGTTGCACCATGTGACTCACAACAATCTTCAATCAAAAGCAAATCGTGTTCTTTGGCTAACTCAATCAATTTATCATTAATTCCATTAAATCCCAAGGCATGTACCAAAACTATTGCTTTGGTGTTTTCATTGATAGCTTGTTTTATGTTTTCATATGAAATTGCCATAGTATCCAAGTCAACATCAACAAATACTGGTAGAAAACCTGTGTTAATTACTGCGGAAATATCGGAGACCCAACCGATCGGTGGAACTATGATTTCTCCCTTTTGACCTTTTAACTCTCTTACAATAGCAGTGGTAATATAGTTTGCTGCAGCTCCTGATCCTACCATGACACTATATTTAACCCCTAGCCATTCCGACCAAGCTTTTTCAAACTCTCTTACTTTCGGTCCATTTGTAAACCGATTAGTGTTCAAAATAAAGTCAGCCAATATTTCTCTATCTTTTTGTGTAATATTATCATTAATCAATGGCCATTTAAACATTGCAAATCTCCTTAATTTTTTTAATTATTTCTTCTTTAGAAGGCGGAAGGTTATCCACCGTAGGGTGAAACCCCGCCGTGCGGTGTTTAAGGCAAAAAGTTTCCACTTTGCGGGAAGTTTTTACCATCATTCGATGAGCTATAGAACTAGCAGCGCCCTCTTCATAATCATCGTCCAACACAATACCGCCAAATTTAGAATTTTGTAAAGCTCTTGCCCACTCTTCAGAAAACACAAAAGGTTTAATCCAAACTTGATGTATTATATTAACTTTCAATCCAATCTTTGTCAACTCAGCTTGAGCTCCGGCAGCAGCAAATCTTGTTATAGAGATTGGAAACAGCGTGATATCAGCATTTTCATGAATTATATTTTCCATTTCTTCTGTGTTATCATAGCTCTTTCTGTGTTCTGAGATGTAGTATACGTCGTCATCTTTCATAAAATTATCGTACGTCATTCTCCACTCACCCGGAGTCATTGGAGAAACAATCTTAACACCAGGCATCCTTTGATAAATTGAGTGATGAGAAGAGCCAGCAACAGGACCTATACCACCCTCCATAGCTATACTTCGAACCATAAGAGGACAAGGTCTTTGCCAGATTTCTTTTGATTTCATAGCATAGTTCACAATAATCGGAGAATTATACCACTGAAACCCTTGGTATCTCACAACATAGACTGGTCTCTCACCGGCTAAAGCTGCTCCAGCAACAATACCGCCACCGGCAACGTCAGCCATTGACAGCTCGATCATCCCGTCTTTTTCATATAATTTCGGGAGAGTGCCTCCTACCCAACCAACCGCTGTAAGACATTGGCCGTAGCACTTTGATCCTAGGGCCAAGTGTTCTCTGGTTATTTCTTTTATTGTTTGTCTAACTGTTTTTTCCATACATTCTCCACTTTAATTTTTGTTTGTCGGTGTATCTCTTCGGCTCTACTACCTAAAAGTTTTTTTTCTTCTTCATATCGATCAAAAATATTTTCATCATCAATACCCGCACCAGAGTGCCAAAACTTTCGGTGTGTATTTATATTCAGAAGTATTGGTCCGTCAAACACACAATGCATATGATTCTTTATTTCTATGGGGTCGTCTGAAATATTATACCCTCTTATTTTAAAAGCATTAGCGACATCGTGCATTTCCCAATTTCTTCGTATTCTCTTTTCAGTGAGAATTGAAAGATTATTGTCTTCAACGATAAAGATGATGGGTAGTTTTTTTGTACTAGCCCAACCCATAGCACCTAGTACATAATCCTCTTCTGCTGATGCATCCCCCATGTGCACAATTGTCGGGTGTTTTGTTGTATAGCAATGACCGACTGCTATTGGAACTTGAGACCCCATTAATCCATCGTGACCGAAAATGTTCTTTTCTTTTGAATGAATAGATGCAGAGCCTCCCATGCCGTTAGCACAACCGGTTTTTCGACCTAACAACTCATCGATAAGTGCTTCTATGGGTGCATCATGTGATAAGTAAGTTGAGTGTCCTCTGTGTTGGATAAATATATTAGGTTCTATATTTAGATTTTTCATATTCTCGGCTATGGAGGCAGAGATATATTCCTGTCCTGCTGACAGGTAAATTGGAAGCTTAAACATGTTATTTTTAATACCATTAAAAACGTATTGCTCAAAGTTTCTACACAATGAGGCTCGTTTAAAAACATTCATTCTATATTCAGACATTAGAAACCCTCCAAAAAATTCATTGTATCTAGCCAATTTTGAAAACGATATCCTTTATCATCAATATATAAAAATGCTCTAGGTTTTTCTGCTGTAACTTCTTTTACATACTGGGATATGTTGTGGTCTCTTAGCCACTCTTTTACAAGTTCAGTACCAGTTTTTCCACCTATCAATGGTCTACTTGGTTTTGCTTTAGCTGTAAAAATAACAATATTGAATCTTTTTGATAGATGCTTGATTGCCTCTAGTGAACCTTTCAATGGCTCTCCATAACATGTTCCATCGTGAAACCCTTTGTCAAAATTATGTATAACTCCATCAAAGTCTATCGCTATATTTTTGGCATCTTTTTCAAAGCCAGGTGGGAAATTATCTTCTATCATTGCTTCTCCATTATCATAATAATAGTGTTCTCTTTTAAACCAGTAAAAACGCCGGCTAATTGCTTTAGAATTTTAGCAGAAACCACGTCTCCGGCGCCGGCCACATTAATACCATACTCAGTTACCAAGCCGCCTTTTAAAAACATAATATTCACATTATCATCAATTCTTTTAAACACTTCAGACGATAATATATTTTTTACTGTTAGGATAGAATTGCAAAAGTGATAGATATTTTCTTCTCCTTTATTGGGGTCTTCTATCCAAAGACATTCATTTTCTTTTGGGTAATCATGTGAAGAGTCTTCATATGGCTTTCCTTCTCTACCATACGAATCTTTAAGTCTGACTAGATCGTATTTATCAACTGGTGTTTCTAATTCAAAGATATCAGCACCTTTTGATGCGGTAGCTTGAGTAGAGTGAAACAACCCTTTTCTAATCATGATTTTGCTAATCGGCTTCAAAGGATTACAATTGCTTAAAAAGGAAACATTTGCTTTTCCATCTAACAACACCAAACCAGTTGTTTTATTGGGATGGCAGTGCATAGATGTTCTTTCGTTGTGGTTTATATGTAAAAACCATACAGCGCATTCGTCATTTTCATACGCCAAATACTCATAGCCCCATGGTTTTTTTACAATATTTTTTTCGTATCTCATTTGCCTCTCTTTTCTAAAACCTGATATCCTGTTCTCATCCATTCACCCATAAAATCATAATGAGGTGATGAAACAATATTTTTATCCACCACGACAGGTCCACGATGATAAATTGCACCAGCATTATTGATATCTGCTTCAATCGCGTAATAACCAGACACTGTTTTACCTTTAATAGCATCAGCTGTTATCAAAAGTTGCGCACCATTACACAATGAAAATATTGTCTTATCTAGTGCATTCCATTGCTTAACAAACTCAACCACGCCTTTTTCTAAACGTAATTTTTCTAATGCTTTTACTCCACCAGGAATAACCAAAAGATCATAATCTAAATATTTTTTTCTATTTTCTTCATTTTCAAACTCACTAGTCAGGACATCTCCAACCATGTGGCATCCTAATATTCCATAGAATCTACCTAATTGATTTGCTACCACTACAACATCAAAATTGTTTTCTTTTAAACTGTGGTATGGATAAATAACTTCATGGTCTTGGAACCCTGAATAAGTAAGAATAATTGCTTTTTTCATAAACTCTCCTATTTGTCTCTAAATTGCAATATTGGGTTGTTAATTGGCCAATCAATGTTTAAAACAGGGTCATTCCATTTTATTGTAAATTGGTCTTGAACATCTGGGTACTTTCCTTTATAACACCATTTGTAGTGAAAAACAGACTTTTCGCTTAGAACCAAAAAACCATTTCCAACTCCAGGTGGTATTAAAACTTGTTTTCTCTTTCTATCATCAAGTATCATGCAGTCCCACTCGCGATAAGTTTGTGAATTTTTTCTGTTATCTACAACTACAAAGTACATTTCACCATATAAACATGTAATGAGTTTCCAAGATTTTTGATCTCCATGGATTCCTCTCAATACATGTTTTCTACTAGTAGAAACTTTGTCATGATTAAAGGATAGCCCATGATCACCTTGTTTCCAAAGTGTCCATAGATCTCCTCTGTAATCATAAAATACATCTGGTTTTAAAATTTTAACATCTTTAATCTTCATTTGACCAACTAATTTCCCAATCTTTGAACTCTGCGGCTAAACAGTCAATCTTATAATCTTTTCTACCGCCGGCAAGTTCTTGGATTTTATTTTTTGCCGTATTTCTTATACCATTAAGACCATGAGTTAGTTCAAGATTATTACCATCTTTTATTCCTTTTCTATAATTTGACTCATTGTGCCAAATATGTAAGTTCATTTGTGATAATACAACAATAGCTCTCACAGTCTCACTATTCAATATAGCATCTTTTTCTTTAAGTGTCAAGTCAATATCGTGTAAAATATCAGAAATTTCTTCAGAATATTCTTTTTTATGATCTGGTATAAAGACTTCTTTTAACTGCACAATAGATAATCTATCAATTAATTCTGACAATGTTGGTAAGTACTTTCTTTGTTTCATTGTTTCTCCTTTTTGTTAAAACTGTTTTTGTATAATCAACCTAAACACTAGGCATTTCTAAAAATTGTTTAAAATAAGAAAAATATTTTTGATAATTTTTTCCAAAAATGTGTTTATATTTGAAAAATATTTCAGCTTCTTCTTTTCTTTGTTCTAGGTTATTGTCTATTTGGGAGCGGCCTCCCTCTAAGTATAGACCAACTATTTTGTTTACTTTTTTAAATAAAAAACCATCATTTACACTTCTCAACCAAAGTTCCCAGTCATCAACCCAGAGATTTTCAACATCATTAAAGAAACCAATTTTATCTATCATTCTAGTTGTCCATAGCGGCATTGGGCCCGGTAGACATTTTATCATATTTTCATGCGAAAACTCTAACTTTGAGTGTTCTGATCGTGTTTTTGATTTGGTTTCTCTCAGTGTTTCATTTTTATTTGATGTTACAAGACAATCACCATAAACTAAATCTATATGTTTGTTGTTTTGCAATTCACTGTAAAGTGCCTCTAAGCAGTCTGGGCTTTTTCTATCATCTATCATAGCCCATGTTATATATTTTGAATTACAGAGACCCATAGCTATGTTATGCCCGATTGTTGGGTGAAATTTATCCTCATACCTTACATATTGTATATTTGGGTATATTTTACAGTATTTATTCATTATATTTTTTTCTTTCCCGGGAGAACCAGAATCTATCACTACCCATTCACAATCATTGAAAATAGTTTGAGAAGTTAGATTTTCAACAAGACCTTCTAGGAACTCCTCTGCTTTATAAAAAGTTGTTATAATTGATACCAAAGGTCTTTTTTTTGGCTTCGAGGTGTTACATATTATTTTTTCTATTACATTAAAAATTTCTATTCTTTTATTTAACATGTAATCAATTAAGTCTTCACCTTTAAGTTTAAACCATTCTTCATATGAAGCACCAATCATTTGGTTTACAACCGCAGAGCACCCCAACATTCTAGCTTCTACAACAATTCTAGATAGTGTCTCAGGTGACTTTGGAAAAAAAACAAACTTGTTGTTCTTAGACATTGAATTTAAAAATTCTATATAAGGCCCTTTTATTAATTCGTATTCTAGTTTCTTGTTAAAACAATATTTTATTGCTCCTGATGTGTTCTTATGAATTATATTGGAATCCAATATACTACATTTTTCTTCCTTTTTGTTTTTAGAAAATTTTCTTATTTTTTCTAATGTTTTTATAGACCATAGATTTCCGGAAATATTAGAAACATTTTTTAAGTTTAAATTATTTTTTAAAATCTTTTCATGGTATGAAGATTGGCATATTATTTTTTGAGCGTTTTTATAAAAAAAATAATTAACTATTTCATGTCTTGGAGCTTTAAAATCTTTATAAAATGATGGATTTCTTTTTTTTAAATATTTATGGTCATGTTCATATATTATATATTTTAAGTCTTTTATGTAATTTTTACAATTTATTTTTAAATTAGCAAAATTAGAAATTATAAAAAAAGAATCACTATTTTCTTTTAAAAAAGAATTAGTGACTTCATGACTTCTGATCTTAATAACATCATAATTAATTTCTGAAAACATTGATATAAGCTCAGCGTCATTGAGTTCTGCTCCTCCTTGTACATCAGTATCAAAAAAATCAGATACATAAATTATTTTATCACTCATATTCTTTTATAATATCCTCTATTTCAGATAACCATGCATCAGGGTTTTCAAATTCACAGATGGTCTTTACAAAATTTTGATATAGAAATTCATCGGAAAACTTATTATCAACCAGCCCTTTGAGTTCTTCTGCTTTGGCTTTCATCTTGTCGTAGCCTTTAACTGCTTTTCGCAATGCCATCTTATAAGATCCTTGGTCAGCATTTGCCCACATTGAGTCTGCTTCCAAAACACCAGGCCACACAGCTTGTTGTTGAATTGGTTGCATTGTATAATCAACTTTATTAAAGTAATCTTTTCCGTCATGATGTAAAAAATCAACTTGACCAGACCACCCAACTGTTGTGATTG
>Ga0209535_1001442_pt1 | contig 16221 bp, 30 predicted proteins | sample LinPmetageLP28_FD_184041 | JGI IMG/M metagenome (GOLD analysis project Ga0209535, IMG submission 184041) | Marine viral communities from the Pacific Ocean - LP-28 (SPAdes) (version 2) | ecosystem: Environmental > Aquatic > Marine > Oceanic | place: Pacific Ocean | collected 2009-08-22 | reverse complement strand
AGATTAGGTCTGTATCTTATCCATACTAATTATACACCCTGTCGGAAATATATTAGTATCACTAAACACTTCATCATCTTGATCATAAGAACTAAACGTAGTTAAATATTTTTTTGTTTTTTTATAGACATAAGCTTGAGTTATCATCTTACAGATTGGCAACTTATCCATCTCATCTTTATTTTTATGTCCGCTGTCGCCGGTGATGTCGAGCCAACGTATAGTATAGAAGTAATACTTACGTTTATTTATTACAGCGTGTTTATATCTCTTCTTACGTTTTTTAGGCATATGGATGTTATACTATTTAAAAGTAAAACAGGAAACTGAAAACTGAAATCCGTATGCGCGACCCCTATGAGAGCAGAAAAGCGTGTAAAATCAATGCTTATTTAACTTTTGTACCTTTTGTACCTTTTTCATATTAGGGGGTAAGGTACAAAAATGGATGAATAACCATTGGTATTACTAGCTTTTTTCATTTGTACCCTTTGTACCCTGGTTTTAAAATAATTTATTTTTTTTTTTAAAATATCTGTGAGATTAGTATACAATTATTTACTGTTGCATTTTTGCAACAGTATTGTGGTATTTATCCAATCTTTCTAAGAATTTATGTTGAAATGTGACGAATTCTTGTCCATCTGTTGTAAACTTTTGGAACATACCATCTTTTGAACACATTAGGATGACACCCTGATTGATCTTGGTCCCATAAACATAGTTGTGGGCCATAGCATAGGCGCCTAGCTGTAAGAAATAGTCCTCGATCCATTCTCTACGCTTCGGTTTATTAGTCTGTTTGAAGTCAACGATACTTTCTTTGCCATCATAGATCCCCGCTACATCGGTCGCTCCAGCATATAGGTCAGGATAGTAGACCGTTACTTCCAGGCCCCATAACTCTCCCAGGTCCCCGAGCCCCGATTCGATAACCTTCTTCGCCATAAAACTAGCTTCCTTACCCACTGAGGTTAGATCTAAATGTCCTGAGCCATCCAAATAAGCTTCAAGATACGTATGCATCGATGTACCTCTCAAAGCGGCTAAATCGCGCTGTCTGTCCGCCTCTCGCGCTCCTAGACGTGCTCTCCAGCGGTTTAAAGACTCCTGTTTCTCTGCACTCTGAGTTTGACCCAAAATGGTCGTGACCGACGGTAGTTTAGATTCACCGATCGTATAGTGCCTATGCCCCTTAATCAGGGCACGGGTAGAAGCCGGGTAATCAAACTTCTTATTCCATTTCATTAGCAGTTCTCTTTAGAAACATCGGTATCACCTTTAACTAACCAAAGGTAAGACCATTCAGTCGAACCAGGTGTACACTTCTTTCCAACTTTAACAGAGTAGGAACAACCTACCAAGAGTAAAGCCGTACATAATATTAAGAATGTTTTCATTTTTTCTCCTCTTTCTTTTTAAGAAACTCAACATTACCTTTATCAAGATCTACTTTTTTCTGTAGATTACTAAAGGGTACTGAGTCGTGGATATTACCGGATACTGATATTCTCGTACAATCAGATTTAAACGGACTAACGTAATGTTTTAACCAGGCTGGGAAGATATACATATCACCTTCTTCGGGAAACTGTGCTTGATACGTTATAGCATCGCGTGTTCCTTCGCCATATAGAAACTGTATACCACCAGGTCCACCGGACTTGCCAACATACGCTTCGTTTTCTTTTTTTAATTCGTCAGGTATTTGTAAATAAATAACAAAAGATAATGCACCATCGTGATCGTGCGGTGGGTTAAAATCAAACTGCTTCTGATAGTTAATCCATAACGCTGAGATAACATACTCAGGTTTAACCTTAGCTTTTTTATTCATAAAAGATTCGTGGGCTTTGTCATAGATACCAATGTAATTGGCTAACCAAGGTACTAAAACCCCCTTGTCCCTGAATCCCACTTCTTTGTGCAATTGTCCTGCAAGTTTAGTCGTATAATCTTGCGTGCTGGCTTCACCTTCACTTAACAAAAGTTGTTTAAACTCATCAGCTATTTTTAATTTAACTAGACACGGTCCCCAATTATACGTGGTGACGGTTATCTTCTCTCGCTTGTCTTTGCTCATTGTCCCTCCTTTCATAATGGTTAACAATTTCTTTTAATTTACTACGCTTGGTTATCGCGTAAGGTAAAAATAGTTTTGCAATCTTATACGCTTGTCGGTGGCTACATCTCCATTTCCATTGCAGTAAATGGCCACCCTTACGTGGCTTACGTAATACAGTGCCGGTCTTTAAAGTCTTAAGAATATGAGCAACGGTAGGTTTATCTGTCATTGCAACTTCCATAGCTATTCGCCAACAATTATATTTCTTCTTTTTATTTTTTTTATATTCCCAATACTTCTTATACATAACAGTGCCTTCACCATCAAAAAGTCCTGCTAGATAACTTATTTCTTCTTCCATAAATCCATTAACCAATCAATTATAGCAGCAATAAAAATACCTACTAAAACTAAACCACAGAATAAAAAGAATACAATATGAAAAAGAATATTGAAAATAAAATCAAAAAATTTTCTTATCATTTTCTCTTTCTGTGTCTGCCCATATACCAATCACCGGGTTCGTAGTTCCACTTCTTACCGTGGTGTCCACGGATGTCAGCGTACCACATTCTAAGTCTTACGATAAATCGTTTAATGTTCATCTCGATACCCCGTTCCCCGTTGCCTGTTTCCCCATCTCTTCTGCCAGGACCAGGTATTAAGTTTAGAACTGTTATGTTCAACAACTCTGTAAAAGACATCGATAGTCTTCTTTAGAAACATTCTAATCTGAGTAATAGCATCAGGTATCGTTGTCATCTTTTCCTTTAAAAAATTTCTTTAATTGTTCTGTATATTCTTTTTCGTCGTGTTCTTCGTAACGTATTCGGTCTTCATCAAGATCGTCTTCTTTCGCTGGTGTAGATTTCTTTATTTTAATAATGTGTTTGATACTCACAGCGCTCCTTTATTTCTAAACTGATCAAACATAATCTTTTGTAACTTATTTAATCTTTCTTTTAAAGTCTTGTTTTCTAATTCTAACTCATCGATACGTCTTGTTAGATCCAAAGGTCCTCGGTCATCTAATAAAATTTTTAGATCCCCTACCTTTACTTCGCTAGATATTACACCTGAGTCTTGTAATTGAGCTATCTGTTTCTCAAAATCTGCTACGTCTTTATTTGTCATCATAGGCAATCCATACAATAGTTTGGGTTCGTACTAGACCATTCACCTGGTTTAGGTGTACAGCCACAACCTTGACAGTGTGTTCGCTTCATTTCACAATCCCATAAGTTATTCTAAACATACCTTTTATTGGATCCCAATAAAGTTTATCAAATTTCTTATCAACTTTACTGCAATTTGTCAGTGTCAATACCACTATAATCATAATTAATAGTCTCATCTTTTATTTCTCCTTGTGATTTACACATTGGACATTGTACAACAATATCTCTTTTAGAATATGGCGTCTTGTTTTCTAAGACTCTAAAATACCCATTACCTTTACATCTTGGACAAATCATTATTTCTATCCTCTCTCAATAAATGACCTATCTTACCATCTCTAAAATCATCTATATTTTTTTGTCTTCTTTTAATACGTTTAATGACACTTTCATAAACATATCTCCAATTTCTACCTGCGAGATGACAGACCAATCTGAAATCACCGCTTTGGTTGCTAATCCAATTCATTGAATACTCAGCTTCTCTTAGATCATTGCCTCGTAATGCGTCTTCCATTGCCTTACCTAAAACTGATATCCAAAGTTTTTGTTCCGGATCTTTCCCTCGTTCGAAAAGATTTATGACATTATCATTTGCTGTGCCTGGACGATATTTTGCCATTCATTTTCTCCGCTTTTTCTTTTGCAACAGATTCAATTGTTTTACTGATGGACAATTTAGCGCCCGGTAATAAAACTTTCGACAACTGTTGTAATGTGCTGTATGTTTCGTGTGTTAGGGAAACATTCCTATATTTACTAGTGTCGGTCATATTTTACTTTCTCCATTTTATAGGGGCATAATATAGGATAACCCTGGGAGTGTCAAATGATTAAATTTATGTTGGTTATGAAAGTCTGCTCTGCCTTAACTGGCAACTGTTTACCTGAGCACAACGCTGGCGTGCATAATTCTTGGTATGAATGTGCTATCGCTGGATCATTAAACACTATTAGCGCTATGCAAGAAATAGGCGAAGTTGAAATTAATGATAGAAAAATATTTATTACTTTTAAATGTAGCCCTGTATCCGGAGCCTGACCATTCTGGGTCTATTGTGGAGGATCATCACCACAAATATAACCTATAACTTTTTTACCTTTGTAAGTATGGTAATAATGATTAGACATAAAGGTTTTCTTTTTCTTTTCGTGAACCACCACATTAGTATTAAACCAACTACTGCAACTATCGTGTATCTCAAACGTATTCGTCTTGATGTCTCCACCAAAGGTTAAATATAACAAAGTGATCATTATGGGTTTCATTAACGTCCCTGGCCAATATATTTCTTACGATGGGGTTTTCTTTTATTCAACCTTTTCGTGTGTTTACCAGGACGTTTTTTAGGAGTTCTTTTGTGGTAATTACTTACTCCATACAAAGGTTTCTTTTTAGCCATTGTCTCGTTCCGGTGGAAAATCTTCCATTAATTTTATTTTAGTATTAACATTAGCTTCTATATATTTAATGACGCCATTAATTTTTTGCTCTAAGTCCGCACCACAATTAACACATCGATAAAAATCATCAGCTAAGAATACTAGTATTGTTAGTTCTCTACAATCAGGACATTTTCCGGTAACTATTTTTGCGTGATGAAACTCTTTCATTACTCCAATATTAACGCTTTTATAGATTTAGATCCATCTATATTTTCTTCTAATTCTGCTTTAGATTTAATACATTTATACGATACATTTGCACTAATTGGTGGTCTGCTTGCTTCACGTTTATGCTTCATGCATACTGACATAGAGGCTTTCCCTGTGTTTGGATCAATCTGTATTCTGTGCTCCTTGATATCAGGGCCTACAAACATTAGGAGGGCTACAATGTGCTCGATCATTTTACAACTACTCCTTTGTTTGGTCCGTATTTAATTCTATATTTGTGTGTACCTGTACCATTGATCTCAACTTCTTTTTTGAGATGTTTAACATAGCTCATTTGTTTAGCCTGCTTCTCCATATCAGTTATGTACTGTAATACTTTTTTAGTGTTTCGATCCATTAGCTCTTACCTTATCTTTTAATACTTCAATATCTTTTAAAGCTTTGTCCATTTGTTTTTGAACATACTCTATGTTTACTTTGTTGTGCATCATATCTTCTATTCTTACTTCTATCTTCTCTACGGACTTATAAAGATCCTCCAACAACATCAGCTGTTCTTGGTCCACGGGTAACTGCTCACTTTTCTTTAGTAAATCTGCTTGGAATAGTTCTCTTGAAGTCTCTAACGATACTAACCTGGCCGTTAGTTCTGTGTATGCAAACACAGCAATAGCTACAGCAGCAATAATCCCTGCTATTGTTCTAAGATCCGTGCTTACTTTTGTGTTTTCGTTTACCTTCATTTTGGCATTGCCTGTTCCATTATTACAACATCAGGATTATCTTTTAGATATTGTGTCTTTAAATTTTCCCAATGACTACCCTCTGGTTTCTTATCAATAAACTTAACAACCCCTAATTTATTACACATATTAAATAACTCTGCAAATTCTATAGGTGGTGGACTAATTTTTGGTATTCTTTTACACTCTTTTATAAGTTCAAGTTGGGTTTTTATTTTACTTTTTTTCTGCATTTCTGCAATGTATTCATCACTACACACAGCACCCAAAGGCATTCTAAATCTAAAGCCTAGTGTTTGGTCTTGATACTCATTGCTTGTGCCTGATTTATATTCGTGTTGTCTAACTTCTGTATAAGTTTCCCAACTACCTCTTTCACAAGTTCCGTAGTCATTTAAATAATCATTTCTTGCTTGAACGTAAGTTGCAACGCAAAGAAAGAATGCGATCCATAGTAAATTATCTCGTAAGGTCTTTAAGGTCATAGGTGTGATCCCTTACTGTGTCTGCTAGTTGTCTGTATAAATTTTCTGCCATAGACCACGTTGCTTCAGCTGCGGACAGTCTTTGTTTAAGGTCGTTAATATCTGCTGTGGAGCTAGTTAATTTAGACTCCATCTTAAAAATAGTTTCTTGGTTAGCTGTAATAGTATCTGTTAAAGATAATACATATCTTACTGATGTAAATGTTCCGGCTATGATTGCTGCCACAACAGGAACAATTACAATATTTTTCTTAAACCACTCTAATTTACTTTTTGTTTTTACTTTTTTCATTACTTATAGAAACCTTTAAAAATCCAGTTGACCCATTTGTTCCATAAGCTTTTTGCTTTGTCCCATACTTTGCAACAAATATTTTTACATTTTTCAATCATTTTTTTTCTCCTCAATTTCGTAGAAGAAGTTATCCGTATCTTCAGTCTTCCACTTACTTGTGTTTTCTACATTCCATTCAGAAGTTTGCACTTTCCAATCTGGAATATTATCTTTCACTGTAAATGAAGGTATATCCCAAATACATCTATTGTTAGGTTGTGCTGCATAGTTCCCATCGTCTAGGGCTATGATGTGAGCACATTTGTGCTCGTGCGGAATCTCTGAATGGTCCGTATCTAATATATTACTTTCAGGATGGGCAAAGTCAACCGTAAATAAATATTTACCAGGATGCCATTTCTTATCTTTTCCTATGTATTTACCAGCTTGTCCTTCTAAGATATCCCAAGAATGCACAGCAGGATAATAACTAAAACAATTCCAAAGCTGTAACTCATCAAGTCTACGTCTAGGAACTTCTTCTGACTTAAACCCTCTTTGAATAAAAGCAGTGATTGGTAAACGGTAGAAGATTGCACCGTTTTCCATAATCGCGTGGAATAAGATTGACTTACCTGTAATAGACGAGATGCCGAAGATAATACAATCTTCAACTTCGCCGTGATGTTTTTTAAGATCATAGAGATATTCTCTTCTGATCTGTGCGTACTCTACGGGTATGTTTGCATTTAAGTAAGCCATAATTAATCATAAATATCTCCCCAAGTTTTACCACATTCAAAGTCAACTTTGTTGGGGACTTCTAAGTTAACAGCATTTTCCATTATGTCTATTATTTTTTTCGTTTCCGAATCGTCTTTGATAGATATATCCAACTCATCGTGTATTTGTATATGTGGTATAATCCCCTCTTTGTATAAATCTAGCATCGCCTTCTTTGTCATATCGGCTGCAGATCCTTGAATTAATTTATTTAATGCTTTGTAGGTATAGGCTCTCCTGATCCCCGGTCCGTGCTCCCTGAGTGCATCTTCGTGAGGTAATGCTTTGTGCATACCGAATTGATTAGGCTCCCATAGATGAAACCTACATAGTCTACCTAGTAAAGTTCTTATCTGTCCTCTATCCTGTGCTCTGTTAGATGCTTTACTCATTAACTGTTTTACAAAAGGAACTTGATTATGATACTGCGAAAATAATTCCTCTGCTTTTTCTTTAGTTACACCTAATTCTGCTTGTAATTTATTTTTACCCATACCATAAAACAAACCAAGATTAATTGTCTTAGCCTGTGTTCTAGGAATCTTTGCCATATCTGCAACCGTTTGGTGAAAGTCTGAGTCTACATTTTCATTATAGGCATCAACAACATTATAAACAGAAGGTAGTTTATATAACGCTGCATAGTGAACAACTAAACGTGGCTCTTGTTGTGAGTAATCAAAGCAACCCCACTTACATCCTTCTTCAGGAATAAATAAAGATCTTATCTTTGGTCCGAGATCCTTGTTTCTTGCAGGGATTTGTTGAAGGTTAGGGTTCTGATAACTAAACCTACCTGTAACCGTGCCACCAAATTGTGAGCGTAATTGATTTATATCAGCGTGTATTCTACCTTTGTGTTGATACTTTAATATTGAATCAATAAATGTTGTATGTGCTTTGTTTATTTCTCTAGCTTTAGCGATTAACTTTACTACAGGATGTTTGTGTTCTTGTAAAAAGTTTTTAGTAAAAGATGGTGCAGATGTTTTCTGTGTTCTCTCGTATGGTATTTTTAGATTATCAAATACCTCTGCAATAGATCGTGCGGCCCAGATCTGTGGCCTAACATTTGTTTCTCTTTCAATAGCAGTTAATAGATCTCTCTCTTCACCAACTAATTGTTTCTTCATTTGCTGTGCTCTATCAACATCAACTCTTACACCTTTAAATTTCATCTCAACTAAACAAGGAAATAATTCTGTTTCTAAATCAAAAATATCTTCAAGATCCTGGTTTATAATTTCTTTCTTCATCTCTTGCCATAAGCCAAAAGTAACTTCAGCATCTCTTTCAGCGTAAGATCCAACGTGCATTGATGGTAACTTGTACATCTCAGATTTAGGATCTATGCCCCATTCAGATGCAGCTTCAGCTAAGGCAGCCTCGTTCTTACCATAGCCAAGATAGTGCCAAGATAAACTATTAAGATCATATCTAAATCTATTCTCATCAGTAATAGCTGATGCAATCATTGTACAAACAATGTCACCATTTATTTTAAAGCCAAGGCTTTTAATCCAACATACATCATACATTGCGTTGTGAAATATTTTAGTCGAAGGAGATTCAAGAATATCTTTGAACCAGGATAGAACAGCTTTACGATCCATATTACCTCCACCTTCGTGTGCTATAGGAAAGTATCCTTTGTAGTGTTGTGTAGCTACAGCAATACCAATAACATTACCGTTGCCAATAACAGAGCCAGATCCTTTTTCTTTAAGGTCTGGATCTTTAGTTTCTAAGTCAATTGCAATCTCATCAACTTGTCTTAAGTCTGGAAACTCAGTTGGAATATTCCATTCTGTTTGTGCCTCAAATTTAGGTATTCTCATTAGGATCCTTTTTTAAAGTAAAACCCTCGGGTAACCTAGGGTCTGTGGGGTTAGCTGGATAATCTCTTTCAATGATCATTTCAATAAAATGTATTGCCTTTTCTAAGTCTTCTTTTTTTCCTTTCAATCTGTGTCTACAGATATATTTTATAGCACAGCCTTCCGGGAATAACAACTCGTTCTCAACCACAAACTTACTTGGCTGAATCTTAAAGTGTTTGTAATGTGATCCTGCAATTTGTTTATCCCAAACTTTCGACGTCATAACTTCGCTCCTTATTTTTTCCTGCCATAAGATAAAGATTTTGTTTTGCTCGAGTCACACCTACGTACCAAACTCTGTGCTCCTCGTCTTGTTTCTCTAGGCTTTTTTGTAATGATTCTAGCGTACGTCTAGAACTATCTAGTATTAATAAAACATTATCAGCTTCACCACCTTTTGCTGTGTGTATAGTTGATAGTGTTACTCTTGCCGAATGGCTTAACGGTTCTTTTCTTTCTAACATCTTTCTAATATATAAACTGTCATCTAAATCTAATTGAAATGCTTCATACCATTTTAATTTTAAATGGTCAGCTGTTATAGATTTAAAACCTGTGTACTCTAATATATCTTTAGTCTCAGCTTCATTTAAATTCTCATCCTTAATTAACCTAGTCCAGTTTGATATTGCTTTGTATAGTTTTGTAGAATAACTTTTTCTATTTTTGTATTCATAATAAATACCCATACTCTTTAGTGATGTCATTTGATCAATTAGAGTTCTGTTTGTTCTTGCAAGAATTAACCATTGACCCTCTTGTAAAGGTGCTTCTTCAACAGTATAAATCTCAGGATGAATAGCGCCTTGATGTGTTGTTGGTTTCCATTGTTTTTTAATTCTACGTTCATCAGGTATTCGATCTAATATATTGTTTGCTAAATTTTGTATTAACTGTGGAACTCGATATGACTTCGGTAATACTCTTTCGACCGCTGGTTCTTTTTGAAATCTTTCTACATCAGCGCCGGCCCAACCATAAATAGCTTGATCATCATCACCTGCTAATATAAAATGTTTAGAATTTTTTCGAAGTTCATCATACATCTTCCATTGTATTGGTGATAAATCTTGAGCCTCATCAATAAATATAACATCAAACTTAGGACAAAGTTCATCTGACCTTATAATAAATCGTTCTATCATATCGGTAAAGTCTGCCATTTTGAAAGCATCCTTACGATTAAATACTTCATCTTCTAGTATCTTTACAATTTCAAAATCTAAATTTTCTGAGTACATATTTGTATTGTATTCATCTTCAATCGATATGTTCTTTACTCTAGCTGAGGATATGAGTTTAAAGTATTCACTACTTGAATCAATAAATCCTGTGCTGTCCTCACCTTTAGAATACACAGTCATTTCAATACCTAGTTCTCTACCGATGGCAGCATAGTCTTCATTCTGTAATACATTACTTTTCTTCATACCCAGGGATGTAAAAGCAAAGGAGTGTAGAGTTTGGAAATAAGGTAGATCATCGTCCTCTAGTTCTGGATGACTTTCCAACATTCTTTTTCTAGCTTCACCAGCAGCTTTTTTAGTAAAAGCAAAATAGCCTATTTTATGTAGCGGGGTTCCTAGTTTAACAAAGGTTCTTACATAATGTAGTAACTTGGTTGTCTTACCTGTACCAGGTGGCCCAAGTATTTTACGAATGCTCATATGATCTCCTTATCGTAATCAATTTTATTATGTAGTATTTTTACTTTCTCAAACTTCTTAGCTGATATCTTAACTAAATGTTTGGTTGGTGTATTGTATTTACCTTTTTCTTGAGAGGGAAATCTTTTCTCTTCAATAAATTCTACATCACACTTATCATAATATTCTCTGATCATTACCCCTGTCTTATCTTCGGGATACTTCCAGCCGTTTGTTTTAAGTTTGTTATAAAAATTTGTAAACTTAAAGTAAGCATAGTCATCATCAATAAGTACACCACCTGATTTAAAACTAACATCGTTCTGTGCCTTAGCACCGTTTATCTTTTGATGTAATTGATCGTGTAGTTTTTCTTTTGGTGTTGTGCCGATTGGGGGCGCTTGAACATCTAATGTTCTATATAAATCTTCTAAAACTTTTTGATCATCAGATCCACGTATAATTGGTGGGGGGAATCCTGCATACTTGGCAATCGCATTTCGTCTTTTTCTCTGATCGTTAACGTGCTCAATAGTTTTACAATGCACAGTTCTTGTATCAACACCATCGGGTAAGGTTACATCAAAAGTATACTCAGCTTCCGGTTCTAAATCAATCTTGACTAAATTAGTAAGGATTGGATAACTTCCTTTTGATCCGTGTAAAACTCCAAACTTTCTTTTTACACAAATACCTTTTTTACAGAACTCATTGATAGGACTTTGTGTGCAGGTATATCCTTTATACGATTCTTTCCAGGATTTAAGTTTAGCTTTTAGTTTTTGTTTGTCCCAAGAATGAGCATTAGCTCCGGAGAAAAATTTTACTGGTGCATCCATAACCATCTGTTCCCAGTTGTCTTCAAACTTTGCTTTAACAAAAACGTGATAATTATATAAAAATCTATCTTTACCATCAAAGCCATCTTCATTACTAATCTTTGAGATGTCAGCCAAACAAGGTGGACCATCTTTGAATACATCATCCACACCTTCCATTGTTTGTAATTCTATTTGTTCTGTAATTTTTTTAAGCAGTATCTCCGGTGTTAAGTTAGCCTCAATAACTTTCATAAACTGTTCAAAAGTAAATTCTGTGCCGTCTGTATTAAGTGCTGTTCTTTCTGATTTTTTAAAATAAGGTAGATTAATAAAATTACCCTTGTTGACTTTACCTGTCTCTGAATCTTTTACTAACTTGGTTTGCTTTGGAAATATTTCTGTGTCTTGTTTTAATCTGAAGAGAGGAAGAAGATTACTTAGAAAAGATCTTAGAGTTATCGCACTTATATAATCATCTAAGAAAAGATAAAGATGCATACCTCCGCTTTTAGAAAGGATTGGAATTAAGGGTAACTTATATTTTTGAATTGTGTCTAAGAATTTTTTTCTGTCGTAGTCTTGGTAGTCTTTAAAATCAACATCAATGGCACCAAACCTAGCTAGTCCAGCCTCGTTACAAGGCTGGATACCAATTGATATTTCACCGTTAAGGTGTTGCTCGTAGATATCCTGTGTTGCCTCTTCATCGTTCCAACGATAAACAGGTTTTTGTTTTTTAGTGACAGGATCTACTTCTAGTCTAGCCATATCGGCTTGACCATAGGCAAGATTATAGCCAGCAAAATATTTACAAAAAAGTTTTTCCATAACTATCTAAAGGGCGGATCCAGTCTCCCATCACCGCCCTTCTTCCAACGAGGGAAGTTCTAAATAATGGAATCCTTTTCCTTCTCTGTGTCGCCACCGTGTTTAGCTTTGACATTTCCTGCGGAAATATTTTCAGAGAAAGTTTTTGCCTGCTCGTATAGTTGACTGTCCGTTATCGGGCCAATCTTATTTACTCTCCAACCAAACCAAGTACCTTTGTCATTCGACATTTGAGTAGTGGCTAAGTTATAGATATGACTAAATGAAGGTGGTTGATATAAACCATTCTTACCTTTTAGTCTAAGACTAGACATCATTGAGTTCCAGTTTCTACTAACCTTAAGTTGAGTAGATTTCATTGTAATCAATGCTGTACACGGACTATCACCTGTTACAATTACATAATGACTTGCAGTTTTTTCTACATAATTACCGTTTGGTAATCTGTCTTTGTAATTTGCATCAGGTTTTGTCTTACTGATTATGTCTGATGTAGCAGAGTGAACCGTGATCGGTGCCCCGGTCCCTTCTCCCCTATCCTTCCATTCGACATATTCTAGCTTGTAGAAACAAGGTATAATATTAATCCCCTTCTCACCATCAAACAATTGATGTGATACTGAGTTATATATCATCCCTGGTTCTGCTCCTTGGATATATTTACCATCTCTTTTATTTACTTCCGGAGATAGTTGTCCAAGTATTTTTAGAAAAGGTAACGCTAGATCTTCTTGACCCAACGTACCCAAACCTTTACCAGCATCCTGCTCCATTACATTAGCAGGGAGACTAGTGGTTTTTTTCGTTACGTTTCCTGTTTCCATTTTATTTGCTCCTTGTTATTTTTGTTCTGTTTCCTGCGAACACATTAAATAAGTCCGCTGGCATATCTTGTCCAGCTTCGATACGCTCACGGACTAACGCTTTAAGTGTCATAGGTTCAACCTTCAGTTTCTGGACCGGCTGATACCCCTGACCTTGTGCAAGGACTGCGTACTGCTGTGCCTTGTTATCTTCGTCACGACCAAAGGAAACGGTTACCTCATTTTTAATAAGGTCTCCTAGACCGTGATCACGAAGCCATTTAAATGCCTCTTCCCTTTTTGCTAATGGGATGTTGGCACCGTAGACGGGTTTCACTTCTACTGCTGATCCGTCTGCTAATTTAAGTGATGAGATATTCATCTCCTGCATTATTGTAGGAATGACCTCACCTGAAACTTTATCAGCCTCTCTCTTTATGTCTTTAAGTTGAATGTCTAGATCTTTTATTTGATCCTCCAATCCTTTCAACTTAATTACTTGTGAAGATAGTTCTCCTGCATTGTCTGCAGAAGCCATATCTTGCGTCTTGTCTTTTTCAAAATCAATACTACTCATTTAGTTCTCCTTTCTCATATAGATTAATTTCAATAGGATAATATTTTCTTTCTTGTTTATCCCATTTCAATAAGTTGTATTTACCATTTGTTAACTCTGATATAATAGAACAGGCTACACCAATTATAGCGGGATCACCTGTTAGCAATAAATAATCCATTGGTTTATAATCTCTTAAAAGTTTTCTTAACTTAAAGATTAATGGGCCGGGTGAAAATATTATTTGTGACAACTCAGGAAGTAAAAATCTAATTCTACCGTACTCAGATGCACCCATAATATTAAACTTAGGTCTACCTTCTTTTGTTCCTGCAATTTCTTGCAATACAAAAACAGTAGGCTTACGCTCACTCTTAGCCTCAGAATAATTTATGCTTTCTACCATTGACATCTTTTATAATATATCCTATATTTCGTGTCAATAGAAAGATGAAATATAAGTTTAAAACAACTCCCTATGAGCATCAGCTCAAGGCATTAGAGATGTCTTGGGACAAAGAATATTTTGCCTTATTTATGGAGATGGGTACTGGAAAATCTAAAGTGTTAATTGATAATATTGCTATGCTTTATGACAAAGGTAAGATTGATGGTGCCTTAATTATAGCACCAAAGGGTGTTGTGGGTACTTGGTATCTTAATCAAATACCTGATCATCTACCTGACCATATTGAGCGTAAAAATGTTTTATGGAAGGCAACTATAACTAAAAAACAAAAACAAAGATTATCTAGTCTTTTCGAGACGGACGAACAATTACATATTTTAATTATGAATGTTGAAGCATTCTCTACAACGAAGGGTTGTGAGTTTGCACAAAAGTTTTTAAATAGTCATAGAACGCTAATGGCTGTGGATGAGTCTACAACTATAAAAAATCCTGAGGCAAAGAGAACAAAGAATATTTGTAATCTAGCTAAGTTAAGTAGATATAGAAGAATACTTACCGGTTCACCTGTAACGAAATCACCGTTAGATTTATTTAAACAATGTGATTACTTAGAAGAAGAACTGTTGGGTCACACATCGTATTACACTTTTAGAACAAGATATGCGATTATGAAGACGGCTAATTTTGGCGGACGATCTGTTCAAATTGTGGTGGGCTACCGTAACCTTGATGAACTATCTGATAAACTAAAAGTATTTTCTTACAGGGTATTAAAAGAAGATTGTTTAGATTTACCACCTAAAATATTTATGAAGCGTATCGTGCAGTTAACACCTGAACAACAAAAGGTTTATAAGGAAATGAAGTCTCTTGCCCTAGCAGAAATGAATGGCAAAACAATGTCAACGGCTACAGTCTTAACTCAACTTATGCGACTACATCAAATAACTTGCGGTCATTTTACATCTGATGATGGGTCTATTCAGAAAATAAAAAATAATAGGCTTGATGAACTAATGGATGTTCTAGAGGAAATGGAAGGTAAGGTTGTAATTTGGGCACATTATCAGAACGATGTAGAGACAATTAAAGAACACATAAGAAAAAAGTATGGGGATAATTCTGTTGTGGATTACTTTGGTAAAACTAGACCTGAGCATAGACAGGCTAATATTGAGAAGTTTCAAAAAGATGAGGAGTGTAGGTTCTTTATTGGTACACCTGCAACTGGTGGTTATGGTATTACTTTAACAGAAGCCAGTAATGTAGTATATTATTCTAATGGCTATGACCTTGAGAAAAGAATGCAGTCCGAAGATCGGGCGCATAGAATTGGTCAAAAGAAAACAGTGACTTATGTAGATTTTATAGCCGAAGAAACGGTTGACGAGAAGATAGTAAAATCGTTAAGAAAAAAAGTAAATATTGCTACCCAAATTATGGGTGAAGAATTAAAAGATTGGATATGAGGTATCCTTTTTATATTCGAATGGCAATATTGTTTTGTGTGGGAGCGTTCGTACCTATTATGATACACCAGCTTGTTTTTAAATTATGGGATGTAAGTGTGCTAAGAGCTGCAGAGATAACTTTTTTCTTATGTATTCCTGTGGCTTATTGGATGGCTAAAAAAATTAACGAACGTTGGCACGACGATAGAGAATAATTATTCTACGACTTGTCCGTCTTTCCATTTCATTTCAGGAAGTCCATTCTCGTATTTCTTCCCGTCAAAAGTTAAAACTTGTTTTCTGTTAGCACCTTTCTCATTGTAAGATACGTGAACCCATCCTGCTTGTCCGTCGTTTGGTTTGTAGTATTCAAGAATTAATTGATCAAAATCACAGTTAGCTTCTATCCAATAAGCTATTTTAATATTAGGAATGGACATAATTTCTAGGTCTACGGCCTGGCCTTTTGCGTGTTGCGACGTTTTTTTCGATCCTATGGCTTCGCAAAGCGCTTCGGATCGATAGCCTGATGTTATTGTAATTGGTTTATCAAACTTTGCACGAAGTGGTTCTAATATCTTATAACAAATTTCGGTAAGATTATGTATCTCACCTGACCCTGGTGTATTGTCGATGCCCTTACGAGCAGCCGTCATTGAACGGGTCATCTCTTCGAGAC
>Ga0209535_1001441_pt1 | contig 16229 bp, 7 predicted proteins | sample LinPmetageLP28_FD_184041 | JGI IMG/M metagenome (GOLD analysis project Ga0209535, IMG submission 184041) | Marine viral communities from the Pacific Ocean - LP-28 (SPAdes) (version 2) | ecosystem: Environmental > Aquatic > Marine > Oceanic | place: Pacific Ocean | collected 2009-08-22 | reverse complement strand
TATCAGAGATACTTAATGATTATATTAACGAACACTATGGTAATATTTTATGGATTAAAAGCACTGATGACCTGCGCAAGCAAGACTTAGATGTAGATTCAATAGTTATTCCCGAAGTAGTGCCAAGGGGTAAATTAGTTGCTCGTTACGAAACAGACTTAAAACGTGCGTATCTAGTACCTAAACCTCTTAAGATATGGTGTGGTGAACAGCAAATAAATTACAGTTCATTTATAAATGATTTAAAGGAAAAACTAGGGGCACGTAAATCTAAAATAAGATTGAGTAAAGGCACACACATGAACCTGCCTCCAACAGATGTTATTATCGTGGACTGTTCTGTGGAGAAGCTAGATGGCAATATTGAAGAAGAATGATCTCAACCCTGACGGGGTTCGTATAATAGTTAACTGGGATGACATGATAGCAGGTTCCTCTGTGTTCATACTCTCAGTTAATACCCAGGAGGCACTAAGCCAAATCAAAAATGTGATGAACGATAAAGGCTGGAAGTATCAAATGCAGATACGTGTAGAGGACGAGAAGCTAGGCGTACGGGTTTGGCGACTTACTTAATCACTATATTCATTCATAGAATTTTTTAATACTTGTCTCATTTTAGGGGTTAATGTAACCCCATTGTGCATTAATACAGAAGTTTTCATGTGCATCCTGATAGACCTACGTATACTGTCCATAGATATACCGACAGTAGGGTGACGTTTGTTAAACTTAATAATTTCTGCAACTAACTCTCTTGGATCTTCTCCAAAACGTCTTGATATATAGTATCTTTTTAATAGTTTTGTTCTTCTGTCGTTAATTGATTTGTCTTTAAGTTTTGCTATTTGATTCTTTTCTTGGTTTAGAGTATATCCTACGGGAGCAAAGCCAAGAGCTTGTGCCGCCATTTCGTACCCACTCATATCATCATATATAGGATCACCACGTCTAGTATACACACCACCTTCTCTTTGATAACGCCCAAATGTAGTTTTGTAAGCGTTGGCTACACCTGCAGGCATAAGACTTTCAAACCCACGTTCCACTTCACCTTTACTCATGTCATCAAAACCTCTAATAAATCTTTTACCTACACTACCAGCGGGACCAAAAAAGGTCTCATATGCCCACTCTTCAGCAGTTGGATTTGTGTTAAACTTGTTACCTTGTATTATTAGATCAGTTAACTTTACACGATTGGCTACATCTAAACCTGTTATTGCGTTTACTGCACCTTTATACCATCCTTCACCCACTGCTTTACGCACTATAGTATCTGCATCATCTTCTTCATCGTCGTACATAAACATATCCATCAATGCAGTTATTCCTCCATAAAGAGGCACTCCGTGAATCCCTGCAAAAAATATAGCTGTTCCATGAATACCAAGTATCTGCTTAAACGCAGTTTTTCTAACATCAGCATCAGCTTCTCCATCAAGCATTAACTTAGTAGTACGAAGCATTGTAAGATACATGTTCATACCAAAAGATTTGTACATCATAGCTACACGTCCAAGACCTGTTTGAGATATTCTAGGCGCAGCTTCAAGTATTGTTCCACCATTTGTCTGTTGTGTTTGAAATATAGATTCTCTTACGGCTAATGCTCGTTTCTCTTCTGTAGACAAGTCTAATACTTCTTTTTTACTAAGGGTCTTATTTTCTACAGAATCGTAAAAATTATTAGTGTTCGGATCATTTAGCTTTTCAAGTGCTAGTTTATAGGTTGATACCAATGTCACTTGCCTATTAAATCTTTCAGCTCCGTTAAAAAATATAGCTGTCCCAGAAGCAACTCTATCTAATAATCTACCTGCCTTTTTCTTTAATCCTCCACCTTCAAATTGTATACCTGCTTCATCTATACCCATGGCTTCTGATAACAATGAGTTCTTACTAAGTAATCCTAGCTCTGACGCTTTCTGCACCATGGGAGCCATTTCTTCTAGTTCTTTTTTAAACTGAGCAGGTACGTCATTCTTTACAGTAAATATTGATATATCTATACCGTTTTTATTTTTTGTTCTTTGTATGTCGTAATAACTATCTATAGATAAGTTAGAAGACGTTACTATGTACGACGATCTAGTAAGTGTACTTTGTGCTTTATTATAACCATAAGATGCTCCTAGATACGGGTACACAAACAAAGGAATTTGCGATAAGTTTACAGCCGCAGATGAAGGATTAGTACCAATAGTATATATAAATGCAATCTGATTAGCCAGCTTAGCTAGAGGTTCTAGTCTGTTTTGCGATCCCAAACGTGCAAACTCACCTCTTTTTATTAGCTCATTTTTGTTCTTGTTAAAAGAAGCTTTAAAAAGTCTAACAAACTTATCAGTAGCAGTCTTTGTAGTAAGCCCTTTAGGTGGTTCAGCTTTCGGCTCTGGCAAATCTCTTATATTGTTTTCAAGGTTACGTAAAATACTAGAGTATTTTAATCTTGCTGTCTGACGACCTAACCCATAAGCTTTAGAACGAAAAGCCGCTACAGAATCTCCTTGGTACCCTTCAAAGCCTTGACGTGGTTTTAATGACTTAGCAAAAGATGATTCAGGTAATGTGTCTATAAATAAACGCATTATTTCAGTCTGTACATTAGGATCTACAGCATTTTTACTTAAAGTATTCATCACATCTTTTACAAAGGCACCGCTAGCCGCTTGTTCATACGATCTTTTTGACACATCCCCATCTGAGGTTTCTATACTATTTGCAACATAAGTAGGTTGATTATTTTCATCTCTAGCTTCTCGCACCTCTTTTTCTACAGCTTGCATTTCTTCTTTAGAATCAAACATACGCACTATAAAAGCATCCTTTGGATCTTTTGAAACTGTAGGCGAATACGTTAACTTATACTTACCTTGACGTGTTAATGGAAAGTAAACATCTAATACTGCATTATCAAATAACTTTTCAAACACTTCATTCTTCAATCGTTTAGCTTGCTTCTCAGCCTCAAATATTTCTCCTGATGACATTTCTTTTTTCTTCTTATCGTTTAATAACGCGGCATCGATCTCTCCAAATATAACATCTCTTAATTTTAAATATTGTTTTTTATAATGATCTCTCATGAACACATATATATCCTGTCCATCTTTCCCAAGACTGTTCCAATACTCACGTTGTTTTTTCCAAATCTCCATTTTATCTGGGTCTTTGCCATATTTTTGTGAGGCTTGAGTTACATTTAAAGTAGGATCTACCTGATGTATGGTGGCTCCATAATCACTGCTGTATATAATGTTATCCAATGTTATTTTTTTATCTTTATTATTTTTTGCCCATGATATTATTTTTGCTAACGCACTTTCAACTTCTTGATCGCTAGTATTTTGTTCTCCTTTTTGTAATTGTATCGTTTCGTCTAGATTGTAACCTAGATTACCAAAACCATTTGCCTGAGATATTTCTGCTAAACCTTTAGAACCTACTAACTGAAGTAAAAAGCCTTTTGCTTCTTCAACAATATCAGCTCTTAAAAATTCTCTTGCGTCTATACCAAACTGTTTTCTAGCTTTACCATCCATTTTAGGCATACTCTTTGCCTTGTCTCCTATACCTTTCATCAGTTTTTTTACACCTTCGACTGTAGAAAGATACAGTAACTTGTCATTGCCTCTATACTCAGGTGCAGGGGCTAACATACCTTCTATGATCGCATCACTTGCATTTAACGCAGACTCTACAGGTTTAGATTGCATACCGAGCATACGCCTTACAAAATTACCTACAGAGTTAAAGAACCTTTGTAATGTAGATATAGGACTACCATCAGGGTGTATGCCTGCTAATTTTCTTTGAAATGCAGGGTTACTAAAAGTCTCAGCAACAAATTCGTCTACAGACTGAGAACCATATGCAGTATCTAAACTATCTTTTACACTTTCAAATAACTTTGTTATCTGTTTTGTTAGAGGATGTGACTTGTTTGCTATAGTAGCAGATGCAGCTGCATGGGTCATTTCGTGCAGTATTGTATGTGGGTTGAGACCAGTTTCTGTGTTTAGTTTTATAGTGTTTGTGCTAGGGTCAAAAGAACCTGCTACTTCTCTACCTGAATCGTCACTTAAAAATCTAACTAATTCTACTTTAGTATCTCCAGTAACTTCAGACAACGCCTCGGCAACTTGAGCTACACGATCACTTTTAGTCGTCATATGTAATGCTCTTAAAGCTTCTTTTAATTTGCCTTGTTTTAGTAAACTTTTTACTATTGGATTTGCAGGTAAGTCTAAACCTCCTACGGGGTTGGTCGCTAAGAACTTAATGCCAAGTTCTTCTAAAGCTTCATAAGCCTCAAACCCCTCACCAGACTCATCAAAAGTATTAGTTTTATCGTACAAGTTATTTGCTATATACTTTACTTTTTCATCAATTATATCTTGTTCTTTTCTTTCTGCTTTTTGTCTGTTCACAGAGTCAATAGTTCTTTGTTTCTTTTCTTCTATTCTTCTGGCTTCTGCTACTTGATCTATAGCACCAACTTTAGTTCTTTCTACTGCCTCTGTTAACTTTTTAGATTCAGCATTTATAGCTTCTGTAAGCACTCTGTTAGTACCAGAATCTAAGTTAGTACGAATCCACTTCGCGGCTTGTCTAGCAGTTTTAAACCCAAGTTGATTAAAGTATATTTTCTCAGCTTGAGTCATACCTTTAGCTTTTCTAAACTGTGACTTAGCAAATACTATGTCATGAGCTATAACGTCTAAAGCATCTTTAGGATTTTCTTGTTTCAAGAAGTATATATAAGCTGATGTTTTGCCTGAAGAATCTCTATCTGGGTATTTTAATCTTGTATCGCTGTACTTGTCCTGTAGTACTTGTGCAACCTTTTCCAAATCTTTTTGAGAAAAATCATCTTCTACTCTTTGATCTGGAAACTCTTTAGTATAAAACTCAAGCTCATTGGCTTCTTCTTTTGCTTTTGCAGGCACTACACGTCCAGCGGCTTCTTCCTGCTCTACAAATTTCTTTTCTTGTTCTCGTGTTCTTTTTCTAAGTCCATATGTGTTAAGGTATTTTACTTCGTTTTTAATATACTCTTTAACTTTTTTCTTAGTTGCACCAAATTTTGGTTGTACTCTTTCTTTTTCTTTTTCAGTCATCGACCTAAATTTAAAAGGTTTAGTATCTGTTTTCGTTTCTTCTCTTGCTTCTTCCTTTACTTCTTCTTTTTTAGGGGTTTTCTTCTTCCTAGATATTTCTTCTTGTGCTTTTACTCTTTCTTTTACATCTTCTGTAGTAAACCCAAGAGTTTTACCTATTTTCTTTACTGCGTCGCTCCTGGTGCTCTTAGGTTTAGTAACACGTGTTGACTTCTTTTCAGGTGTTGGTGACTCGGTACGCGCGGCCGCGGTTGGTGTAGCTAAGTCCTTTAATTCTTTTGTAAGTATATCACTAGCGTCTTTTTTGTTATCAGAAATAGGTAAAGCAGTACCTCCACCTTTAGTAAAATCTTGACCATCAAAATTTAATATTTTCATGCCATCTGCAGATGTTCTGTAAAAACTATCATTATCAGGGCTTCTTACAAAATGAATATTTTTCTTACCATCAGATACAGTTGTTACTCTACCACCTACCTCTTGCTTACTCTTAACTGATATTCCTTTATAGAGTTCTTTTTCTGCATCTTTTATTTTTTGGATATTTGCCTCTCCTGAAGCAATAATTTCTTCTTCTTTAGCTGTTAACTTCTCATCAGGTGTTACACCAGTCGTAACTTTATCCACAGGCTTCTCAGGAATGACTCCAGCTTCTCTTTCTTTCTTTTGTTCTTCTATTATAGGAGTCAATACTTTATCTACATAGACCTCTTGTTCAGGTTCAGTAAGTTGATCGTACTGCACGCCCTCTGCGACTTTTCTTTTTGCAGAATCTAAATCAGTCTCTACAGGTGTAGGAACAGTTTCTGTTACAGGCAACTTAGCTTTTTCTGTATCATACTCTGCTTTTGTTAATGGCAGATCAGCATCTGCTAACACGTTGCCATACTTTATTTGTGTACCATCTCTTTTGTTTATTCTTGTAGCTTCTGCCCTAGCTTTGTTTGTTAAGTCACCAAAACTTTTAGTGTTTTCTACTGTAAGGTCTACGGGTTTAGCTTCTGTAACAACCTCTCCTGCTGGTTTTTCTTCTTGTGCAAACAACTCTTGTTGTTCTTCTGCAAAGGGGTTTACAGTATTTATGTCTTTTTCTTTAGATACAAATGTTTCTGTTTTGGCGTCAGTTTCAGCTGCATCGAGCCTCGTAGTTTTGTCGTCAGTTACAGTTGTACCGAGCTTTTCTGTTTCTAGTGCTTCTGGAGCTTCAGTTTTAGGTATAACTGGCTCTTCAAGATTAAATGATGTTTGGCGTTCGTCTGTTCTAGCAGCTTCTATTTCTTCTGCTTCTATTTCTTCTGGCGTTTTTTCTAAAGTCTCCTCAAAAGATTTTTCAGGGGCTACACCTAATTTCTCTTTTGTAGTAGGAAACATGTCTGTCTGGCGTTTGTCTTCTGTAGTAAATTTATCTCTTCTTGATTTTGGTATAAGTGCGGTTTCCATTATAGCCTGTACAAACGCACCTACAGCACCACCATACGCTGCTTGTTCGCCTGTGCCTTCTAACACCTCTTGTTCGGGATTATATATGCCTTTTTCAATGAGGTTTTGTGCAATGCCTGCAGCCGCTTCCTGCCCAGCCTCAATACCACCTTCTCTAATGACACGTCCAATTTTATTAAGCACTGCCTCCGATGCTTCGTCACCATAACCTGCTTTGAACATCTTAATCATTCTTAAAGGAGATATAAGTTCTGATGCACCTACAATAGCTCCTAAAGCTGATGCTCCAGCACGTTCGCCAGACGTAGCTCCACCTGCACGAGCACGTTCACTAGCCTCACCAGCACCAGCACCTAAAGCAAGACTTGCGCCTAAAAAAGGATTAATTATAGATGCCCCAGCAATACCAGCAAATGAGCCTAATCCTTCTCCAAACTTACGAATAACCATGTCTTCAGAGCCTTTATCAGCTCCGTACACGTATTCTTCACCTAAATCTCCAGCTGCTTGAATAACTCTACGAACTGCAAGTTCAGCTTCTTCGGGTAATACTGTAGCTGCACCAAGCAATCCACTTTCTATAAGTCCAGCGGCACCACCCACAGTGCCCTTTATACCTTCTTCTATAAAATCAGGAGTTATTTGGTCGAAAAATCCACCTTCATCAACCTCTTGCTCAGCTTCAGGTTCTTCTGCATACAAAGCGTCCAGTCTTTTTCTAGCTGCATCTTCTTCTTCTGCAACGCTAGAACGGTCGTAAGTATCTACAGTGTCCTCTTCTGTAGCTAAAAAGTTTTGGATTATACTATAAGCTTGATCGTCAGTAAGCCCATCATCTAGGGTAAACGATCTACCATCTAATGTATATTGCTTAGACATATAAACACCTTATGGTTTTTTAGTTGTTAGATCAGTAGACCCACCTGGCATTTCTGATATAAATCGTTCTCTCATTTGTTTTGCGCTTGCAGTTGTTATTTTTATTTGTTCTGCGAGTTCTAAACGTAATCTTGTTTTCTCTGCTTTTAGTTTCTCAGGATCGTCAATTAATAGATTTGACATCCTTTTTTGGTATATATCTGTAAGTTTAAGTTCTAAATTAGCAATTATCTTTTCTGTAGCTGCGTAAGCTTGTTTAGCCCCTCTTTGTTTATTACCTGCAGCGGTTATCTTATTAAACTCTCTTTGTATAGCGTTCTTTTCTTTGTTTATTTCCGCATTTAAATTAGCGACTTGAGCTTTTACCTCTACATCTGCTTTCAGTACTGATAGTTTAGCTGTTTCGATCGCAGCTTTTTGGTTTTTATCCATATTAGCTGTATCTGCTGCTAGCATGTTCGTTGCGTCGGTTGATACGTCTTTTAATCTTTGTACATTTAAACCAGCTAGTTCTTTAATACCTGCCATTTTTAATTTGTTGGCTTCTGTTTTTGATAACTCCCCTGAAGCAAATGCAGTTTGTCTAATATCCCTAGATTTATTAATTAAACTCTCAACATCTGACTCTCTATCTAACAATTTACCTATTCGACTCTTTTCTTGTGCCGCTTTTTCGTTAGCTATTGCGCCAGATATGCCTGCTCCCATGTTACCAAACCCTACTTGGTTTGCTGCACCCCTTAAGCCTGCAGATAATTGTTGTCTTTGTAATTTTGTAGGATCATTTATCTCATCATATAAAGCTTTCTTATCGCTCATTAATTGATTAAGTATCTTCATTTCTGCGTCAGAATAGCCATAATAATCTTGAGCTTCATTTCTTGTATCTCTACCTTTTTGATCTGCATCAATTTTAGCAAGAGGATTAAGCAAATCTTTAGTTTCTTTTGTTATTGCTTTGCGTTCTTCAGTTCCAGGTTTATATGTAACATTTTCTGGTGTAAAGTTAGTATTAATGCCACCAGGTTTATTATTATTATTATTGTCGCCAAAATTTGGCACTATTTTGTTATCTAATGCACTGACTATGCCTGCTTTTTCTCTAGGCGTACCACCTGCCATTATGTCCATAGGTGCTACTTCAGGAGCTACTTTGTTATCTCCCATAGCTTCATCCAAACCTCCTACTCTTCTATCTAAAGTTCTTTGAGCTAATTTTCCTATTGGAGTATCTTTAGTAAATTTATTTAAAGGGTTTGATCCAGGAATTAAAGGTATTTTGTCTCCAGCAGATTTACCAAGACCAAAGCTAAATGTTTCGTCATCATATTGCTGGTCTGCTATTAACTCATTATTTAAAGATTTTGCACTTGTCTGAGGTCCATCTACTCTAGGCTCTTCTAATTTTTCTATTCCTTCTTGATATGTAGAGTAGTCTATATTCCCATCGTCGTATTGTTTTTTTAAATCAGCTTTTTGTTTCTCTATAAGTTCTTCTAATGTAGTAGGTACTTGATCTCCTGCAGCAAAACCAACTATACCGCCACCTGCCATTCTCATCATGTTAGGTGCAGCTGCTGTAGGAACACCACCAGACATTGCTTTCCCCATATTTGCTTTCTTTACATTTGCTTGTTGTTGCAATGCACCCGTAACCCCTGCTAACACTTCTGCCTGTCTTTTTTGTGCGATAGTTTTAGGATTATTATCAAGCTTTAAAGCCATATCTCTAGACGTGTTGTCTAAAATAGATTTTATTTTTTGCAGAGCAAGAAGATCACCTAATTGTTTGTTTTTTGCATATCGTTGTTCTAATGCTTTAGGATTACTCTTAAAAGAATCTACAGTGTTGTCAATGTCACTAGCTACGCCCATACCTATCATTTTATTCTGCCTCCTCACCCATTATTACTGCCGCTGCGTCTCTTTCAGCTTGTGAACTTTTATTGCCACCATCAAACAATCTTCCATATAAATCCATTATACCACTTGCTCCACCAAGTAACTGTGATGTAGCTCCAGGTTGTTGATAAGTATATGCTTGAGTTTCAAGAGGTAGTCCTTGTAGTAAAGACTGCATATACTGTACTTGTTTGTATGGAAAATCTCTTTCTTCTTCAAACTGATCTCTATCTGCTGCTATGCCTTCACCTTCAATACCACGTTGTAATGTGCCTAAGTCTGCTTGTTTAAGCAATGTGCCTAGACCATATTGGTTAGTCATGTCCTGAGAAAGTCTCTGCCTGTCTTGTTCTGTGTTAAACTGTTGCATAGCTTTATCGTAAGCATTTGCGTACCCTGTGCCTGTAATTCCAGCAATTCTGTCGAGTAAAGCTCTATTATTCTCGGCTTCCATAACACCTTGTCTTGAGCCACCATATGCACCTGCTCTGGTTAGTCTACCTGCATCTTGCACACGTTGTATTTCCGCCTGCCTTCTAGCAGAATCTATCTGTGGATTTAAAGCACCTTGTAAATATGGATTCATAAACTGCTGAGCTGTACCTTCTTGGGTAAAACTTGTAGGTGTAAATGCGCCCATTTGTTCTGTAGGAACAGCTAGACCAGCTAAACCGCTAAAAGCTTGATTCTGTAAGTCAGATTGTCCTGCTGTAAGAGGTCCTTGATACGCTTGATATGGCATACTACCAAGTGCCTGACCTCTACCAAGCATCTCGGTAACGTAAGGACCAACGTAATTAGAAAGAGCTGATTCTGTACCTATTTTTGCCCCTGTGTTAGAGTTAGGTGCGGTGGTTGCGGCTATAGAAGATTCTAATGCGGTATTTGCCATAATTAAGCCCTCATATTTGGAAGCATTTTGTTAGGATTAATAGGTGGAGGCTGCTTCTTCATGCCTGTTCTAGCTTGTCTAACCTTGTCCATCATTGCATATAAGTTTTTAGCACCTGCATCAGAGTTGCCATTACCCATGCCACTAACCACATCTGCAGGAATAACAAACTCACCACCACTTAAAGCTGCAGGGTCTTTACCATCTATACTTGCAGGTATTGTGTCTGCCATTCCATCCATAGGTCCAGCAAGATATCTAGGTTGATTCATCATCTGAGCCATTCTTGGCATGCCACCCACTGCTAGACCTATTATACCACCTTGAGCTGCTGATTGCACAGGTGTATTATTTGCCGCTGCTTGAGCCGCTTGTTCTGCTGCCGCTGCTCTTACAGCAGGTAAGCTTTGTCCTGCTCTGTTTTGTTGAGCTAGATTAGCCATATTTAATGATTGTAGCCCCGCTGCTTGTCCACTAGTATCTGCACCACTATAATTTACATCTGTAAAATAACGTTGCCCACCGCTTCCTGGTCTACGATTTGGATCATATGTCCCAGGAACTTGCTGTCGTGAAGCTGTATATGTAGGTATTTCACCTTGATAACCGACTTGTTGACCTGAAGTGTTAGTAAGCAACTGCCCTAAATAACTATCTTGATCTATAACACCTGTTTGAGCTAATACATTACCAAGTCCAGCTACTCCACCTGCTATCTTTCCGTAGTCATACTCACCACCTGTTTTAAATACAGATCCTATATCTTCAAGTAAACCTGTATCGGAAGAAGAACCACCACTAAAATCAGTATCTGTTATATAATCGTAAGCACTGCTACCTAAACCTGTAATAGTGTCCCAAAAGCTATCTGCCATTAGCTATCTCCTATTAATTTTAATAATCTATCATTAATATCATTTACTTGTCCACCTTTTCTGTAAGGTGTTTGATATAAAGCTTCTTGCCCTGCGTCCCTAAATATACTTCCAAAGTCGTACGGCGTACCAATTTCAGCTACACCTTGTTGTTCTGTAGATACTGTTGTTGGTTGTACAGCTTGATATAAGCTTTGTGTGTTCTGTAATTGCTGTTGTTGTCTAGCCTTTGTCGCTGCTGCTGTTTTTGCTACTTCTTCTTCCACAGCTTTCTGTGCTGCTGCATCTGCGGCTTGTTGGTTCATTAACGCATTAAAGTCTTGGGTTTGTTGATTTAGCTGCGTATTAAAATCTGTTTGTTGGTTAGCAAGAGTGCTGTACAAGCCTGTTGCTGTGTCTGTATCAGTTGCAGGTGTGCCCAACAAGTTACTCAGTGCATCTGTTTTAGTTGTTTGATCTGTTAGTAAATTAGATAATGCGTCTATTTTTGTGTCTTTAGTACCTAATAACTCCGAAAGTGCATCTACTTTTTTGGTTTGCTCACCTAAGTTGTAGTCAAGTACGTTATAGCGAGCCCCAGGCAAGGCTTCTTCTACTTTACCTGCTAACAAGTTCTGGTCATATTGCCCAATCAAACTTTGTATATCATCGGGTCTTGCACCTTCTAGCCCTGCGGTCTTAAAGGCTTCAAATGCTTCTGTTTCATCAACCATTTTAGGATCAGTAAATTCACCAATAGCAATCTTTTGTTTAGTTTCTTCTATCTGTCCTATAAACTGCGTGATATCATCTTCACTAGGATTATACCCTATAGCAGAAAAATATTCTGTAACCTCATCTCTGTCCGTCATGCGTGGATCGGCAAATTTAGCTATAGCTTCTTGTTGTTCCACCTCGGATACGGGAGCTGTAAATTGTGTTACTTCTGATTCGCTTGGGTTATATCCTATAGCTTTAAAAAAGTCTGTTGCTTCTGTTGTTGTGGTGCCTAAAGGATCAAACTCTATTTTTGCATTAGTAATGGCTTCTATTTCGTTTTTCTGCCCTATATATTGTTTTATTTGATCTTCTGTAAGAGTTACATTTTCTGTAGCCGCAGCATCTATTATCTCTTCTCTGTCTACAGTGCCTTTATCTACATACGCATCAAAAGTAGTAGTAAATTCTGCATCGGAAGTTTTACCTATAAATTGATCTTGCTCTCCTATTGCAGGAGTATAAACTCCTTCTACATTTTTAAACGCATTAAATACGTCTGTGCTACTTTGATAGTCACTTGGACTCATAACATTAAGTACGTTAGTTTGTAGTATATTGTCAGAAAGTCCTAAACTACCTAGTTGAGTCTCTGCGGCTACTAAACCTTCTGGCGTACCATCATACCCTTTAACAACTTTGTTTACTTCAGGATTAAGATTTGTAAGTACATTAGTTACATAATCACCTGAATTATCCAATATTTGCTTACCTGCATATAAGGACGATGATGTGCCGCCTCCTGCAAGTATACCAAAAGTTAAAGAAGAAGCCATGTTTCCACTTACATCACGGTTAGGATCAAGAGGGTGCAACGATAGTTCTATAACACCTTGAACAGCACTTTCTTCTACACCACCTTGTGCAGCCTCTGTACCTGTAACTTTTGCAAAGTCATTGAATTTATTAACTAAAGAACCATCTGTCTTTTTAGTGCCATATATAGCTTTTTCAAATGTAGCTCCGCCTAGCTTGTTAGTAGCAAAACTGGTCATTATACCTGTAAAACCTGCTTTTTGAGCTACTCCGATGGCAAAGTTACCTGCTTCAGTTTCATTCATACCTGATTTTATTGCTGTATTGTAAGCTTCTTGAAAGGCATTAGCAGCAGATCCACCACCTGCTTCTACAGCATCTAACGTAACCGCTGTGCTTAGTGCGGCTTTATTAGCCATTTTTTGTGCTAAATCTTCTCCCATTTCTTTAGCAAAAGCTTTTGTAATATTACCTGCACCACCACTAAATACTAGTATAGGTAGTTCTTGTAATACTTCTTTACCTATAATTTCTGCCATAAACATACCTGGAGCGTTTTTAAACTCGCCATATGCAGCCATTATGGTATCGGTAAATCCTTTTGCTTTATCTATATTACCAAACATTTCTTTAGAAGCTGCTTGCCATTCCTCGGTTTTTATGTCCCCACCGAGTTTTATAGTATCTCTAGCCCACTTTCCTGCAGGAGTAGATTCAGGATTTATACCTGCAAACACTAACATCCCGTTTGCAGCTTGAACTAACTCACCCCCTGCTTGCGTAGCAATACCAGAGAAATTCTTTACAAAATCACTATTTAGTACATCTTGCCCAGTTTCTGTCTCCGCAGCCATTTTAAATATGTTTTTAGAAAGTTCATAAATAGGTTGATTATTAGCAGCTTCGTTGATTATTTTACCTGCATTTTCATCTAGTTTAGCTACTTGTTCTGTGTATCGCTCGGGATATTGTTCTTTAAGGTGTGCCAGTGATCCAACTGGGACAGTAGTGCCGTCTTTTAATTTATAGTTTTGAGCATAAACTGTTATTCTTAACTCATCTGTTTCTAATACTTCTCCTGTGTCTTTATTTACAATTTGTTTTTGCCCTAAAGAATTATATTTTTCTATAGTTAAAGCGCCATATTTATCATTGTACCTAGCAAACTGTAGCCCGCCAATGTCTTCCCAATTTATAAGCCCAGTATCATGATTATATTTTAAAACTACTTCATTATTAGCTATCTGTTCATCAGTAACGTTGTTTTTGTTATATTCAATAGTTTGTTTTGTAGCGTTATTTAATGTTTCTGGTGATATTTTTCCGTCTTGCTCTCTAGAAAAAAGTAAATCATCTTTAAATTCTTGTTCTACTATATATTGATCTGATATACTTTTGGCGAAAACATCGACATCTGCATCTTTTAGATCTTTAAGATTATTACCATAGTTAGATTCTATTTCTTTTTTAATTAAGTTCATTTGATTTTTTGATATGTGAGCAGGTGTTAACCCAGCAGCTTCTAAAGCCGACATAACTAAACTACTAGCTCTTTCTTGAAACTCGTCGTTATATTGCTTTCCGTTAACAGGTAATTGTTCTTCTTTTCCTGTAGTAAGCCAATGATAAAACGGATCAATCTCTTCACCTGTTTCACCCGCATCTTCTAACCCATTTAATTTAATATATTCTTCAGGATTAAAGTCGCCATCAGTCATACCTTGTACAAAGGCTTTGTTTGTTGCATCATAGGTAGGTTTAAGAACTTCATCTAAATTGTCAGCGTTTTGTATTAACCCGTCTGCTAATTCTGTGTACTCAGCGTTGGCTGTGTTGTATTGGCCTATGAGGTTATCTACATTAGTCTTGTACTGGTCAAGTAAAGGAGTGTATTTCTCTTCGTAATCTTTATCTAGTTCTGTTGAAAATTCGTTATAAGCTCTTATTTTGTTGTTATACGCATCAGACGATGGTTGAGACGGAGAGGCTTCAAAATCAATCTTAGCTTGGTCCATCTCTGCCTTTAATCTGGCACGCTCATCAAAACGTGGTAACATTTCCGCACGTGTACTGTTATACTGCGCTACTGCAGCTTCATATTCCTCGGCTATAAAATCTACTTCACCTGCTTTTTTCTCTGTCTCTGCATAATCCCCTGTTACTTTGTCAATAATGTCTCGACCTTCTTTATCAAAGGTTCTAAGTAATTCTTTTGCCCCAGATTGTGCAATAGATTTTAATGCAGCTTCAGCTATATTCCCGCCTTTTATTGCTGCAGATGTAGTTGCTACAACACCATTAGTTACTGCAGCTAGTTGAGCATCACTTAACGTATAATCTGCTTCGTTTAAAAATTGTTTCATTGTCTCAGTAGTTACTGTTGCCTGCAATATAGCGTTAGCCATAACTTCTTGACTAATTGCGCCATCTTGTCCCGTTAATGTGGCAGTTAATTGAGCTTCTACTACTTTAAATACTGCTTCGGGTATAGGTTCTAAATTTGGAGCTGCTCCTGTTGTGCTATCAGATCCCATAAACTCACTGTCAGGCAGGCTAGGAGCTACGTTTTGACGTACTTGTGCCATACCTGCACTTACACCTGCCTGTACTCCACCTGTTATAGCGGCTTGTACAGGGTCTTGTCCTAACACAATAGCTGATGTAGCTCGTGTCGTGGCTCCTGCAGCGATTGCCGCCGCTGTAGTGCTTCCTGTAGCTGAACCAACATAAGCTCCAGCTTTACTACCTACTTGTGGACTAACTTGACTTACTATGTATGCTTTTGCTGCAGCTTCAAGCACATCCCCTACATCACCACCTTGCTCTGCTGTGTCTGCGGCTGCTACTAGAGGTACTGCCCATACTGCCCAAGGACCCGACGCAGCTGCTATATAGGCTATAGAACGTACAGGATCATCAGCTATGGCTTTTGCAGTGTCTTCTACAGCATCGACAACTGGTATCACAATATCGTCTTGCACAAAATCGCCGACGTCCTTTATAACATCAACAACATCCTCAATTATATCCTTAATAGGGTCAATTATAGCTCCCATTAAAACCTCTCACTAAGTGGTTCTTCACCAAACTTTATTAACACTGCATATTTACCATCTTTAGTCTTACCAACAGCAAAATTTGTATCAGTATCTTGCAATCTTTTATGTATAACACGCATAGCAGGTAGCAAAGCTTCACCTTCAAACTGTGTGCTGTAATGTGTTATACCTTGTCCTTGTATATATGCCATATACTCTAATATGTTTTTTATATAATTTCTGCCTGTGTCTACGTTAAGAGGTCTACCTACCATCTTAGTCTTGTTTTTGCCTTCACCTCTGTGCCCTATAAACACAGTGTTACCTACGTTAACAACTTCGCAAGTTTCCCTTTGTGCTTCTGTTACTATGCTAGCTAGCACTTGTTTTAAAGATTTATCTCCAGTATCTAAATTATCTATAGCCATAATCATTATAGTATGTATATCAAGCTTCTTTTTGTTACTGTCTACAATCTGCACTACGACACCTCTAAGATGCTTGCAACTACATGCAGTCTGTTAGCTGTAGCAGCCGTTACTTTAAGTATTTCGCCAGTTTGCACCAC
>Ga0209535_1001438_pt1 | contig 16238 bp, 14 predicted proteins | sample LinPmetageLP28_FD_184041 | JGI IMG/M metagenome (GOLD analysis project Ga0209535, IMG submission 184041) | Marine viral communities from the Pacific Ocean - LP-28 (SPAdes) (version 2) | ecosystem: Environmental > Aquatic > Marine > Oceanic | place: Pacific Ocean | collected 2009-08-22 | reverse complement strand
ATGGGTGGTCCAGCGGCCCCTCCAATGATGGGTATGCCGTCCGGTGTTTCCCCTCAAGAGGTTCAGCAAGTAAATGCTATGGAAAATGTTGCCATGCAACAAGGTGAACAAATGGGGCAACAACTGGCCTCAGATATGATGAATAATATTGATGCCGCAGAAGATCCAAAAACAATGATTGATGCAATTAGAGGAAACCAGAAGCCTCTTGAATCACGATACGCGGAACTTGCCAATCTTGTGGGAGAGGCAGACGCAAACAAAACACCAGAAAGCGTACTAGCCTTAGTTCAACCAACAATTATGATGACAGAAGAGGGAGCGATTGATAGCGGCGTAGGCGAACTAATGCAAAACTTAGTTAAAGATGTTGATATGTCCGCTGGCACTCCCATGACTCAAGGAGTTGGTGAACTAATGGCAATGGGGGCGGGCAACACTCCACCCGCAAATTTTAACCAAGGTGGACCGGTCATGGTCCGAAAGTTTCAGGCAGGAAGCCCTCCTGGCGGAAACAAAGACCAACCTCTTGAAACAACACCCCTCGTTGCCTCCGACTTTGCTGTTCCGGATATGAAAGATTCATATGCGGCTAATAGAGCTTTATTTTCTTCTATTTTAGGAAGTGAAGCAGATCGCAGCGCACAATTGGCAGATCAAAAAAAGCTGGCCCAAGCACAATTCTTTTTTGATTTAGCCAACTTTGGAGCTCAATTGGGCGGCACTACACAAGGCAGCACTTTAGCTGAACGCATATCAAACGCGGCTACTCAGTCTCAAGTTTTTGACCGGTTGGGCGCAAGAGGAAAACAGTTTTTTGATGCTAAAAGTGCTTTAGACACAGAGAGAAAAAATCTTGATATAGCGGCATTACAAGCCACGCAGACTCAACAAGCGGCGGCAATTAACGCACGAAATACAAAGTTGTTACAAGATGATTCTCAAGCCTTTGAAATTGGAAAACAGGCTAAATTATTTACACACCAAATAGATTTACAAGATGATACTCAATCTCATGCGAATAGTATGTTTACAAAACAAGCAGGGTTGGAAAAATCACTGACAAGGTTACGTGGTCTTGAGGGTAGAAAAACAGCCCAATTACAAGCTGAAATACAAGAGCAATTGTTGTTTGTTAAAGCGGACATAGATCTTATAGATGATCTTGAAAAAATGGGGCAAAAGCATTTATATGACATTGAAAAAATTGAAATAAGTACGGAAAAATCAAAAGAATTAGCAGATTTTCAATCTAATTTGAATTTCATTGAAGCAAACAGTCAACGGGTGTTTACCGCGAAACAAAATGCTTTAAAGATTGCGTCTGCGGAGAAAATACAATTAGAGAGTCAAGCTTTTGACAAAGTGCTTCGTTTAGAGCTTCAACAGAACGGATTTGACCAAGATCAAATAAATAGAGAAGTATTGAAAGTACAAAACTCCATTGCAAATGCCTTTAAAGAGGACGCTGCTTTACGTGCAGATGAAACACTATTAATTCAAAAATTAAACGCTCGAAATGATGCCTCATACAAAGCAAACTTACTTGTTATTGAAGACTATAAAGCACAAACTGCAAGGCTCAAGGAACAGAATAAAGAGCCCTCTACTTTAGTAGAACGGCAACAAGTAGCATTAAATAACTCTACTTCAGTTTCTGCTTTTTCTGATGGGAGTTTAGACGGAGAAAAACTTAACACTTTTGTTACAACTCTTCAAAGTTATATTAAACCGTCAACGGACATTACGGGAGCAACATCCCAAAATCCAATACCTTCAGCAGTTGCGGCAGCTTTGAGAGAACGTGAGAAAAAAGGCCTTGATACTTTTGGTATTGATTCAAGTTTATTTAGCAGCACTCCCGCAGCAGGAACAGATTTAGAAAAAAATTTAGAAATAACTCAAACCTTAATTGATCCAAATGTAAATTTAGAAAAAGGTTCTGGCGCACTTTCTGGTTTACTGGGTGTTTTCAATTGGATTGGAGAGCAAACCGTTGGTGAATTAACATCAGGCACCGGAACAATATTCAAGGGAACCAAAGAAGCTCAAACTGCCTTACGAGGACTTTCCTCCGCCACAAGAAAATTTATCTTAGAGGGAAGACAATTAGCAACAGAGTTAGAACTTAGTTTGGAAGAGTTACCTAACGCCGCTTTTTTAACGAGTGATGCGACAACTTTGGCAAATGTTGAAATACAGCAAAAACAACTTGAAGGTTTTGTAAATCGTGTTGAAGTTTTGCTTCAAACTCCAAAAGCTCTTGTTGGAAAGGATGTATCAAAAATAAGATTACAACAAAGTTTTGCTAAACAGTTATTACAATCATATGACGCTGCATACAATATTTTTAGTGGTGCCAATAAAAATTTAGATCTTGGCGTATATCGAAAACTTCCTCCGGAGGAAAATTAAAAGTAATGGCTGAAGAACCTTTAAAAATAGATTTTGATTACGGGGCCGCTAGAAGAGACGGTGCGACGGACGCCCAAATTGCAGACTACCTATCTACGGAAGTTGGGTTTGACATTGCAGCGGCGCGAAAAGACGGTGCCCGTGACAAAGATATTATTTTAGAATTATCTACCATTGAAGATGCTCCAGTAAAAGCTTTTACTAGAGGTTTTGCGGAGTCGGGTTCTTTAGCGGCGGGACTGACTACGGGAGTCGTTGCGGGTTCTCCGCTTGGACCTCCTGGTATGATAGCGGGTGGTTTAATCGGATTATTCACTGCGGATAAACTTAACGAAATATTTATTCCAGAGAGTAATTACATTAATTTAGGTCCAGAGGCGGCGGGAGAAACATTTGGGTCTTTTGCTACACCGTTACCTATACCTTACATATTAGCGAACAATGCCAAAAACCTTGGTCCCTTAATGTTTATTAGTGATTATGCACGAAAATATGGCTCAAAAGATTTGGCTATTAAAACTACCCCTGGAGATAAAATTTTAAGAAGTGTGCAACAAAATCCAGTTCCATTTGGTTTAATTGAAACGGGATCTGGCGCAACCTCGGCGGTTTTCGGCGGAGGATCAGAAGCTTCTGATCCAGGAAATCTTTATCAAAGGCTCGGTCTTGAAATACTTGGTGGTGTATCGTCTGCCTCCATTCTTGCAAGGTTTGGAACTCCTGCCGTAGACGGTATTACAAACCTGTTAGGTAGGTTTGGCTCAGAATCCAGACAATACCAATTAGGCACAAAACTTGTTAACGCTTTAGAGTCAATGAAAGAAGACCCCACTGCTGCTTTGCAACAATTAAAAGAAATAAACGAAGGTGCGGAGCTTGAATTACAACGTAGAGCGCGTGAAATGGGCGTTGAGCCGGGAAAATTAAGCACTGCAACATTAACTCAAAACCCTGTATTTGCAAAAATTCAAAACGCCCTTAGAAAAAATTCACGGGTAGGCTCTAAATTTGATGATGACATACAAGAAACTATCACAGCTTCGTCACAAATTATTGATGCCTTAGTACAAATGGATGATCCTGGGGCGTTAGCATTGGCCGCTCAGTTAGAGGCTAATCTTTATGATTCGATGCTTCAAACACGGCTAAGTCAAAACCTCGCAAAAGCTTCTGAGACAGCAAGTAAAGCATTTACTGGCAGTCCCGAAGATGCCGCAAAAGCAGGCGGCATCATAAGAACTTTAGTATCAGACGTTTTGAAAGAAGCCCGTGACTTTGAAAAATCATTGTATCAAAACGTTGACCGAACTGAAACCGCAACCGCAAATAAAGTTGTGGAAGCGTTTGATGAAATACGTTCGCAAATTTTACCAGAAAGCCCGTTACCAAGTTTAATTACAAGATTTGTCTACCGCGTATCTGGCCGGGACAAGCAAGCTGGTGGAGATGTTTTTGCAAAAGACATTGAAAACGCAACCAAAGCCATTGACAAAGAAGCCAATGTTCAGAAAAAACTTTCGAATACTTTTGATGAAATGGGTCAAAGAGCTCGTGTTGCACGAGATGAGTTTGAGGGGGCCTTGTTTGAAGGTAATATAAGCTTCAACAGACAAGTGCAAGAATTGGGCAAAAACCCAATGGCTGATTATGCGCCTTTAATTGAACGATTAGCAAAAATTTCTGAAGATTATAGAGAAAAAGGAGAGTTCAGGGTAGGGTCTGGATTAGATTCTGTAACTCGGTCACGTGTTGCGTCATTAGCTGAAACAAAAATTAAACAATTACAATCCTTGCAGCGACAGTCAGAGCTTCGTGCTGATGTTATGTTTCTTCAAAGGGATCAAAGCGCCGCTGTAGCAACTGCTGGCGATGAGGCATTACCGGAAGTATCCGTTGGTGATTTAATTAATTTTAGAAGTGAGATGTTGTTGTTTGCCCGGGAAGCCCAGGCCGCAGGAAACTTTAGGAACGCAAACTTTTATGGTCGTATGGCAGAGGGGTCTTTAGAAGATCTTGGATTAAAAGCAACCGGTGACGACGGTCAGACTTTTTCAAAAAATCAACAAGCTTTACTCCGGGCTCACGGTTTTAGCCGCTCACTCAATGATGTTTTTACAAGAGCTTTTGCCGGAAATGTGGTTGGAAAAAATAAAACGGCTGCACCCAAAGTGCCCCCAGAATTACTGGCGGACGCAGTCATGGGAGGTAGTGTAAACGCTACTAATTTAAGGCTTACTCAACTTCAAGATGCGGCAAAATTTATGGCAATAAACGCCGGGGAAGATTTTGCTGATACAAGTGCTGCGCGACTTGATACTGTTCTTGGTGCTACAGACACCATGTTAAGAGACGCTGTTTCAAAGTTTTATAACCCAGAAACAGGTCGTGTAAACATTGATGGATTAAATGCTTGGACCCGGCAAAATGCTCAAGCTTTAGATAGTTTTCCCGCATTGAAGGAAGATTTATCGCAAGCGTCCACTGCTTACAAACTTTTAAGTGACATCACAAAAGAAAATAGCTTGTTTAAAAAAGGTCTGAATGAACAATTAGCTTTAGGGGAGTTTCTTGGGAATTTTGAAACGCCGGGACAAGCTATTGGAAAATTAATAGGAGAGCCTGGAACAAGACCAAGTAATCCTTCTGCAAATTTAAATGCTGCCATGAAAGCTTCAAGAAACGCGGGTGAATCCACGTTTAACGGGTTGCGAAGTTCCCTGATGGATCACGCTTACACGTTTGCTGGCGGTACTGAAAAATTTAGTCCTACTAAATTTAGAGAGTATTTTATAAAGCCAATGGCCCGGGGACAGAAGTCTGTTTTAGCTATTATGCGTGACCAGGGGATGCTTTCTGATGCTGGTGCGGCAAGGTTTAATACTTTACTAAAAGAAATATCTTTTATTGAAAATAACTTACTTAAAGGTGCCGGAGAAGAGATAGCTTCCGACGTCCCAGCCGCGTTAGCGGAACTTACAGTACGCGTTATTGGTGCAAGAGGTGGTACAACAATTGCTCAAAGACTAGGAATGGGTCAATCTATTCAAGTCCCAGGTTACTTTGCCCAAGAAGCGCGTAATAGATTTATTGCGATGCCAAAGTCTTACTTTAACGATTTACTTGTGGAAGCTGCTGAAAATCCAAAAATAATGGAAATGTTGGTTCGAAGGGGCGTGGAAGGGCAATCTGCAACGGCTCAAGTAAGGTTTAATAATCAACTTAATGGTGCTTTAATAAACGCTGGATTTTTACCCGCACGTGAGGAAATATCAGAATACGATACACAACTACCCTTTGCTAATGTAATTCCAACTGCAACTGCTGCGGAACTTCCTGACGCCGCAACAATCGAAAGTTATTTGCAACAGTCAAATAATCCACCCGGTCCTGTAACCAATACGGTTCCGGTTGCGCCCCCGACGGCCCCAAGTAATAATATTGTCCCCCCAACGGGGTCGTCCCGGGCAAACTATTCTGCATTGTTTCCCTCAGATGTGGTTTCACCTCTTATCAACCAACAACAACAAGGCATAGGATCTTTATTTGGGCCTAGATAAGCCATTGTTTTGAATCCTCTCCTAAGACTTGGCCGGCTATGTTTATTTTATCACGCAAAGCTTTAACAATTTTTTCGTCAATTGTTTTTTGTTTTTGCCCTCGAAATTCGGGGCCCACGGCCATTAGATCAATATAGGTTACATTCTGTTCCTGGCCTATACGATGTGCCCGGTCTTCAGACTGTAATCTTATTTCAAGATCATAACTGTTGCTGTAATAAATCATAGTATTAGCTGCGGTCAAAGTTATTCCATAACCGCCTGTTTTCGGTTGGCCAATAAAAAACCTTAAACTGCTGTCTTTATCTTGAAAACGCTCTACAATTTCTTGTCTATCGTTTTGTGGCGTTGCACCATAATAGGTTGCCGCCGCTTCTGAGCCAAAGCGACGGCGCAGGGCTTCAGCAATCATTTCAATGTCATGTGACCAAGTTGCCCAGATGATTGCTTTACCCTGAACTTCGTCTGCAATGTCTAATAATTCATTGAGACGATTATTCTTTAAAGGAACTAATTCTTCGTCGTCAGTTCGCAAAAAACCGCAACATATTTGTTGTAACCGCATGATTTGCGTAAGAACGGATTGCGTTGTTGCAAGCTCTCCACTTTCCAATTTTGCAAGCGCAAGTTTTTTCATTTGTGCATATGCTTTGATTTGCTCTGGAGAGAGCGCAACTTCTCTTCTAATGTATATCTTTTTCGGTAAGTCCAGGCAGTCTTCTTTCAAAACGCGATAGCTAAATGTATCAAGACTTTCATTGAGTTCGTCCAGTCTTCTATAACCTGTAATTTCCCTAAACGAGTGTCGCCCAAGCGTCTTTTGAACCACAATGGCATATCTATTTTGATAAGCAAAAAAAGAAGTAAGTCCCAAACAATCCTTCTTTAAGAACTCACATTGACTATACAAATCCATCGGGCTTTTGGTAATTGGTGAGCCGGTTAAAATACGCGTGTACTTAGATAAACGACCAAGATGTATGACGTTTTTTGTGCGTTTTGCTTGCCTATTTTTTATTGTCGTACTTTCGTCAACAATAGTAATTATGTTTGGGTTAAGTGAAATAAAATCTTTTGCTGTGTCAAAACCTTTGTCTGTAGATAACGCCTCTATGTTCATTACAAAAATATGCAAAGTGTTATCTTTTCGAAGTTTTGGTAATGCAAAATCTTTAAGATCATTAGCAAATTTCTTTGTAAGACCTGGTTGCCAACGCAATACAGATAGGTTTATACGTGGCGGTAAATGTATGGGTATTTCAGCTTTAACCCAATTATCGTAGACGCCTTTTGGCGCTAATATAAGAGCGGTATCTATTTTTTTACCTTCGAAGAGAGCCGCTATTGTATCAATAGCCACCTTTGATTTTCCGGTTCCCATTTCCATGAATAGTGCAAAATGATTTAAGCACCATGACGCATCAAATGATTTCTTTTGGTGTTCATACGGTTTTGTGTGAAATTTATACATTGTTTGTTTTTCTCCTTGACGTCCTAAAGCATATAAGATTATATGAGATTTGCAAGGCTTTAAGAAAGTCTTTTACAACGAAACACGAAAGAAGGACAAATGACCAGTATATTAGACATGATCGAAGAGGATGTCTCTTCAAAAAAGCTTGAAACTGTTGACGGGGACGGGCTTAAATCAATCGCAAGCATCGCAATTATGATTCGGAACACCGAAGATGAAATTGCAAAAGTAGATCAATATCTCAAAGATAAAAAACGCGAACTACTAAAACTAACCGATGAGGAATTGCCAGCGGTCTTACAGGAGCTTGGCATGTCTTCTTTTACTTTAGACGATGGTTCAAAAGTAGACGTAAAGCCTTTGTATGGCGCGTCGATACCAAAACCAAAAGTAGAAGAAGCTCATAAGTGGTTAAGAGATAATGGCCATGATGATATCATAAAAAATGTTATCTCTTGCAGTTTTGGGAGGGGCGAAGATCAAGACGCGGTTTCTTTTAAAGAAAGTGCAGCAAAGCTTGGATTGCATCCAGAACAAAACGAAAGTGTTCATTCATCTACATTACGTGCCTGGGTGAAAGAAAGAGTTGAAAATGGGGAAGATTTCCCAATGGACTTGTTTGGTGCCTTTATTGGGCAAAGAGCCGTATTGAAAAAAGGAAAAGTATAATGTCAAAAGAATTACAGAAAAAAGAAGAAAACGCCGTCATAAAAATAGATGCTTCAATGTTTGAAGCAGATGCCGGTGTAGGCAATGAAAATCTTACACAAGAAGATTTAGCATTACCTTTTATAAAAGTTGAGCCAAAAGATGGTACAATTATTAACAGTGTAACAAATGAAACTTATGACGCCCAAAAAGGTATCAAAGTAATACCTTGTGTATATCAACGGCGTTATATTGAATGGTCGCCACGTGGCACAGGATCGAATGCCCCTGAAAATATCTATACTCCGGAGGAATGGGCCGATAAAACAGTGTCTCCAGAAGTTGTTCGTAATCAGGTAGATAATAAAGATTACATTAAAAACAGCCAAAACTATATTGAGGAAACCTGTCAACATTTTGTTCTTGTTTTAAATGAAGAAGGTTTTGGTGAACCCGCTGTGATAGCTATGAAATCTACTCAGCTAAAAAAATCAAGAAAATGGAACTCAATGATTGCAAGTCGGATGGCTACCAATAAAGAGGGTATGCCTTACCAAATGCCACGGTTTAGTCATGTCTACCACCTCAAAACCACTGGTGAAAGCAACGCCAAAGGTGATTGGCATGGTTGGGAGATATCCTTGGAAAAACAAGTGGATCAAACAACGCATTACGTTCAAGCTAGAGAATTTGCTAAAGCTATTCAAGAAGGGGACGTGGTTGTAAAACATTCTCAAGACGATGAGAAACAAACGGTTATGTCAGCAGACGAAGAAGTGCCGTTTTAGTAATTGGGCCGCGCCTCGTGCGCGGCTTTTCGTCTAAGGGATAAACATGTCAAACGCAGTAAAGTTTGCTGCTATCTTTGATGGCCTGGAATTGGCCTATGGTACATACCGGATAGATAGAACACAGGCAAACGGTAAAAACACAGGTAAAGCAAGCGTGGTTAGAGAACCACGGACCACGGAACTTTGGGAAGGGCATCTTTCCGGAAGCGGTCAAAGTGTTGGTATTATTCCAATAAATGAAAACAATCAGTGTAAATGGGGCTGCATTGATGTTGACCAATATCCGCTTGACCATAAAAAATTAATTGAGAAAATACGCAAGTTAAAGCTGCCCCTTTTAATTTGTCGCTCGAAATCTGGTGGGGCTCACTGCTTTCTATTTGTGGACGATTGGATCACCGCAAAGCAGATGCAAGAGACGCTTACTCAAATTGCATCTGCGTTAGGATATGCCGGTTGTGAAATATTTCCCAAGCAAGTTAAGCTAAACCTGGAAAGTGGGGACGTAGGTAACTTCCTCAACATGCCCTACTACGACTCTGAAGGGGGGCTACGCTACGCTTTCAACGATGATGGTAGTGCCGCCACCCTAGAGGAGTTTTTCGCACTCCACGGGCGTTTTTTACAAACTCCGGAGCAAATACAAGCTTTGGTAATAGAAAACAAATCTGAGAATATTTTACCAAACGGCCCACCTTGCTTACAAGTCTTGGCTAAAAACAAAATATCTGAGGGCGGTAGAAACAACGGCTTGTTTAACCTGGGCGTCTACTTACGCAAAGCTTACCCGGACAGTTGGGAAAACGAGATACTGACATACAATATGCAGTACCTTGATCCACCGTTGCCCTTAAATGAGGTGAACATTGTCGCCAAGCAATTACAAAAGAAAGATTACGCTTATAAATGCAAAGACGCCCCGATAATGAGTTATTGTAATGCGGAGCTATGCAGAACACGTCAGTTTGGCATAGGAGCGGCTGTAGCCGGGGCCACAGTGGCCAACTTACGAAAATATAACTCTACGCCCCCAGTATGGTTTATCGACGTCAACGGAGAGCCCCTGGAGATGGACACGGAAGCGTTAATGAACCAGTCCGCTTTTCAACGTGCCTGTGTTGACCAACTTAACCACCTACCAAGGACCACAAAAAAAGAATCCTGGGAAGCGCGTATCAATCAATTGTTAACAGACATGCAAGAAACAGAAGGCGCGATTATGGAAGTATCTGAAGACGCCTCAATTGATGGTCAGTTTTACGACTTCTTGGAAGAGTTCTGCACTACTATGCAGCAGGCAAAAGTCCGTGACGAAATATTGTTGCGCCGCCCTTGGACCGATGAGGAAGATGGCAAGACCTACTTTAGATTGCGAGACTTTGAAGCACATTTACGCAAGAACAAATTCTTTGAGTACAAAAGCCATAAGATTGCGCAACGCTTACGTGATAAAAATGCAGAGAGCACAAGCGTAAAATTAAAAGGCAAAACCGTCCGGGTGTGGGTTATACCATCCTTTGACCGTGTAAATATTGACATAGACACACCTAACTTCGGTCAAAACAATGAGTCGGTGTTTTAATGTTTAGGATTTTTGGACCGCCGGGCACGGGTAAAACAACCACGTTGCTGAATAAAGTAGATAAGGCTTTAGAAAAGGGCATACCTTCAACAAGCATTGCCTTCTTAGCTTTTACAAGAAAAGCAGCTTACGAAGCTAAAGAAAGAGCGGCCACCCGGTTTAACTTAGACCCAAAAGAAGACTTGCCTTACTTTAGAACATTGCACTCGTTAGCGTTTAGTATGATTGGAAGACAAAACTCTTTAATGCAAAAAGAAGATTTTGATGAATTGTCTCAAAAAATAGGATACTCGTTAAGCATTGCAAGCGTATCCGATGATGAAGACCTTGGCACAGTAACTTCGGATCACCCAATATTACGTCTTATCAATCTAGCTAGATCAAAAAAAGTAGGATTAAGACAAGAGTATGACATCAGTGACATAGAGCATGAGTGGCATGAGGTTGATTACGTGGACCGGGCTTACACAGAATTTAAGCAAACACGTAAGGTTATTGATTTTACCGATATGCTTGAGAAGTTTGCTAAAGAAGCCATGCAATTTTGTCCGCACTTTGAGTTATGTTTTTTAGATGAAGCCCAAGACTTGTCTCCCCTACAATGGGACATTGCACATAAGATAGATCAAATATCTAATCGTATGTATGCCGCTGGAGACGATGACCAGGCAATCTACCGATGGGCCGGTGCAGACGTGGATCACTTTATTGAATTAGATGGTGCCGCCGAAGTATTAGAGCAAAGCTTCCGGGTGCCTCTGGCCGTTCATTCAATAGCCGAAAACATATCTAGTAGGATTAACAGCCGGTTTCCTAAAAGCTATCTGCCACGAAAAGAAAAAGGCGGCGTTCAACGTATATATGGCCTGGAAGAAATAGATCTATCACAAGGCACTTGGTTAATTTTAGCGCAAGCCAACTACATGCTTACTCCTGTGGCAGAGTCCCTTAAAAGTGGTGGATACTTATTTGAACGCAATGGCCATAGGTCCATATCAGAAAAAATAAGTCGAGCCATAAACGGTTGGGAGCAACTTCGCAAAGGTAAAGAAGTAGATAAAACTGTTGCCCAGGCGATATATGACTACATGTCAGGAAACGGTAAACGTATTGCTAGAGGGTTTAAGCAGTTTAAAGAATTAGATGAAGAAAAGATGTTTGATCTTGCTACCTTGCAACTTCATTACGGACTTAACGCCGATGATACAATGGCCTGGTTTGATGCAATGGATAAAATGCCCAAGCTAGACGTAGTGTACATTACCGCAGTCTTACGACGTGGCGAAAAATTTAATGCTACGCCACGTATATCCTTATCAACCATACATGGAGCAAAGGGCGGGGAAGCAGACAACGTAGTTTTGTATACGGATCTTACTACCGCAGCACTTAATCAAATGGGCGATGATATGCACCGGGTTTTCTATGTAGGCGTTACCCGGACCAAGGATCAATTGTTTATTGTAGAACCAGAAGACGCATTTAGGAGTTATCAAATATGAATTGTTGGCATTGTCAGGAAAATTTAACTTGGGGTGGAGATCACGATTGCGAGGACGATGACGAATATTTGATCGTTACAAATCTTTCCTGTCCCACATGTAAAAGCGTCGTTTATGTATATTTACCAAAACCAGAAGAAAGAAAAACTAATGAAATGGATATTCAAAAAGGCAAATGAGTATATTACAGGGCCCCGGAATAAAGAGTATGGGAACGCGTATGATAACTTTGACGATATAACAATTGGTTGGAATGTTATTATGAAACGAGCGTTAGAAACACACGGTTACATAACACCGGCCCACAGCACTTTGATGATGGATTGGTTGAAGACATGCAGAGTATTGCGGACCATAGACCACGAAGATTCTTGGATAGATAAAGCCGGGTACACTGCTTTAGGTTTTGATTTTGTAGAATACGAAAAATTAAGCGTTGAAGAAAAGATTAAACAAACATTAGGTAAAAAAAGTGAAAACATATAAAATGCAATTCCCACTGTTTACACCTAAAACGGATTGGGTTCCGCCAAGTGACTTGCCTGACCTTACCCAAGTTAAGGAGCTTTGCGTGGATATTGAAACCAGAGATCCATATATAAAACAAAAGGGTCCAGGCTGGCCGACGTTGGATGGTGAAATCATTGGCTACGCTTTGGCAGCGGACTCCTGGGCCGGGTATATTCCGGTGGGGCATCACGGTGGGGGCAATCTGGACAAACGCATAGTTGAGCGTTGGTTACAAAAGCAACTATCCGCTCCATCGGATAAGATTATGCACAATGCTCAATATGACCTAGGCTGGTTACGTGCGTCAGGGTTTGAAGTAAACGGTAAAATTATTGATACGATGGTTACAGCAAACCTTATTGATGAAAATAGGTTCAGTTACAGTTTAAATTCCTTGGGGTATGATTACCTGGGCAAAACAAAGTCTGAAAAAGGTTTAGTCGAAGCTGCAAAAGAATTTGGCATAGACCCAAAAGCAGAGATGTGGAAGCTGCCAGCAATGTTTGTTGGACAGTACGCAGAAGGTGACGCCCTTCTGACCCTGGAGCTTTGGAACTTTTTTAAACCCTTATTAAAAAAAGAAGGGTTGGAACAAATATGGGACTTAGAAACACGTTTATTACCCTGTTTGGTGGACATGACCTTACGAGGTGTACGTGTCGATTTAGACCGGGCAGAAAAAAGCAAACAGCTTGTAATTAAGAAAGAAAAAGAACTTCTTCAACAAATTAAAAAACTCGTTGGTAAAGATGTTGAAATATGGGCGGCTACGTCAATTGCAGCGTCTTTTGATAAAATTGGATTAACTTACCCGCGTACAGATAAGGGTGCCCCTAGTTTTACAAAGAGTTTTCTTACAGACCACCCACATGAATTGCCGCAAGCAATTGTTCAAGCTCGGTCCTACAATAAAATAAACGGAACATTTATTGACGGTATTTTAAGGTTCGTAGGTAAAGATGGCCGCATACATGGTCATATTAATCAAATAAGATCAGATGACGGCGGCACAGTTAGTGGACGCGTTTCTATGAACAACCCAAACCTTCAGCAAATACCGGCCCGTGATCCAGAACTGGGGCCTATGATTCGTAGCTTGTTCCTACCAGAAGAAGGAGAGCAGTGGGCGTCTATTGATTTTTCACAGCAAGAACCACGGATCGCGGTGCATTATGCTCATATTTATGGAGAGAGCACCAACACAAAATTAAACGGCGTTAAAGAAATGGTGGACGCTTACACAAACAACCCGGATACCGACTTTCATACAATGGTTGCCGAAATGACAGGGTTAGGGCGTAAAGCCGCAAAGTCCGTGGGCCTTGGCATTATTTATGGTATGGGCGTCAATAAGCTTTCCGGGGAGCTTGACGTAGGAGTTGATGAAGCAAAAGAAATCTTAAAACAATTCAACGAAACCCTTCCGTTCCTAAAACAATTGAACACCGGTGTGATGCGTAGACTTGAAGACACGCGCTCCAGCGGTTCCATAAGGTCTTTACGTGGACGCAAGTGCAGATTTAACCTTTGGGAACCAGCGGCCTTCGGAACCAACAAAGCTATGCCCCTGGACGAAGCACGTCACGCTTATGGTGCAACTACAAACCTTAAACGCGCCATGACTTACAAAGCACTCAATAGATTAATCCAGGCGTCCGCAGCAGATATGACAAAAGCTGCCTGGCTAAGTTGCTATGAAGCCGGACACTTGCCATTAATACAAGTACACGACGAACTTGCCTTTAGTGTACCTGATTTGAATAGGGCCCAGGAGATAAGGGAGATAATGACAAATTCTTTGCCTCTTATTATTCCAAACAAATGTGATATTGACATTGGTCCTAGTTGGGGAGAAACTAAGGAAATCTAATACGCCTGTGTTAGATTATACTGCTCGTAGGGCACTTGGGTTAACTTGACGGTTTTTCTCCCCCAAGTGTCCTCCTCATAACTTCCCCCACGTTTAGAACCTTTCGTGGGGGTTTTTTCTTGCGCATTTCCTGTAATTAGTTTATTAGTTATTGTATTAACAATTACAGGAGTTATTGATGTCTAAATTAAGAGCAATTATTGTAGCAGATATTGAAGTAAGTGACTTAGAGACTGCTTTAGAGTTTGAAAACATTTTAAAAGGCTATGCCGAAAAGATCAAAACTCATGCCGATCCCGACGCTAGTGTGTTGAGAGGCGATGATCTGATGATCGAAAAGGTTCAAGCAATGATTCCTATGCAAGATAGGAGAGGTTCGACGGGAAAGTTAGATCAAATAGTTTTTCGAGGATCACGAGTATAAAGCTTTTTTCTTGCGCATTTCATACAATCCTATATAATCCGACAAGATAAGGGGGCTTGTATGGACACAAGTAAGTGGAAAAGCGTTTTAGTGCCGCGAGACACATATGATGAGATAGTTGCAGTGGCTTTTATTGAAGGACGCACCATAAGTGGACAACTTCGCATGATGTTTGATTTTTGGAAAAGACAAAACTTAACAAAAAACGATATTAAAGTTTTGTCGGACGTGATTGAAAAAAATAAATTGGAGCAAGAAAAAGCCTTGCTCCAAGAAAAAAAGGTTGAAGTAGAAGAGGCCCTAAAGCCTTAACTATATCTTTACTCCGTTCATTCTTAATTTAGAGACAAAAGATTTTAAATCCTCTCTGGCATGAAACAAATCTTGTTGTATGTTGGGCCGGGCATCGTATCGGTATCGTTCTGTCTCAAGGCTATCCACCTGTTGTTTTAAAAACCGATACTCAAACTTTTGGGCAGGACTTAATGTTTCGTCACCCATCGTTTTTAATTTCCTCATCCAAGACTTCTTTTTCCCAAGGAGGTTTGGACAGGCTTACATTCTCTTTATTGAATACAGCCATTCGCCGTTTATAACCCATCCATTCTTTTTGGGCTTCTGTCCATCTTTCGTTCGTTCTATCTTTCATGGCCTCACTTTCGGTTTAATTATTTCTTGATAGCCAGAAGCAACTAAAGTTTTCTTGCAATACATTATGATTTCCTTGCCGTATTTATCAGCAAGAACATCATATAGATCGTCAAGAACTCCATCCCCCATCGCATCATAGCATTCTTGTTGACTTTCAAAGATCACAGAGGTCGATACTTCGTTATCCTCAACAACATATTCAATAATCAAAAGTGTGTAAAATAATTTAAACATCAACCGCCTCCTTCTTTATCCGGGTGTTTACTCCAAGATTATAAACACACTCTTCTTTGAAAGCCTCCACAGTTTTACGAAGTTTCAAATACTCGTTAGCAAATCTTCCACTGGCAACAGCTTCTTCGTCTTCTTTAAGACAGTCTTCCAGGCGATCCACAACATAGTGCATACAAACCCGGTCATCGACGCGTTGACTTCGTTCATGCTCGCCCCGGAGCTTTTGAAGGTTTTCTTCAGTTAATAAAACCAAAGGACCGTGTTTAAGCTCAAAGTCTAATAGGGCATTCATTGTTTCGTTTTTAGCAATCTTATTTTTTCTAATTGGTTTATTACGCATAACATCAGAAAAACGAAGTTTAAAATCTTCTGGAATTTCCAAAACTTGAAGAATTTCTGTCATCAATAAAGGACTTGGCATAACTCTAAAATTTTCAATATGACTCAAGTGACCTTGAGTAATATTCAATTTTTTTGCCAACTGACCTTGTGACATACCTCTGTGAAAACGTGCATCTTTCACGGAAGGTACATCGTGGCCGCTTAACCATTTTGTGCCTTTTGCCAATTCAAACATCTT
>Ga0209535_1001437_pt1 | contig 16242 bp, 14 predicted proteins | sample LinPmetageLP28_FD_184041 | JGI IMG/M metagenome (GOLD analysis project Ga0209535, IMG submission 184041) | Marine viral communities from the Pacific Ocean - LP-28 (SPAdes) (version 2) | ecosystem: Environmental > Aquatic > Marine > Oceanic | place: Pacific Ocean | collected 2009-08-22 | reverse complement strand
AAATAAATGGAAAATTAATTAAGAAAAGAGTATAACAAATTATGGCATCAACATTTACAGATCTTGGTATAGAAAAAATGGCAACTGGCGAGAACGCCGGTACTTGGGGAGATAAAACTAATACTAACTTAGAAATAGTAGAAAAAGCAATTGCTGGTTATGTAGAAAAATCTATAGCTGGTGGTGCACAAACTACAACATTAAGTATTCAAGATGGTGATTCAACAGAATCAACTTCAATTGCAAGACATGCTGTTATAAAATTAACAGGCTCTATTACAGGTAATCAAGTTGTGACTGTACCAGATTCTATTGAAAAAGTTTTTATTGTAACAAATGGTACATCAGGTGCTTTTACTGTTCAATTTAAAACAGCATCAGGTACAGGTATTACTTTTGGTGTATCAGAAAAAACTACAAGACTAGTTTATTCAGATGGAACAAATCTTGTTGATGCAGGTTTTGGTGGATCTCTTGATCTAGAAGGAAGAGAATTAGTTTTAGATGCTGATGGAGATACAAGTATTACAGCAGATACAGATGATCAAATAGATATTAAAGTTGCAGGATCTGATCAAATAAAAATAACTGATGGAGCTATTATTCCGTCAACAGACAACGATATTGATTTAGGTACAGCAAGTTTAGAATTTAAAAATGCATTTTTTGATGGCACAGTAACTGCAGATGCTTTTGCAGGACCCCTTACAGGTGATGTAACAGGAAACGTTTCTGGAACTGCAGCAACAGTAACAACTGCTGCGCAATCAAACATTACATCATTAGGAACTCTAACAACTTTAACAGTTGATGATATTACAATAAATGGAAGTACAATATCTGATGCTGGAGATTTTACATTAGATGTTGAAGGCGATATTATATTAGATGCTAATGGTGCTGATGTATTTTTAAAAGATGCTGGTACTACTTTTGGATCATTAACTAACTCTTCTGGTAATTTAATTGTTAAATCAGGAACTACAACTGCACTAACATTTAGTGGTGCAAACGTTACAGTCGCTGGTGACCTTACTGTATCAGGTGATGATATTACTATGGGTACAAACACTGCAGGTAATTTATTAGTTGCAGATGGTACAAACTTTAATTCAATAGCAGCAACATCGTTATCTGAAATATCAACTATTGCTAATGACGATGTATTTTTAGCAGTAGATACTTCAGGTGGTGGTCTTAAAAAAGTTGCACGATCAACTGTTGTATCAGGACTAGCTACATCCGCTGCCATATCAAATGTATCAGAAGATAGCACACCTCAACTAGGTGGTAATCTTGATATGAATGGTGCAGATATTGTTACCACTTCTAATGCAACTATTGACCTAGCTCCTAATGGTACTGGAACAGTTGTTGTAAGAGGTAATACAAATTCTGGAGCAATAGTATTTAATTGTGAATCTAATTCACATGGACAAAAAGTTATTGCACAACCACATAGTGCAGCTGTTACAAATACACTTACACTACCCGCTGGTGCAAGTTCAACTTTAGTATCACTTGTATCAACAGACACTTTAACAAACAAAACTTTAACAAGTCCTAAGATAAATGAAGACGTAGCAGTAACTTCTACTGCAACAGAAATAAATGCTTTAGATGGTATTACTGCTGTTGTAGGTGAACTTAATGCTTTAGATATTGGTAGTACGGCTGTTGGTACAGCTGTAGCAAGTAAAGCAGTTATATTAGATTCAAGCAAAGATTATACGGGAATTAGAAATTTTACTATTTCAGGTGAAATAGATGCAGCAACAGGAGATTTTTCTGGAGCTGTTGACGTTGCAGGTGCAACTACAACTGCTGCCATAACTGCAAGTGGAATTGTAAAAACAGATGACACTACAGATGCTACAAGCACAACAGATGGATCATTACAAACAGACGGTGGTTTAAGTGTAGCTAAAGATACAATAATAGGTAATGACCTTAAATTATTATCTGACTCAGCAGTTCTTGTTTTTGGTGCAGGTTCTGATGCTACCCTAACACATACTAATGACACTGGATTAACTTTAAATAGCACAAATAAACTTATGTTTAATGATGCTAGTCAATTTATACAAGGTTCTAGTGCTACTGTATTATCTATTGGTGCAACTGATGAAATAGATTTAACAGCTACAGCTGTAGATTTAAATGGTACATTAAATGTTAGTGGAGTTGCAACTTTTCAAGCAACCCCTGTATTTCCAGATGGAAGTTTAGCATTAGCAGATTTAGATATCGATGGTGGAACAGATATAGGAGAAGATATTGTAGATGCTGATTTATTTATAATAGATAATGGAGCAGGTGGAACTAACAGAAAAACAGCAGCTTCAAGATTAATAACATATGTAAACGCTAATTCTAGCGCTGCATCAACAGGAAAAGCTATTGCAATGGCGTTAGTTTTTGGATAAAAGGAATAGATTATGGCAATACCTAATATAGTAAACGTAGCAACAATTCACGCAGAAACGATTCTTGGTGATTTAACAACAACTTTAACAACAACTTTGTTAACTGGTGAAGCTGAACATGTATATAAAATAAATGTATTTAGAGTTACAAATGTAACAGACAACGATGCAACAGTTACAATTGATATTGAAAAAAGTGGCACACACAAAAAAATAGCTAACGAAATCACAGTGCCTGCAAACTCTGCAGTCGATATTATAGATAAAACTAATTCATTTTACTTAGAAGAAACCGATCTTATTAGAGGCGGTGCTTCAGCAGGTTCAACAATAGAATTTGTAACATCATACGAAGCATTAGCTGATTAGAGGATTAAACTATGGGAAATAGTTATCCAGATAGAACCAATGCCAGAGGAATCTGGTCTATATCCGACATATATAAAGATAGAATTAAAGGTCCCGAAAACTCAAAATATCCAGACGCAGGTACTAGAGGAATAACAGGAGGCGGTTCTGCGCCTGGAACAGATACTGTAATTGATTTTATACAAATAATGTCAACTGGTAATGCTACAGACTTTGGTGATTTAACTGTTGAAGGACAAATGAGTGGGACTGCTTCTAGTCATACTAGAGGAGTTTTTGGATCAAGAGATTCTAATAATGTTATGGATTTTATAACTATTTCTACAACAGGTAACGCTGCAGATTTTGGTGATTCAACTGTAGCTAATTATGGCGGAAGTGGATTAAGTAATGAAATTAGAGGATGTTTTGGTGGGGGTTATACTCCGAGTGATACAGATGTTATAGATTTTATTACAATTGCTACAAAAGGTAACGCTGCTGATTTTGGAAACTTAACAGGAGAAAAATTTTATTTAGGTGGAATGCAAAATAAAACTAGAGGACTTTTTGGTGGTGGATACAATATTCCTGCAGGAGATTTAAATGTTATTGATGTAATAGAAATAGCATCTACAGGCAATGCTGTTGACTTTGGAGATTTAACATCAGCTAAAAGAGCAGGTGCTACTATGTCTGGAGATAATAAATGTTTATTTGCTGGAGGTTTTATAGACGCTTTAACAAAAGATATAGATGTTATAAACCCAAATAATTTAAGTAATGCTGTTGACTTTGGTGAACTAACAGTTGCTAGAAAATATGCAGCTGGATGTTCTACTTACAAAAGAGGTGTTGCTATGGGAGGATTACTTGCACCTGGAAACAGTAATGTTATAGATTTTATAGAAATGGCATCAGCAGGTGACGCAACTGATTTTGGTGATCTTACAGTTGCAAGAGGACATTTAGGATTTAATGGTATATCAAATGGTCATGGTGGACTTAGTTAAAATTATATAGTATACTACATACATGAAAGAAATATTTTTCCTTAACGGATTACCTAGAGCAGGAAACACAGTTTTTGGTTCTATTATGAATCAAAACCCCAACGTTGCGGCAACAGCAAATAGTATATGCGCTGATATAATGGGTGAACTGTTTATGCTCAAACACACAGATATATTTAAAAATTATCCTGATCATAAATCATTTAATAATGTAGCAAAAACTGTGTTTGAAAATTATTATAAAGATTGGAAACAAGATTATATAATAGACAGAGCACCCTGGGGTGTACCTATTAATTTAAAATTTTTAAAAGAAACAAAATCTAATATAAAAATTATAATTCTTGTTAGAGATATAATAGAAGTATTAGGTTCATTTATTGATTGGTCTAATAGAGAACCTACTGCATTTGTTAATCAATATGAAGCTAAAACCGTAGAAGAAAAATGTGATATGCTAATGAATACAGACGGTCAAATTGTAAAAGAATTAATAGGTATAAAACATTTAATAAATCAACAACCTAAAGAAATATATCACATAGTAAAATTTAATGACCTTGTAAAAGATACAGAAAACACAATAGATGGTGTTTATAATTTTTTAGGCATACCAAAATTTAAACATGACTTTAATAATATAGGTCAATTTAAAATAAACGACATGGGCTACGATGATACCATAGTCGGCAATGGGTTGCATACACTAACAACTGGTGCTATAAGCAACTATAAAGAAAAGTATGATGCGTATAGTATTATACCAAAAAATATCATTGAAAAATATAAACAATGCAATTTCTGGGAGGAAATATAAATGTCAAATAAAGATCTAATAATAAAAGAAATATCAAACTCACCACTAGTTAAAAAAGAATACAAAGCAATGTTGGATAATATTCACACTACTTTGCCAGCAATAAAACAATCTAGTTCAAACTTCTATAAATCACACTCACAGTTTATGGGTGTTATGTTAGATGTTACAGCAATTACACCTATAAGATCAGTTAAACACACATTAGCTGAGATTGATAAAACTAGAATGGCTTTAGAAGAAGCTCATCTTAAGATGAGAAAAAAAGATATAGAGCTTAGAGAAAAAGAACATAAGCTTAAAACAGATTTAGATATGACTGAGTTTGAAAAAGAATTACTTGAAACAGAAATTCTTGAGATACAGGTCAATATGAATAATATTCAAAACTCTATTACAGGTGCTATTAGGAAGATGAATTTTTTTACTAATCAATACAAAAGCATACTTAAAAAATTAGGTAAAGAGGACATTACTGAAGAAGAGTATGAAAAAGAAGAAGCTAACTATCATGTCATGACTTGTATGAAACAGGCCTTAAATGCAGCTAGAGCTAGGGGTGGAGTTATTGATGAAGGGAACTTGATTTATCTCTTCGATATGGGTATAAACAGTGCACAGGCACAAGCTGAAATTTATGCATATCTTAAAATGGAAAACGATATGATGGCTGAAGGCAAAGCGCCTACTCATGAAATGACCATGCAATGGTTAGAAGCGTGCGCGGCTAAATTTTCTAAAGATGCAAATAAGTTTGCAGAACGTAGAGGATTTAAGCTGTACGACGAAGAGTCGCTTAACACTAAATTAATAGATAATAAGGATACAACAAATGGCAAATAAAATAATTAAATATAATTTGACTAGTGGTGGAACTATTCCAACTTACATTGAAGATGGTGGATATTATCCAAAAGCAAATAGTAATGCATCTCCTCAAGATTGGGATTTAATTGGTGCAACGGTTAATGGATCAAGTGAAACTGGATTAGGTGAATTAGCAAATGCAGCAGCAATTAAATCTTATTTAGATACTTACACATCTGAATGGAAAGATAGAGATGCAGATGGTAATGAAGTAGATTTTAATCAAACTACTGCAGCAAATGGTATTTGGGCTAAAAAAATAAGTTAGGAATTTAAATGGCTAACTACCCACAACTCGATGATTGTTCGGGCGTATGGACTTTAAAAGAAGTTCATGATGCTGTTGCGGGTGGCTATTGGCGTAACGCAGGCACCAAAGGAATTTATGGTGGTAGTTATACTGGTCCAGCAGGTGGAACTGTTATTGATCAAATAATTTTAGCTACAACTGGTAACGCAACAGACTTTGGAGATTTATCTGTAGGACGAGGTAAAAGCGGTGGACTTGGTTCATTTACTAGATGTATATTTGTTGGAGGACAAACACCAAGTGATTCTAATGTCATTGATTATATAAATTTTGCCTCTACTGGAAATGCTGCAGATTTTGGAAATATATTAGCTGCAGGTTATGGAATGGGTTGTACATCAAGTTCTACTAGAGGAATAGTATCAGGCGGACAAGCTCCGGATATTCAAAATGTTATTCAATTTATTGAGATGGCCTCAACAGGTAATGCAACAGATTTTGGAGATTTAACACAAGCTAGAAGATTACCTTCAAGTGCAGGTTCACCTGTTAGAGCAGTCACAGCTGGTGGTCAACCATCGGATGCTACTAATGTGATTGATTTTGTAACTATCTCAACAACAGGTAACGCAACAGATTTTGGAGATTTAAATCAAACTACAAAAGCAAACGCAGGAGTATCTAGTTCAACAATAGCTGCATTTGGCGGTGGACAAGAACCATATGATACTGTTGAAAAAGTAACTATTGCTTCTCAAGGTAATGCAATTGATTATGCTGATTTAAGCGTAGCAAGAGGATACATGGCAGGATTATCAAATTCTGTAAAAGGAGTTTTTGCTGCTGGAGATACAGGATCAACTTCAAATGTAATAGACGAATTTAATATAACAACAGGTGGAGCTTTTACAGATTTTGGAGATGCACAAGCGGCCAAAGGTGGTGTTATGGGTAATACTGCTGCACACGGTGGTTTAAATGATGGGTATCAAGGAACCAGAATAGCACCGATACCAAGAGGACTTGGAGTAGGACAACGTGCTTTACAGGCTGGAGGATTTAGTGGGGGTCAAACAACAATTGAACAATTTAATATGGTTACTGCTGGAAATGCAAGTCAATTTGGAAATCTTGCTGTCGGTAGTTATGAGTTGTCAGCGATGAGTAATACGACTAGATGTTTATTTGCTGGAGGTGAGGCAGGTGATGGTAGTGATACAGATAGAATTGAATATGTAGAATTTGCTAGTCAGGGTAATGGTGCTGATTTTGGAAATTTATTAGAAGCTAAAGATGGTATTACTGGTGGTAGTAATCAAACAAGAGGTCTAACAGCAGGGGGAACAAATCCAGACCATGTAGATGTAGTAGAGTATGTGACATTAGCTACTTTAGGTAACGGAACAGACTTTGGAAATTTATCTTCGACTAGAAGACACGCAGCTGGTGTAGGAGGACAGACAAGATTTATTGTGGCAGGTGGTGATGTCAGCAACAGCCAAGTAAATATAATAGAATATTTTACAATAGGAAGCACAGGTAATGCTACGGACTTTGGAGATTTAACAGCAAATAGAAATATTGCAGGTGGATGTAATTCTACAACTAGAGGAATTATTGGTGGAGGAAAAGAAGGTAGTAGTGTAAATAAAATTGAACAAGTAGAGATAGCTACAACAGCCAACTCTACTGATTTTGGAGATTTAACAGCTGCCACTCAAAGAGCGGAAGCAACATCAAATAACATATCAGGATTTTTTGCTGGAGGTGCTGTTCCAGGAGTAACTAATGTAATTCAAAAAATAACCATTGCTTCAGCAGGGAATGCTGCTGACTATGGAGATTTATTTTCTGCAAGATCAGACGCAGGTATTAGTTCTAACGGACACGGAGGATTAAGTTAATGGCAATCTGGGATATAAAAGAACGATATGATATACTTAGGTCAAGTCATAGAGGTTCAAGAGCTTGTATAGCAGGTGGTTATGCAGCTCCAGCTTATACAAATAAAATAGAATCTTTTGAAATGAGTACTACAGGCAAAAGTGCAGATTTTGGAGATATGACAAGTATTCGAACTACATTTGCTGGTACAGGATCTAGTAGTACAACACGAGGAATATTCACTGGTTTTGAAGTTCCAGGAGGAAATTCAACTGACATAGATTTTATTACTATGACATCTGCAGGTAATGCTGTTGATTATGGAGACTTAACTGTTGCTAGAGGTTATGCTGGAAGCACTGGTAACAACATAAGAGGAATTACATTTGGTGGTAATGCAAGTGGTGTTAGAAATGAGATTGATTTTGGAACAATAGCTACTACTGGTAATTATGCAGATTTTGGAAATTTAACTGTTTCTAGAGATCAAACTACAGGAACTTCAAGTCCAACAAGATCACTTTTTTTTGGTGGAACAGATGGAGCTTCACCTAGTTCTAATCAATTAGACGTTATAGATTTTGTAACAATAGCATCAATTGGTAATGCAATAGACTTTGGAAATTTAACTGCTGCATCATCTTATAGAGGAACTGCTTCATCAGGCACTAGAGGTTTTTCTTGTGCAGGAGGATTGAGTGGAGATGGCGATGACACAATGGAAGTTGTGACATTTGCTACAACAGGAAATGCTACTGACTTTGGTGATTTAGCGGATGCTACTAGAAATATGGCAAGTTCAGATAATTCTAGATTTGGATTTTTATTTGGTGGACATCCTGGAATAGATACTGTTCAACAATGGAATTTATCTAGTTTAGGTGATGGTATTGATTTTGGTGACATGTCTTCTACAAACACATCTGGAGGTGCAGGTGTTTCTGTATCTCATGGAGGAATTTCAGATGATGATTTATTACAACGTCCATCAGTAATCTATATGCCTGGATCAGGTAGAGTTTTGGCACTTGCACCTGCATATGATCCAACAGCCAGTCCATATGTAAATGATAAGATTGAGTTAATTCACATTCCAACAAAAGGTAATTCATCGGATTTTGGTAATCTAACTGCCGCTAGAAAATTTAGTGGTGGGGGCGGTTCATCTTTAACTAGAGCTTTTTGTGCTGGAGGATTAGCACCAAGTCTTACTGATACAATAGACGGAATAGAAATGTCAACGCAGGGTAATGCTTTTGATTTTGGTAATTTAAGTGGCAATAAAGGTTATGGAGGAATGCTTACTTCTTCTACAAGAGGAGTAATAGGTGGCGGTAAAGCTCCTTCTGCTGTCAACATAATAGAATATATAACTATGGCTGCAGCTGGTAATGTGACTGACTTTGGAGATTTAACTGTAGCAAGAGGTGGTGTTGCTGGAGCAGCCTCGTCAACAAGAGGATTATTTATGGGATCAGGAAACCCTCTTGCAAATACGACAGATTATATAACAATTGCTTCTACTGGTAATGCAACTGATTTTGGTGACAGACAAAGTGCTTCGGGTTATGCTGCTGGTTGTTCTAATTCTATAAGAGCTGTAACTTTTGGTGGATCAGGTAATCCTGCTAATATAAATGAAATAGATTATTTTACAATCGCCTCTACTGGTAATGCAACTGACTTTGGAGATAGATCGGCTGCAGGATACAATAGTGGAGGTGCCGCTTCACAAACCATAGCACTATCTATGGGTTTAACGGGATATGCAAATACAATTGAGTTTGTAACAATAGCATCTACAGGTAACGCAACAGATTTTGGTGATCTAACTGAGGCTAGAGGTTTCAACATGAATCAAGCTTCAGATTCACATGGTGGTTTACAAGGATAAAATAATATAGTATTATCCTATACATGAAAGACGAATTATTACAAATATTTCCTACACCAATTTTAATTACAAAATATGAAAGTTCTTTAGTTGATGAACTAAAACACATTAATACATTAGAGTGGATTGAACAAAAAGCTAATAGTAATTTTAAATCTAAAGATACTTATTTATTAAACCACGAACAATTTAAAAATATAAAAAATTTTATATATGAGTCTTTAAATAAGTTTACTCAAAATATATTTGAATCAAATCAAAGATTAGTTGTTACACAGTGTTGGTTAAACAAAAACCCTAAAGGATCTAAACATCATGAACATGTTCATCCTAATAGTATAATAAGTGGAGTGTTTTATTTTAAACAAGATCCAAAATTACCACCAATATCTTTTTCTAAATCAATACAAAGTGCTATGAAACTTGATCCTAAAAAATATAATAATTTAAATTCAGAAACATTTTTATTACCATGCACTGATGGAGAACTTATATTGTTTCCATCTAATCTAAAACATAGTGTGCCAATAAACATGGGAGATGAACCTAGAATTAGTATGTCTTTTAATACATTTAGTATTGATATATTAGGTAGTGAAGATAGTTTAACCCATTTAGATATAAGGAAAATAATAAATGAGCACAATTGAAGATTATATATATGTTAAAAATCATATACCCACAGAGGTGTGTGAAGCTTTAATAGATGAATGTAATAAAAAAGAATGGAGAAAACATACATGGAATAATTATACTACAGGAACAAGTAGTTCTGAACCTACAAAAGAATTAGATGTAATGCCTTGCACACAAGAACAACAAAATAAAATTACACCCTATTTAGTAAAAGCATTAGATGCTTATCAAACAAAACATACTTGGCCAGGAGACAAGACTCAAGGACCATGGCTTACAAAGTTTAGTCCTATACGATTTAATAAGTATGAGGTAGGTACTATGATGAGGATACACTATGACCACATTCACAGTATATTTGATGGTAAAATGAAAGGGGTGCCATTAGTATCTATTGTAGCAAACCTTAATGAAAACTACGAAGGGTCAGAATTCTATTGCAGAGACAAAGAAATTAAGTTAAAAACAGGCGATATACTTTTATTTCCGTCAAACTATATGTATCCACACGAAGTAAAAGAAGCAACTAAAGGCACTAGATATTCATTTGTAAGCTGGGCCTTTTAGTAATATAAGGACTATATGCTACAAAAGGTACAATTTGCACCAGGATTTAATAAACAAGTAACCGCAACCGGTGGCGAAGGCCAATGGGTTGAAGGTGATAATGTTAGGTTTAGATATGGTTATCCAGAAAAAATAGGTGGTTGGGCACAATTAGGTTCTACAAGTTTAACTGGTAGAAACACTGCAATACACCATTTTGTAAATACAGCAGGAATTAAATTTGCAGCATTAGGTACTAATAGAATATTATATGCTTATTCTGGTGGTATTTTTTACGACATACATCCAATTAAAGCCACTACAACTTTAACTAGTGCATTTTCTACAACAAATGGATCTGCGGTTGTAACATTAACTTTTGCATCAGCACACAATATAAATAAAAGTGATGTAATATTATTAGATAGTTTTACAAGTATTACTAATTCTAATTTTGGATCTGGTGATTTTACAGATATAAAATTTATGGTAACAGATATACCAACTGATACTACTTTAACTATTACTATGCCTTCTAACGAAAGTGGTTCTGGAGCAACCACTTCTGGTGGTATTAGAGTACAACATTATTATCCAGTTGGACCAGCAGTTGAGGTTGCATCTACTGGTTGGGGCCTTGGATCATGGGGTGGTGTAGCACAAGGACAGTTTACATCAACACTATCATCAGGAATAAATGCATCAGTTACATCATTAACTATGGCTAGTTCAACATCGTTTCCATCATCAGGTACAGTACAAATTGGTTCTGAGTTAATTACATATACCGGTAATAGTGGTGGTACATTATCAGGATTAACAAGAGGTGCAACAGGAACTACGGCAGCGATACACTCAAGTGGTGCAACAGTTACAGATGCATCAAACTTTTTTGCATGGAACGCTGCAGCATCAGGTGACATTGTAACAGATCCTGGTTTATGGTCTTTAGACAATTTAGGTAATAGTTTAGTTGCAACTATATTTAATGGTGAAAGTTTTACATGGGATTCAGATGCAAATAATGCTACAAGCACAAGAGCAGCAATTGCAAGTGGTGCACCAACTGCATCACGTGATATGTTAGTATCAACACCCGATCGTCACTTAATTTTTTTTGGTACAGAAACAACTATAGGAACCAAATCTACACAAGACGAAATGTTTATAAGATTTTCTTCTCAAGAAGATATTACAGACTACACACCTACAGCAACTAACAGTGCTGGTACACAGAGACTGGCCGATGGATCACGGATCGTTGGCGCACTAAGAGGTAGAAATGCAATTTACGTTTGGACAGATACAGCATTATTTATTATGCGATTTGTTGGAGCACCTTTTACATTTGCTTTTGAACAAGTTGGTACTAACTGTGGATTGATTGGTAAGAATGCTTGTGTTGAAGTTGATGGTACTGCTTATTGGATGTCAGAAAATGGTTTTTTTAGATATGGTGGACAACTAGAATCTTTACCTTGTTTAGTAGAAGACCATGTTTTTGATGACATAAATACAATTCCTAAACAACACATTAATGCAGGACTTAATAATTTGTTTGGTGAGATTAGTTGGTTTTATCCTAACTCAGGATCTAATGTAGTTAACAGAGTTGTAACTTATAATTACATAGAATCGTCACCACAAAGACCTATATGGACTACAGGCACACTAGATAGAACAGCTTGGTCTGACTCTGCTATATTCGGTAAACCACACGCATCACAGTATGATGCTAATACTAATGTAGCAAGTACAAGTTCAACATATGTGCAAGGTAATACAGATGGATCATCGATATATTATGAACATGAAAAAGGATTAGATCAAATAAAAGAAGGTGCAACTTCTGCAATTACTGCTAATATACAATCTGGAGATTTTGATATAGGACTAACACAAGATGGCGGAGCGTCACTAAAAGGTGATGGTGAATTTATGATGAAAATTAGAAGAGTATTACCAGACTTTCTATCACAAACAGGTGATACAAGAATTACATTAAACCTTAAAGATTTTCCAAACGACACAGCAGCAAGTTCATCACTTGGTCCGTTTACAGTTACAAGTGGTACACAAAAAATAGACACACGTGCTAGAGCTAGATCAATATCGTTAAAAGTAGACAACACAAGTACAAGTCAGTTTTGGAAACTAGGTACATTTAGAATAGATATACAACCGGATGGTAGACGATAATGGCTTTACCTCCTTATGATTTTTTAACTTCAGCTCCTACAGATCAACTTGGAACTGGTTTAGGAAAAGATTTTGATTATTTAAGTGCGTACAGATCAGGTCAAGGAATTAGAAATGATGTAGATTATTCTAATCAACCTATGATGGCAGTAATGCCTCCACCATTTACTATTGGTGATAACCCTGATGTTATTAGTGACATGAATTTACCTGACTACTATAATTTTCAAAAATACATGCGTGAAAGAGGTGCTGCAGATTTAATAAATCCACAAAATCAAATTCCTATTAAAGATGGTGGTAGTGATTCAAAAGGTATAGGAGAAATAATACTTCCTCCAATAGCCGGCGGTGGCGGTGGCGGCGGTGTTGAAGGTGCTATAGATTATAATAATCTTACACTTAGAGATCAAAGCACAGGCACTGGTATTGATTTTATTGATAGACCTCTTCCTCAAGATTTAAGAACTAATACAATTGAAAGTTTAAGAAAACAATTTAATGAAAATAAAGCACTACAAGCTAGGTTTGATAGTTTTGAAGATTATATAAAACAAAGTTATCCACAAGGTTTAGAACCACAAAAAACAGGTATTCTACAAGGATTAAAAACTAAAGGCAACGCACTACTAGACTTTATAAACAAAGGTGGAGTTATAGGTAATTTAGCAGAAAAACTTTTACCTGAAATGGACCCTAGACAAAAAGCATTAAGAGATTTTTACGGTGACAATTTTGGCTTAACAAGTTCTGGCAGTGTTGCTAGTGGTATTATGAAAAATTATAACCCTGTATCAGGTGGTTTCTTAAATATGATATCAGGTGGTAAATTTGGTGATGAAACACAATATGGTTTAGGAGAAGCTATAGATAAAAGAATGGGTAATATAAAAGATATGTTAGGTAGTAAATATGGCTACAGTTATACAAATGATAGTCAAATGTATAAAGACATGATAGCTGGTAAAATTGGAAAATACGGTATTAAAGGACATACTTCTGCAGCTGAAAATTATTTTAAATTAAAATCATTAAAAGAAAAAGAAAAAATAGCATTACAAGCACAAGAAAAAATAAAAGCAAATAAAGAAGCTGAAGCTGATAAAATATATAAAGAAAAATTAAAAGCAGATGCAATTACTATGGCGGCAAATACAAAAAATCCGGATGGAAGTACAGCAGAATACAATTATGCTGGTAGAGATAATAAACAAGGCACACATACTTCAACTAAAACTAAAGAGGAAGCCGCAACTAATCGAGAATCAGGAAGAGGTAATTATAATAGTTCCAGTACTAAAGGCACTAACACTAGTGCATCTAAATCAAGTAAAAGTTCTAGTAGTAAAGGAACAAATCAAGGATACTCACAACATTTTAGAGACGGAGGCATTGTTACTTTATAATGGCTAGAATTACACAGGTACTTACACACCCGAATAAAGAATACAAACAATCTGTAGCAGAGTCTTTGAACAGAGATCTGTCTGCTGTGATACAAAAATTAAACTCAACATATCAACAGGATTTAAAGGATGAGATAGAAGCCTTTAATTATTTTTTAAACTAATGGCTAACTCATTTGTAAACAAAAAAGTAGATCTAACTAGCACGTCAGCTACAACCTTATATACAGTGCCATCAGCTACAACTGCTGTAATTAAATCTATATTAGTATCAGAAGATTCTGGTAACGCGGACACTATAACAGTTACTATTACAGACACAGCTAGTGCTATATTTAGCTTGTTTAAAACTAAATCAATATCTGCTAATGGGACCACGGAACTATTATCAGGACCATTGGTAGTAGAAGAGAGTGAAATTGTAAAAGTAACAGCTGCAACAGCAAATAGATTACATGTAGTGTTATCTGCCTTAGAAATTAAACCAAGAGAAGTTACATCATAGGTTGATTTATGGCTACAAACAAAGTATTATTAACAATTCAGGTTAAATTCCTGCCTCTAACAAATCAATATAAAAAATTATGATAGATCAAGAAGGAATTAAATCGCTAGAAAAAGGTGCTGACAATATCAGGCTTACTGGTAGTGAAGGTGCAAGTTCACCAGCACAAGAAATTATAAAAGCAGGCATACCTAAAGACATGACAATGGATCAAGCCTTTGAGGTATTCATGCAATCAGAAGGTCGTCCACCAAAAGACATACCAGAGTTATTAGAATTTTTTAAAAGCAGAACTTTATCAGAAGGACCTGTATTACCAAACGATCCAACAGAACCAGTTAATCCTTTTGGTCCTAAACCAATAGGACCACCATTACCCGACAGAGAGATGGCTGCATTTGGTGGTATCATGGGTCTTGATCAAAGAAGACAGTACGGCATAGGTAGTAGTTTTAAAAAAGCATTTAACAAAGTTACAAAACCTTTTGTTAAAGTATCACAAAAATTAATGCCAAAAGAATTAGCAGGTATTGCACAAATGGCTGCACCGTTTGCTGGTCCTATTTATGGACCATTATTAATGGCAGCAGGTCAAGCAAAACAAAAAGGTAGAATTAGCCCAACTGCATTAGCAATGTCAATGTTGCCTTACACAAAATTTGCAGGTGGTGAAGGCATAGGTCAATTTAAACCTACAGGTTATGGTAGTATGGGTGAAGGTCAAAGTTTAAGAAATATATTTTTAAGAGGAGAGTCCGGTGGTGGAGCAGGTAGTGATCCTATTTTTGGTGATTACGGAACTAAAGCAGATAAATTTTTATTTGGTTCACCTGAAGAAGTTAGAGAATTTGAAGGTCCTACAAAAAATACAAGAGAAGTTTTATTTGAAAATAATGAACCCGGAGACTTAACAACATATACTGAAACATACACTAATCCTGGTTCTTTAGGCCAAGCAAAAATAGAAGGAACATCAGGAATAATAGGTTCTGGTGGAGAAGCATTTCAATTTGGTAAAGAAGGTGGACCTGGTATTTTAGATACTAAAGCAGGTCAATTAGCTTTTGGTCAATCTAAAGATCCTAAAAAATTAAGTATGTTAAAACTTGGATCATGGGCCACGGGTATTGTATCAGGAATACAAGCGGGTAAATACAAAAGTGCAATGGAAGCAGCAGATGCAGCAGAAGCACAAGCACAAGCTGCTAACGAAGCAGCAACAGAGGCAGAATTAGAAGCAGCAAGAGCATGGGCTGAAGCAACATTTAATAGTATGAACATTGAAGATCCAAACTTAGCTGACGGTGGTAGAATAAATAAAAACATGGGTGGAGAATTTAACATGCCTCCAGCTGGTTTATCATCATTACAAACACAAGCATCAGATGTTACACCTCCAGGAATGGAACTTGACTTACGTGGTGGAGGGTTTATACCTATAGGAAAAGCGG
>Ga0209535_1001435_pt1 | contig 16247 bp, 27 predicted proteins | sample LinPmetageLP28_FD_184041 | JGI IMG/M metagenome (GOLD analysis project Ga0209535, IMG submission 184041) | Marine viral communities from the Pacific Ocean - LP-28 (SPAdes) (version 2) | ecosystem: Environmental > Aquatic > Marine > Oceanic | place: Pacific Ocean | collected 2009-08-22 | reverse complement strand
AATAGGTAGAGGTGCTAGAACAAAATTTGAATTTTTAAATGTAATTGATAGAGCAACTTATCAAGTAAGAGCAAGAGGTGTAAATATTTATGGGGTTAATTCTTCAACTATAAGTGCAGATCATACTGTTGTTGGATTATCTGATCCACCACCTGATGTGACTGACTTTTCTTGTAATATTGTAGGGCTAGATGCTTTTTTAAGTTGGACTGCTGTTGATGTTTTGGATTTAAGTTATTATGAATTAAGATACCAAAATACAACTGGTAGTGCCTTATGGTCTAATTCAATACCTATTGTTAAAAAGGTTTCAAGACCAGCTACATCAGTTGTAGTACCAGCAAAGACAGGTGCTTACTTAATTAAAGCTAGAGATAAATTAGGATTACCAAGTGTTAATGCTACCGTTGTTTATGTTGCAGTTGATACTATCGGAAATTTTAATTTTGTCACAAGTTCAACACAAAATCCAAACTTTACTGGTGTTAAAGATAATGTTTTAGTTTCAAAAAATTATAGTACTGTAAATGCTGTAAGTTTAGCTGACACACAACTATTTGATTCTGGTGTAGGAAACTTTGACATTTATACAACAAGAAATTTTGATTCAGGAACAACAAGTGGTAATTTAGCAAAAGAAGGATTTTATAATTTTGATAATGTTGTTGATGTAGGTTCAAGAGTTAAAACAACTATATCAGCGAGTATAACTCAATCTAGTATAAACATAGATGATTTGTTTGATACTGTATCAGGAAACTTTGATGCTAGAGCAGGATTATTTGATGGAGATGCAGAAGTTAATTGTTCATCTGAATTACAAATAGCAATATCAACAGATAATGTTAATTTTACTGCTTTCCAAGATTTTGTTGTAGGAGATTATCTTGCAAGATATTATAAATTTAGATTAAAACTAACATCTATTGATGGTAGTGCTACACCAGTCGTGACTGCATTATCTGTCACTTTAGATATGGAAGATAGAATTGAATCAGGTAATAATATTGTATCAGGAACTGGAACTAAATCAGTCACTTACACACAGGCATATTTAACTGTACCAGCTTTAGGTTTTGCAGTACAAAATTTAAGTTCAGGAGATACTTATACAATAACAAATAAGACTAATACAGGATTTGATGTAGCTTTTGTTAATTCAAGTAGTTCAGGAGTATCAAGAACTTTTGATTTTATTGCCAAAGGTTTCTAAAAATGTTATTGATTATTTAATAAAGTTATGATAAAGCAACACAAAGGATTTATATAAAATTATGGCAACTCACGATTATATCATAGATAACCAATCATTCCCATCTTTCAGATCGGATTTAAATAATGTGTTATCAGCTATTGTTTCAAATAACTCAAATGGTTCTTCGCCAAGTACAACTTATGCTTTTCAAATGTGGTACGATACTGGTAATAACTTTTGGTATATGCGTAATGCCGCAAATAGTGGTTGGATTCAATTAGCAACTTTTAATCAATCTAATAATACAGTTAATTTTATTGACTCAACAGGTACGATTGCAGGAATAGCAACTTCTGCTACAAATACTGTAATGACTTTAGCGAATGGTTCAGTAGCTATCGCACCAGCAGGACATGTTTCAGTAGGTGGTGGTTCTACTCAATCAGGAGAAATAAGATTTTTAGAAGATACAGATAGTGGTTCAAATTATGTTGCATTAAAATCAGCAACAACTTTAGGCTCAAATACAACTTTTGTTTTACCAACTGCAGATGGTTCAGCTAATCAAGTAATAAAAACTGATGGAAGTGGAAATTTAGGTTTCGTATCTACATCAGCAGGAGTCACTGCAGGATTCGCAATAGCAATGTCAATAGCTTTATAAGGAGAATAAATGGCACAAGATTTTAAAAGATATGTAAGTAATAATGTAGGTACATCAGTAGCAACTGTTCATACTGCAAACTCAAATGATACTATTATAGGTATATCATTATCAAATGTTGCAACAGCACCTATAAGTGTTGATTGTTATATTACAGTAGGTTCAGATGATGTTTATTTAGTAAAAGACGCACCCATTCCAACAGGTTCATCATTACAAGTTATTGATGGTGGTGCAAAAGTTGTATTACAAAGTACAGATGTTTTAAAAGTTAAATCAAATACTGCTTCATCTTTAGATGCTTATGTTTCTATGGTTGATGCAATTAGTGCATAGGAAAAAATAAATGAGTTATGTAGGTAATACACCAGCATTAAAATATGTGAACTTTGCTGTTCAACATTTTTCAACAAGTGCTACAGCATCTTACACTTTAGATCAAAGTGTATCTAATGAAGTTGAAATAGCATTGTTTATAAATAATGTTAGACAAGAACCTGGAAGTAGTTATGCCTACACAGCAACAGGAACAGCATTAACTTTAAGTCAGGCAACAGCAGGTTCTGATACAATGTATTGTGTATTTATTGGTAAAGCAGTTGAAACTAATAATCCACCAGCAGGGTCAGTTAATACTTCTGAACTTGTTGATAACGCAGTAAGCACAGCAAAAGTACAAAGTGATGCAATCACTTATGACAAAATTCAAGATTTAGCTTCTGCTAATAGAGTATTAGGTGGAGCAAGTACAGGCACAGTAGGAGAAGTTCAAATTACTGATTCTATGTCTAACTTCGTTTCTACTTCTTCTAATGCAGGATTACAAATTAAAGGAGATGGAACAACAGATGGAACTTTACAACTTAACTGTTCTCAAAATACTCATGGTATAAAAATTAAAAGTCCACCACATTCAGCTAATGCTAATTATACTTTAACTATGCCTACAACAGATGGTAATAGTTCACAATTTTTACAAACAAATGGTTCTGGTGTTTTAACTTTTGCAGATGCAGGTGGTGGTGGAAAAATTTTACAAGTTGTGACAGCAACACATACTGGAGAAGAAAACACATCATCTACTAGCTATGTTGCTTCAAGTGTGACTGTTAATATTACTCCATCTGCAACAACAAGCAAAGTTTATGTAATTGCTCAATGTATGTTAGATAATAAATCAGATGGAAGATATATGTATGCAACTATTTATAGAGATTCAACTAATTTAGGTGCTTCTGGAACAGGTGGACTTTTAGAACATTATGCGGCTGGTGCTAGAATAATAACAGGTGGCACTATGAGTGTATTAGATTCTCCAAGTTCTACTTCACAATTAACATATAAAGTTTATTTTAGAAGTACGAGTGGAGAAGTTAGATTAGGTCAATCTACTGCAAAAGAGACAATAACAGTATTTGAGGTTGGTGCATAATGGATATAGGAAAAGCAATTTTAAAAATAAATCCTAATGCAATTTATATTGTAAGAGGTAATGATATTGATACTTGTGAAATAGAATGGTTAGAAGAAACAACACCTATTTCAAAAAATAATATTAAAAATAAAATGCTAGAAATGGCATATATTGAAAAAAGAGTAAAAGAATATCCACCTATGGCAGATCAATTAGACGATATATTTCATAATGGGATTGATAGTTGGAAAGCTAATATACAAATTATAAAAGATAAATATCCAAAGGAATAATAAATGGCAATAAGTAAAATTTTAACTGCAAGTATAGCTTCTGGTGTTTTAGGAAGTGGTAATCCTACTTTCTCTGGTGTAAGTCCTAGTATTATAACTAATGACGCAACATCAATAACTATTTCTGGTGGAAGTTTTGTTAGTACTCCTTATGTTGATATAATCAAATCAGATACAGGTGCTATATTACAAGCAACATCAGTATCATTTACAAACGCAACAACTATTGTAGCAAACTTTACACAATCAGTTGATGGAACATATTTTATTAGAGTAGAGAATCCAGATGGAAGTGCTGTAAGATCAGGAAGTGCAGTCTTAACAGTAGCAGATGCACCAGCTTGGCAAACTGCGGCAGGTTCTTTAGGTTCATTCGCAGGAAACTTCTCTGGAACAATAGCAACTATATCTGCAACTGGAGCAAATGCTTATGCAGAAGTTAGTGGTACAGGATTAACTGGTTCAGGAAACGCAAACTGTACAATTAACAATAGTGGTGTTATATCTACATCAGATTTTGGTGGAACAGGAACAACTGAGGCTACATACACATTTACAATAAGAGCAACAAATGCGGCAGGACTAACTGCTGATAGACAATTTACATTAGCATCAACTTATGGTGCAACAGGAGGCGCACAGTTTAATTAATGGCTAGTACATACTTAACAAGAACACCATCAAGTAATGGTAATAGACAAAAATGGACATGGAGTGGGTGGACAAAAAGGTCAGGTTTATTAGATAATGGTTCACATTATCTTTTTGCATCTAATGATGGAAGTAATGATTATAGCATGATTGCTTTTGCTAGTGATTCATTAAGATATTATGATTATACTGGTAGTTCATTTAGTTCACAACTTGTAACAAATAGATTATTTAGAGATACAAATGCTTGGTATCATATAGTAGTTGCTTATGATTCTACACAAGGAACATCATCAAATAGAATAAAACTTTATGTTAATGGTGTTCAAGAAACAAGTTTATCAACAGCAACTTATCCATCACAAAATCATAATTCATATTTTAATAAATCTGGATATCCAAATAGAATAGGTAGTGAAAGTGGTTCTGGTGGTTTTTATGATGGCTCAATGTCGCATATTCATTTTTGTGATGGCACAGCTTTAGCACCAACAGTATTTGGTTCAACAGATGCAACAACTGGTGAATGGAAAATAAATACTTCTCCTAGTTTTACACTTGGCACAAATGGATTTACAATTTTAAAAGATGGAAACACAATTACAGACCAGTCAACTAATAGTAATAATTTTACTTTAGGTGCAGGTACACTTTCAAAAACACAAGATAATCCAAGTAATAACTTTGCTACATGGAATCAACTTATTCCAAGTACGACAAATTATGTTTATTCAAATGGTAATAACACAGTTAATCAAACAAGTGGTTCTTGGGTAAAAACTGTTTCAACATTAGGTATGACAAAAGGAAAATATTATTGGGAAGTTAAAACAGTTAGTGCTGACACTTCAGCAGGAAAATATACTGTAATAGGAGTTGCTAATACTACAACTCCCACAGCAGCTTCAGGAATGCCAGCAAATGGAATAGGTTATAAGAGCAATGGAGAAGTACAAAGACTAGGTTCTATTACTAATATAGGAGCTTATACAGCAGGAGATATTATTTCTTGTTATCTAGATATGGACAACGAAGCTTTATATTATGCTAAAAATGGAGTTATGTTAAATAGTGGAGTGCCTACAAGTGGTTCAAGTAAGACTGGTGCTTTTACTATGCCAGTTGCTAACTCAACATACTTTGCTTCTCTTTCTCCTTATGGAACTAACAGTAAGGCAGAAGCAAACTTCGGTAATGGCTTCTTCGGAACAACAGCAGTAGCAACAAATTCTGGTAGTGGTTATGCAGGTACAGATGGAAAATCTATATTCAATTATCAACCTGCATCAGGCTATACTGCTTTATCAACAAAAGGATTAAATACATAATGGCATACACAACAATTAATAAATCAACAGATTATTTTAATAATAAACTTTATACAGGAACAGGAACTAGTGGTTCACCTTTTTCTTTAACTGGGGTTGGATTTGCTCCAGATTGGGTCTGGATAAAGCGTAGAGATGGTGCAGCAATTGGTCATAGATTATTTGACAGAGTTAGAGGAGCAACAAAATATATAGATTCAAGTGGAGGTTCTGCTGAAACTACTAATACCTCAACATTAACAGCTTTTGGTAGTGATGGATTTACTTTACAAAATGAAGGTTCAGTTAATGATGGTAGTGCGTTGTTCGCATCATTTAACTGGAAAGCAAATGGTCAAGGTTCATCTAACACAAATGGTTCTATAAATACTACTTACACTTCTGCAAGTGCAACATCTGGATTTAGTATTGTTCAATATACAGGCACAGGTTCTAATGCTACAGTAGGTCATGGTTTGTCAACTGCTCCAAATTTAGTTATAATTAAACGAACAAATGGTACTCAAAGTATAAGAGTGGGAACTGGTCTTATAGGTTGGGATAATGTATTGTATTTAGACACTACTAACGCATCAGGAAGTGGAGCAACCAGTTTTAATAGTACAGCAACAACTAATCAAGTTTTTAGTGTAGGAAGTGATACAGGAACAAATGGTAGTGGTGACCCACATATTGCTTATTGTTTTTCTGATGTTGTAGGTTATCAAAAGATAGGAAAATTTATCGGTACAGGTGATGCTAATGGAGCATTTGTTTATACAGGATTCAAACCTGATTGGATTATGATTAAAAAAACTAATGAAACAAATGATTGGAAAATTTTTAATTCAGCAGCATATCCTGCTAATCTTAATGGTGCAGCAAGACCATTAGTAGCTAATACAACTGCTGCTGAAGATACAGGTAATTTCTATTTTGATATATTATCTAATGGTTTCAAACCAAGAACTGGAAATGGAGCTGTAAATAGTACAGATGATGCATATTTATATATAGCAGTAGGTCAATCATTAGTAGGTTCAAACAATGTACCATGTACAGCGAGATAAAATATGGCAATAATTAAAACAACAAACAGATCAATTACAGGAACAATACTTCCAGCAAATTTAGGAAGTGGTACTGCTAGTTCAAGTACAGTTTTATATGGAGATTCAACTTTTAAAACTGAACCAGCTTTTGATGATAATAAATTAGTAAATGATATTTCTACTTTAGCTTTACACCAAGCAACAAATAATAATTCAGCAAAATATAATTTAACTAACTCAAATGTTGATGTGTATCAAGATTCAAGTGCTATCGCTAATTTGACAAATGTGGCTAGAAATGCAACAGGAGAATATATGTCTAGTGTCACAGGTTCAAGTAGTGCTTTTTCAGATGATGGAAGTACAGATATGTTGCTTCATATGGACGATACAGGATTAACTGATAGTGCAGGAAATATTAGTGCACCAACATTAGGTGGAAATACTACTAGAAGTTCAGCACAAAGTAAATTTGGTGGTTATTCTGTTTCTTTTGATGGTAGTGGTGATACATTAGCTTATCCAGATAATGCAAAATTTAATTATGCAACAAACGATTTTACTATGGAATTTTGGGTTAGATTAAATGCTCTTGGTACAGATTATGCTATAATATCTGGTAGAGAAAATGACGCTAACAGGTATCATGTTTATATTAATAATAATTCTTCACAAGTTGAACTTTTTAGCAGACAAGGAAGTTCAACAGCAGTAAATTGTATTGCACCTTATTCTTTTGTAGCAAATACTTGGACGCATGTCGCTATTGCTAGAGCAAGTGGAGTTATTAAAATTTTTGTAAATGGAACAAATATATCTTTAACTACTAATACTACACCAAATGGTATTATAAATAATCACTCAGGAACAATGGCTTTTGGTTATAGACAAGATGGAGTTCTATATTTGAATGGTTATTTAGATGAAGTTAGATTTTCTGATGTTGCAAGATATTCAGCTAATTTTACACCTAATAGCACTGAATCAGTTAGTGCAACAGGAAATTATGAATCAACTGCACAAACTTCAAATGCTTCTGTAAATAAAATTTCAGGTGTTGTCACTTATACTAATGCAAGTGGAACTAATACTTTAAACACAGATATAATATTACAAGTAAGTGCTAATAATGGTTCAACTTTTACTAACGCACCTTTAACAGCAGCAGGTACTTTTTCAACAGGTGTTTTACAAGCAGTGACAAATGATATATCAGTCACAGCAGGAACACAGCTTAAATATAAAATCTTTTTTGCTAATCAGGCAAATGGATCAAAAGTAGCAAGAATAAATGGAGTAAGTTTATCTTATTAGGAAATTATTATGGCATATATAGGTAGAGGAACAGATAATATTAGCAATGTAGAGGTTTTAGATAACATCACTTTTAGTGGTGCTTCTAGTTATACTCTACAAAAAGGTTCAGCAAATTATGTTCCTATTAGTGCGGCAAATATTTTAGTTTCAATAGATGGTGTTGTTCAAGCAAATAACTTTTCTGTTAATGGTTCAACAATAGATTTTGGAGTAGCAATAGCTAACACATCAACTTGTAATTTCGTATTACACTTTGGTACAGGATTAATTACAACAGTTCAAGATGGTGCAGTCACAACAGCAAAAATTGGTTCAAGTGCAATTACATCTGCAAAGATGGCAAGTAATTCAATAGCAACTGCTTCTGTAATTGATGATGCTATTACTTATGCTAAAATGCAAGACACAAGTGCGGCTAACAGAGTTTTGGGTGCGGCAAGTGCAGGTACAGTAGGCGAAGTTCAAGTAGCAACTGATATGATTGCTGACGCACAAGTAGATGAATCAAAATTAAAAATTAGTAATACTCCAACGAATGGATATTTTTTATCAGCACAATCTGGTAATACAGGTGGATTGACTTGGGCAGAAGCTGGTGGTGGTGGAATATTACAAGTTAAAACAATAAATAAATTAGATACACAAACTATTTCGTCATCTTCATTTACAGCTATTAGTAGTTTTACAGTTTCTTTAACACCATCAAGTTCATCAAGTAAAATACTTATATTTGGTACAGTTTGTTTTGGTTCAGGTGGAAATCTTTATGGTCAAGGTTCAATTTATAGACAAATAAATTCAGGTGGATATTCGCAATTAGCAACTGCAATAGGAAATGCAGATGGAAATGCCACAAGATGTACTTTTCCTATTCAAACAGTTTCAACAGGCGATCAAACTTGGAAAGTTTTTTCTAACAGTTTTAATTTTTTAGATGCTCCAAGTACAACGAATCAAGTAGATTATCAAATTTATTGTAGATCAAATGGCTCTACAAATATTAGAATAAATGAAGAAGATAATGCAACTGATGGAGATTATGATGCAAGACCAATTTCAACTTTAACAATAATGGAAATAGATAGTGGAGTTTTATAATGAGTTTAGATAAAGCAATTAAATCAATTAATCCAAATGCTGAATTTAAGATTGATAATGATGATATAGATAATATAACTTGGTTAAACGAAACAACACCAATTTCCAAAGCTGACATAGAAGCTAAATTACCATTAGTAGAATTTGAAACATCTTTAAAAAATTTAAGAAAAGATAGAAATAAACTTTTAGCAGATAGCGATTGGGAAGTGATTATGGCTAAAGAAAAAGGAACTAATTTATCAAGTGCTTTTAAAACTTGGCGACAAGATTTAAGAGATATTACAGAGGGTTTAACTACTGTTGAAGAAGTAGAGGGAGTTGTATTTCCAACAAAACCATAGTATAATTTACTATGGATAAACCTAAAAAATCTATACTGATTTGTATTCCTAGTTTTGACACAAAAATACATTTAGAAACAATATCATCAATAATATCTACAAGAGATTTACTTGCTAGAAATGGTATTGCTATCGGTATGATGTGGGTAAGAGATAGCTTGGTCACAAGAGCAAGAAATAAATTAGTAGCACAATTTTTAAAAACAGATTGTACTCATTTATTTTTTATAGATGCCGATATAGTTTTTAGTCCTGATGATTTTATAAGAGTAATTAATTTAGATAAACCGATAGTCACTGCGTCTTATCCTATAAAAAAAGAAGATAAGATTCAAAAAGGAGATGCTAGTTTAGGTTGGTGTTTAAATTTTAAAGTTGGTAAGTATAATTTTAATGATAACACAGATGGTTATAAAGTTTGTGATTATGCTGGTACTGGCTTTATGTGTATTCAAAGAAAAGTATTTGAAACTATAATAGAAAAATATCCTAGTATAGAATATCTTTCTGATGTTAAAGCAAAGATAGATGGCGAAAGAGAATTAGAGGGTAGTAAAGAATATGCTTTCTTTGATTGTGGTATTCAAGGTCAAGGTATTTTAGAAGATAAAGATAATACAAAAAGATATTTAAGTGAAGATTATTATTTCTGTCAGTTATGGAAACAATGTGGTGGCGAAATATGGACAGATTTAACTAGCGAACTTAAACATATAGGAATTAAAACATATTCAAGACCATCAATTATAAAAAGAAAACATGATTGATAAAGATTCAGAAATAGAAAGATTAAATAACTTAACAAAATTTTTAAAATCTAAATTAGATGAATGTTTAAAAGGTAATATAACATCTGATCCGATAGTTAATAAAGTAATAGCTAAACATATCAAACGACATAACGAGGGTATGGCTAACTTTGGCAAAACTATGGCAGATAATAATAAACCTTTTAAAGATTGGGTAAAAGATGCACAAGAGGAGTCAATGGATTTTATCCTTTATTTAGAAAAAACACTTAAATAGTCGAAAAGAATGCCAATTCTAGCCTCATAGAGCCTCGTACAGAGGGGTTAAAGGTTAAATAGGTATATTGGGGTAGGAGTAATTATATGGCAAAAAAATTCAAGTCTTTCGTGGAAAGGGATAAACCTAAAAAGAGGAAAGGTGTCCACAAAAAAAGTCAAAATAAGTCTGAAAAAAGAAACAAAAAATTAACAAGATACAAAGGTGGTGGTAGATAATGCCTAAAAAAAAAATTATAAAAAGTTATTCATCAAGCAATGCTCATCAGAGGATTGACGACCATGAAAAACTATGCAGAATAATGCAGAATGAAACTAATAAAAAAATACATAGTTTAAAACTGCAAATGTGTAGATTAGAAAAAGTTGTACTTGGTATGATCGGAATGGTTGTATTAGGTATGGGAACAATAATTATTGAATTATTTGGGAGGATATAATTATGCAATTAAGTAAGCATTTTACACTGGAGGAGATGGAAAAATCTCAAACAGCAACAAGAAAAGGAATTAAGAATAAAGCAAGTAGTGGAGAAGTAAAAAGTTTAGGCGATTTATGTTATGAAATACTTGAACCAGTCCGAGCAAAGTTTGATGCTCCAATCACAATAACATCTGGCTATCGTTCAGAAGAATTATGTGAAGCTATCGGTTCAAAAAAAACATCACAACATGCTAAAGGACAAGCAGTCGATTTTGAGATAGCTGGTTTTCCTAATATAAAGGTAGCATATTGGTTAGTTAATAATGTAGATTTTGATCAATGTATCTTGGAATATTATAATCCTGAAGATCCAGCAGGTGGTTGGATCCATGTAAGTTATAATGAAAAAGGTAATAATAGAAAACAAGTCTTAACATTTGATGGGAATAAATATGAAAATGGACTTCCTGATATGGAATGGAAAGATGGCAAAGTGGTTGGTTCATAATGTGGTTTAGTTTAGCAAAAATGGCACTTAAAACTGGTGCTAATGTATATTCAAATAAACAAAAACAAAAAGAAGCTATGTCACAAGCCGCATTATATACAGCAGAAAAAATGGCTCGTGGAGATATTGAATACCAAGGCAAACTTTTAGAAAGCAGAGATAAAGATTACAAAGATGAATTTGTTCTTATAATACTTTCAGCCCCAATAATTGTACTCGCATGGGCAGTCTTTAGTGACGATCCAGCTATGATGCAAAAGATAGAATTATTTTTTCATCACTTTGGTAATTTGCCAGTATGGTTTCAAACTTTATGGATTACAGTAGTTGCAAGTATTTTTGGTATAAAAGGTACACAAATATTTAGAAATGGCAGTCCTAAAGGTAAATAGGAATGACAAAATGGGCATTAGTTTTGGTTATATGCTCGTTTGAATCTAATACTTGTATTCCACCATTAAATTATCCTACTCAATTTGATGATGCGTATGATTGTATGATGACTGGTTATCAAGAATCAATAAATAAAACGATTCAAATAGGTAGAGAAGATATAAATAAACACAATATATACATTAAATTTAGTTGCAATCCTACTGATACCATCTGATTTGCAACCATAGGTTTTTTATGCTACTAATAATTGTATGGCGAACAAAATTTTAAAAATTTTAGTTATCGGAGATACACACGATAGTCCTGAGATTCCTGATAAAAGTAGATTCGGTTGGTTTGCTAAACACATTAGAAAAATTAAACCTGACGCAGTAGTTCAAATAGGCGACTTTGTGACTTTAGATAGTTGCACTCATTATATTCGTGATGATACCTATACTGCTAAAATTGATAAACCTATTTTTATGAAAGATATGGAATCAATGGATTCTGCGATGGAAGAATTTCAATATCATTTAAAAGATTATAAAGTTAAAAAATATTTAACATTAGGTAATCACGAAAAAAGAATGTTTCGTAAAGAAGATTCTAATCCAACTTTTTATGGTATGTGTCAAAAAGAATTTTTTGGTAATTGTAAAAAGTATGATTGGCAAGTTATACCTTATGGAAAATATTTAATGTTAGGTGGTGTAGGTTTTATTCATGCACCAATTAATCCTATGGGTAAAGAATATGGTGGCGAAGCTAGTGAAAGACAAGTAGCAAACAAATCAAAAATTGATATTGTATTCGGTCATAGTCATAGAGCACAAGATAATAGAGTTTCAAAAATTAGTCCTATCAAAAATGATTTTACAAGAATTATAAATGTTGGTTGTGCTATGCCACATAATCATATTGAGAGTTATGCTAAACACAGTCTTACTGGTTGGACATATCAAATATGCGAATTAAAAATTTGGGATAATCATATACAAGAAGTAAATAATATTTCTATGGAAACTTTGGAGAGAGAATATGGCGGAAAAAAGTCTAAATGATATTTATAGAGATATAGAAAACGAAGTTGAAGACGAATGTTTTGATAGAGAAGATATTAGATTAAAAGATCAAGACCCATACGCAATAGTTGGTAAATCACATAGTGGAGATATACTTTTAAAAGTTGGTGACGAGTTAGGTTATGATGTGACTAAATCATTAACATTTCCTGAAGCATTAAAACTTATTAAAGATTTAACCAATGCTATTATAAATAGATATGTAAAATGAATTTAGTTAATCCTGATTTAAAATTTATAAAGTATAGAAAAAAAAAAATTAAAATTACTTATAAAAATTTAGATGATTGTTATGGGTTATATGATCCTAATAAACAGATGCTTTATTTTGATCAGAATATGAAACACGAAAGATTGTTTAATACTATCTTACACGAATTATTTCATGTGATTTGTTATAACGAAAATATAGATGTGAATCAGAGGGGGGAAGAACCTATCGCAAAGGCAGTTGGCGATGGTTATACTAGGATATTTAAACAAAACCCTAATCTTTGGAACATATTACACGATTGCATTTTTTAAAAAAATATGATAGATTAAGTTGTTTTTTTCATTAGAAACTTTGGTTAATTAGTCATCTCCCCACCGACCCTTATAAATCGGTGGGGTTTTTTTGTTTATAATGACATAAAAGTTTTTTTATCTACGACATTTTCTATATCAATAGATTTAACTTTAATATTACCATTTAATTGTTCTTTAATGCGATAATCTTTCCAATCAAATTGATCTATACTAACTAAATTAATTGCTTTTTTTATTGCATCAATTCTTTCCTGTCTATGCTTTATTCTTTCAGGAACAGTTTTAATCCATTCTTCATGTTCAAGAATAGCTTTTTTTAATTTTTCTTTACGAAAATTAATTGCTATCTCACAAAGAAAGTTTTTATCCTTATCATAATGATTAGGTAAAGTTTTACACCAGACTTTTTGATGTTTGGTTTTTCCCACATTTATTATTGAACGATCTTCTAAAATATAAAAATCTTTACCCTTAAACCAATGACCATATATTTTAGCTTTTCTTATTTGACCAATATAATATCTCCAAACAGTTTTACATCTAGGATATATTACTTTGTTATTATTTAGTTTATTAAACATATTTACTCCTTGTTTAGTTATTAATTATATTGATGATATATCAAAAATTAATAAAAGTAAATAGTTATTATTAGTTGCTATTAGCTAGTTATTTAATCATCATTTCGGTTAATTATGTAATAGGCAATAATTGTAGCTATAAAAATGCAAATCACTCCCATAAGCAACATTCCTAATCCATCTTCAATAGTCATTATTTTTTTTTAGTTGTTAGTATTTTTTTAATTATACTTGTTTTGGGATCAAACTCAAAACTTTTACAAGAAACTAAAAAAACAAATAAAACCAAAAATATATAACGCACTATATCTTTTTATTAATTAAGTACCTTGCAGAACTTTCCTCTGTAATTCTCATATCTTTTAAAGCTATAAAATTATTATACTTATCTCTACATAAGTTATAATCTTTTTCAGCTTCGCAATATTTATCTAACCAATCTCTATATGTCTTATGTCTATATGCTTCATCAGTTAAATCAACATTACTAATTTTATCGTGATTAAATTTTATTTCTGATTTTAATTTAGCTAAACATACTTTTTCATACTTTTCTAATTTTCTAAATCTAAAAAGTTTTTCAGCTTTTTCATTAGCCAACTTTTCTAAATTTAAAAATGTTTGGTCACTATCTAATACAAATGTCTTGGGGTTATTCATCTTATCTCCTTTTTTTTAGTTATCTTTAAATTAGAGTACAGCTTTCTTAATCAACTATTAATAGTTTCTAATATTCTCTAATCTTTTCTAATTACAGTTAATACTTTTTCTTTTCTTGTACTATATCAACTATAATCATTTCTCGCTGGATATCTTTGTATTCTCTACCCAACTTACTTGCTTCAAGATTAATACCACCACTTGAAACAACCTTTGAAACAAATTCTTTATGAGTTTTGTCCAAAGTACCAACGAGCTTTCGCATTTCCTCGTTCAACATATTTCCTCTATGGTTGCCCTTATACCACTCGGCAAACTTTTTGAAACCTCTGATATAAAGAGTTCAACTTTTTTATCACTCTCCCATTCAAGAGAATTGATAAACTCGTTATTATCATATTTCCACAGTTTTATCAAGTATTTAATCACAACCACCAGTTTAGCTTTTAGGGAAACCAACAAAGTGTTCGCATACAACATATATTTGTTTTCTAATTTAATAAAAGGTTTCCCCATATAAAACATACTATTCTGGCATTTCGTCGTCAAGAAAATTATCAGCTTGAACTTGTGCTTTTGTAGGGTAGTTAATATCATTAATTTGTGCACCACCCTTATTTTCTCTTGGTACATGGTTAGATATTTTCATGTGTGGATTAGGGTTTCCATCTCTTTGAGAATTACCCCAAAATACCACATCAACTTTAGTTCCAGCTTTAATGACTATATCTTCTTTAACAGTAAAACCATTCCAACTATGTGTTGGTGCTTTTGGATTTTCACTATTATTAACATAAACATTAAAGTATATATCTTTTTCTAACATTTTTTCCTCCTCTCTTTTTGTTTGTTTGATGTATTCGTCATATTGTTCACGAATTTTTTTATCATTTTCAAAAGTGTCTTCATACGCAATCTCCTTATTTAGTTTAAATTCAAGATAGCTAATAGGCATTTAAATAACATTAGAATCTGACGAGTACCTCTTTTTCTTTTTTGGTTCTAATACTAATATTTTTTTATTAACTTCTTCTATTTTTATCCAAAGATCAGTTTGTTGATTAATTAAAGCATTTCTTTGACCATAAAGTTCACATCTAATACCATAGTTATCAAGTTTTTTTTGAGTTTCAGATTTTTTGTTATTTACAACTATTTTAGGTATATGTGTCATTAGCTAAAATCACTCATTTTTCTTCTAACAATATCCCAAGGGTCTTCTAAAAATCCATCAAAATAAGATTTACCATTAGCAGATTTTTTAGTTTTAATTTTAACCCAAATATTACTAGGAAAATCATAAAGATGTCTGCCAATACCAAATGATACTGCGGCTCTTTTTAATGAATCTGAAATAGCACCCTTATCAGCTTCAACTTGTGTATCTCCTGCACCATCAGATCGCCATACCCATTTATCATCTAAGAATAAACCTAAATGACAAATAGTTTTAGAACCAAACACTTCATGTTTGCATTGCCAATTAGAACCCATCACTTCATTAAGTCTATCTTGAACTTGACGAGCATTTATATAAGCTAGAACCATCGCTGATGTTCCATCTCCTTTCATTCTTTGAACTCTCCATTGAATATCTTTCTCTGGAAACTTTTGAGATAATTTAAACATTATATCTTCTGTTTTATTTACTGATATTTTTGCCATACTTTTTCTGCCTCCTGTTTTATGTTAAGATCCCAAGCAAATGGATTAGGATCGGTATTAAG
>Ga0209535_1001434_pt1 | contig 16248 bp, 9 predicted proteins | sample LinPmetageLP28_FD_184041 | JGI IMG/M metagenome (GOLD analysis project Ga0209535, IMG submission 184041) | Marine viral communities from the Pacific Ocean - LP-28 (SPAdes) (version 2) | ecosystem: Environmental > Aquatic > Marine > Oceanic | place: Pacific Ocean | collected 2009-08-22 | reverse complement strand
AACTGGGGTCACGCATTTGCTATTGTTGATTGGTTTGACAATGGTGAGTTTAAAGTAGAAACAGTAGAAATAAGAGACGGCAAAACAAGTGTATGGGGTGAAATAATTGACGGTAACAAGTAACTCTATCGGGGGAAAGTCTAAAGGCGTTTCTACAAATAGTAGTAGAAGACTATATAACAAAAAGAAAAAGAGAAAAAAGAATGCCAAAAAAAGCTATAAACGTAAGTAACTTTAGTGGGGGAGTAAATAACAATACTAATCCTAGGGATTTAGCTGATAACGAATTTCAAATATTGAATAACGTTACTAACGAAGTTCCTGGTAAGCTTAAAATGATTGGTAAGCAAGACCTTGTTACTACCGATACTGGTATTAATAATATTACAGGGTTGAACTATGGTAACGGATTGTTACATACAAACTTTGATAGAAACCTTGGTGCACCTACGACTATTAACGAAACAGAGTATTTTTTTATTAACGATACCACCAATAGTGAAGTAGAAATATTAGATGTTACTAATAACGATTTAGAAACAAACAAAATTGATTATGGTAACACCTCTTCAAGGCTTGAAATGTACAACGTTGATGGTGCTGTTAGAGTAGTGCCTCACTATGGTAATGCTGGTAATACTCCTAAAGTATTTAGTTATTACAAGTTCCAAAGAAGAATGGGTGGTGGTAGTAATACAATAGCTCACGATGAAGCAGGGAACTATTTTACTAACGATTTATTTATAGCACCATTACGAAGTAGACAAGGATATGATTACAATGTTGATACATTACATAGCCATGTAGAGCATGATGGTGAACCTCATTTTGACCCTGCTGAAGGTTCTGAAGTATACATACCTACGAATGTAGTTATAAATACAATAACTAGTAACAATAGATACAATTCAACCTTTGCTACGCTAGAAGAAGATTTGGATGATTGGGACGATTTTGATGCACAACCTATTGATGCATATACCGATAGTAATGAAGGTTCTATGGCGTTTATACCTTATTTTAAAAATCATTCTAATGAAGATGTTCAATCAGAAATACTTATTGATAACAATAAAAGATACGGTTTTTGGTGTTCAAAAATATATAAAGATTTTAATGGTATAGCTCAAGAGTCTGCTGCTGCATATATTGGTATTGCACCTCAAAACTCTGGAGCAGATGGAAAAAAACAAATTTTACATTTTGGCTTAGTAGGAAGATTCGGTCAAAGAGAAACTAATTATTCTGGATTTAAAATATATTGGGGATTAATAAATGATTTTGTACAGGCTGATGGAACAAATACAACAATAGACGAAGGTTCTGTTGGAGTTAAATATTTATTTTGCGAAGTTGATTTTGAACAAGGATTACGTTTAGCAGGTGAAGATAGTTATAAACCTTTTGGAACAGACCAAGTTTTAGTGTCTACTAGTCCTAACGTATACGAAATTCAATACGTATATCCTTCTTCTTTTTATACGGCAGCTGGTTCTAATGGTGATACTGTAGATTCGTATGCTGTGGGTCAAGATATATTTAGTTTATCAACTGTAGAACCTTATATTATAGATGCGCCTAGTATTATAGGTGAAGCTAATACTGGATTTAAAACATCTACGATGCTTAATAGAAGAGTGTATGCAGGTAATGTTCAGTATTACAATGAAAAACGTGAGTTAGTAACCAAGTCAGATAGAGTGTTAAAATCACTACCAAATCAATTTGATTACTTTGAAGAACAGAGTTTTATAGATGTTGAAGTAGAAGATGGTGATAGCATTGTTAAGTTAGCAAGTACAGGTAACAAGTTATTACAATTTAAAAAACAAAATTTATTTATTATTAACGTATCAAGAAATATAGAATTTTTAGAAGCTACATTTGAATATAAAGGATGTCAAAAAGACTATCACGTAGTACAAGGTGAAGGATTTGTAGCTTGGTTTAATACTTATGGTGCTTACATATATGATGGTAATAGAATATTAGATATACATTTAAATGAAAATGGTCAACCATTATTTGATGACTGGGAAACAAATTACTATCACGATAATAATGTTATTGGATTTATACCAAAAACAAAACAGTTATATATTACTAACACAGTAACTGGTACTAATATATTAATGTTTGATATTAAGTCGCAATCTTGGATTACAAGCAATACATCTTTAAAGAAATCTATTAGTAATATGATAACAAGAAATGACGGTACATTACAATGGGTCGGTATGTTAGGAGTTGGTGGCGGTTCAGATTCTATGAGATTGTATAAATGGGATAATTCTGCATTTGGACATAGTATTACTGGAACTTTAATGAAAAGTAAAGAGTATGATTTTGGAACTCCTATGGTTCAAAAGAATTTAAATACATTATATATAAATTATAAAAATGGTGCTAATGTAACTGTAAAAGGATTTGGTAGTAAAAAAGGTAATGCACCATTGGGATTAACCACTATTGGTGGTTTAAGTGGTACGTCAGGTACCTTTCAGACGCTAAAATTGCCTGTTCCTGACAACTTCAAGAATTTAGTGAGCTTTGGTATAGCCTTAGATGCTTCAGGAGCTATATCAAGCGATTTTGAAGTTAATGATATTCAATTAGTATACAGGGATAAAGTAGTGCGATGAAAAAAGAAGGTAAAAGAATTTTAGATAGAGTGCATACTATTAAAAACAATACACAAGATATTGAAGAAACAAAACAACAATATGAAACACCTATAGACGTTAATAGAAATATACCTAAAAATATAGAAGGTAAAGACGGAGATAGAAAAGTAGTTAAAGAAGGTAACGATAACTATCTATATATAAAAGTAGATGGAAGATGGATGAAGACACAACTTCAGGAGGTAAGATAACATGGCATCACAAGAACAGTTAATATTGGCACAACTAGGTGCTGAATCAGCAGATATATTTAAAGAAGAAGTAGATACAGGCTCAGGGAAAGTACAGGATTTACAGGCGGGAGTAATGGGAGCAAAAGCATTTGATGAGTCTGTATACGCAATTAAGGGAAAATTAGGAATATCCGAAAAAGGATTTGAATCAGATTATATGTCCAATAAATTTAAACAAGATAGTTTGTTAGGTAAAGTTGGTAGAAAGATGTTTGGAATGTCAGATATTTCTCAAGTTGATACAGGCATTACATCAGAGAGTGAAGACGTTTTAGGTGATTTTCCAATGGAAGATTTGGTAAACGATTTTGAATCAAGTACTTTGAATGTAGAGTTATCACCAGGTGGAGAGATGATTACTAGGCCATTTGATGTTAAAAGACATGTAGTAGGTCCTGCTTTAAAAACAGACAATAGTAGAAATACATCTTTTGTTGGACCAGTAGGTATGGTATCTGATTCTGAACTTGAGGATATTTACGATACAAAACCTAGTTCGGATTTATTATCTAGTAATTACAGCACTCAATATAGTTTGTCGCAAAACAATCAACTACCTGAAAGTGTGAGAGAAGACATTTCATCAATGCCTTCTGGTTATTTTAATCTTATGGACGAACAAGTTAAAGATAATTATGGTAATTTTCTTACAAAAGACAGGACTAATGCTTTAATAGAGTTTGGAGAAACATTTGGTTATGGAAATGGAATACCTCAAGTGCAAAATGCATTTGATGTTTTTTCAAAAAAATTCAATGAAAAGAAAGGATATTAAACAAATGCAAATTAATTTTGATTTTATAAAACAAAACGAAGGTAAATCTATAACCAAAGCTTATATACCTGAAAATAAAGATGGTTCTATTTTAGGACAATCTGGTGTTACTATTGCATCAGGATTTGATTTAGGTCAACAAGATGTAACGTCTATATCTGAATTATCTAAAGACTTGCAAGACAAATTAATACCATATTTAGGTGCTAAAAAAGAAAAAGCAGCATCTAAGTTAAAAGAAACTGGTGGGTTACAATTAACAGATAAAGAAGTTAACGAAATAGATATGATGGCTAAACAAAAATATTCAAATAAAGTAAAAGAATCATATGATAAATTAACTGGTAAAAGTTTTGATGAACTTCCATCTAATTTACAAACTGTAATTGCAGATATACAATTTCAATATGGTACTAATTACAATAGGACACCAAAGTTTGCAGGGATTATACAAGAAATAGCAGAGAATCCATCTAACGTGGAATCATATATGAAGTTAGAAAATGAATTAAGAAATTTTGGTGATAGTTATTCAACTAGAAGAGGAAAGGGAGCAGATTTAATTAAAGACCAAATAGGTAAAATGCAAGGTAGTGCTCCTGAAATTATGGACCAACAAATAAAAATGCAAGAAATGTACATGAAAGCTAAGAAACAAGCTTCTTCGAAAGTAGCAATGAAATTTAATATTTTAAATGTAATGAAAGACTTAGGTCAGGTTTTTCAGTCGCATAACAAGGAGGAAAAATAATGCCATTTCCATTATTAACAGCAGGTATAAAATTAGGTATAGGAGCATATAAAAATAAAAAAGCTTTAGGTAAATTAAAAATGTTAGGTAAAGGAGCTTCTGCTTTATCAGGATTCTTTGGAAGTAAAAAGAAAAGAGAGAAAGAGTCTCAAAAACTAAAAGATTTTAGTGGTTTACTAGAACAACAATACACATCCTTAGAGGGGACTATAGGTGATGTGCAACAAGAATTTTCAACACAAAGACAACTCGTAGGTGAAGGACAAAACATTCAACAACAACAAGCTGTTATGGGGTATGATATGGGTCAAGAACAAATGGCTGGACAAATAGGAAGTACTGGATTAGCAGGTAGTGGAGCAGGTCAAGAAACTATGCAGTTAGCACAACAAGAGTTTGCTAATCAACAAATGACTAGAGCATTGCAAGCAAGAGAGCAACGTTTTAGTTTGGGCTTAAGAGAGTCTTCACGTATGCGTGATATACAAGCTGCAGGTTTTCAGTTAGATAGAGCAGCAGCAGAAAAAGGTTTAAAAAGTAAAAACTATGGACAGTCCTTAATGGACATGATGGAGGTTTAATATGGCGAGTAATGAAACAATAAAAAATTTAACTGCAATATTAGGAGCATTATCAGAATACAATGCTCCACGTAGAGAGGTTGAATTATATGCAAAAAAAAGATTAATAGATTTTAATATGGAAAAAAAATTATTAGATTTAGAACTAGAACAAGCTGCAGCTAGCGATAAAGCTGTGGGTATAGAAATGGCAGCTCAACTTGCTAGAGATAAAGATTTTGGAATAGTATCTACTCCAGAAGCTTCTGAATCATTAATTAAAAAATATGAAGATGACAAAACTTTAACTCCTATGGATATTATAAGGGGAAGTATGAGAGGACCTGGATTGCAAGGTTCTTTAGCACTTACTCAACAAAATAAAAAAGAAAAAGTGCAAAATGATTTATCATCTGCTATAGACTTACTTGCAACAAATGTATATAAAGGAACAATGGATGAAACAGGTATTCCTAATGTTATTGGAACATTTACTACACAAGCAGGAGTAGCAAAAGGGCAAATGAAAACTGAATTATTAGAAGACGCAGCTAAATACAAGTCTCAAATAAATAGGATATTAAATAGTTCTGAATACAAAGGAGAAAATCTTTTAGACGAAAATTTAATGGATAAATTAAATACAACCAATGAATTGTTAGACTTGTCTATCGATAGTTTATCAAATTAATATATGAATCCGCAATTACAATATCTTAATAGATTAGTTTCTATTAAAGCTATAACACCAGAAGATTATTATAATAGACTGGGATTAGCTTATAGGAACTCTCCTACATCATTCAATGAAGACGATGTAGATTTCATGGAAAAAACTTTCAAGGAAGCTAGTATACCTTTTAACAGGGATATGAAAGCTGCTGAAGCTAATCTTGGTTCTACATTAAATCAATTTGTATCTGGACTAGCTGAAGGATTTACTACTTTAGGTTGGGCTGAAGACCCTGACACTACAACAGAATCTATTGCAAACAAAGTAGGACACCTTGTTGGTTTAGCACCAGATGTTATTATGGGTGTTCTATCTATGGGTGCAGCAGTCCCTGGTATTGTTGGTAAAAGAGCAGTAGCAAAAGGCGCTGTTAAAACTGCAGCTAGAGCTGGTCTTGCTCAAGAAAAAATAGTAGGTGCTAGTCAAGCGTACGAATCTGCATTATCTGCAACAGCTAAACGTTTAAAGATAGGTAATTTTAATCTTGCTAAAAATGTAGAAGGCAAAACATATTTACGTTCTGTTCCTATGAAAATAGCCGACATTATAGTAGACAATGCAAAAAAATCTATGGGTAAAAACAACCTACTTACATCTGGGTTTTTTAATAAAGGTATATTAGGTAGTAAACGTTTTAGAGAAACTGCTGAACAAGGTATACACCTTGGTGTTGGACTTGGTGTTAGTGCATGGAAAGAAGGTCCAAAAGGTATGGCAGAAGCAGGAATGCACGGAGCTATGGCAGGTGCTGTATTTGGTGGTGTAGCACAATATGTAGATATTGCTAAGCTAATGGGTAATCCTGCAACGGCAGCACTTGGTAAGCAAGCTGTTAAAAACACTGTAAATAAAATGTCTATGGAGCAAATGCAAGCTATTAACGTTGGTTTGCGTGGTACAATAGGTTCTGCATATACTGGTATTACTGCACAGAAAGCTGATTTACCATTACCAGAAGTAGTATATGAATATTTATTAGGATTCTTTTTTGGTGCATCTGGTACACGTAAAGGTGAAATACAACGTAGAAGATTATTATTTGACAAAGATAATAATAGCAGAGTACGTACATTGGATAATCTTGAAGTTGTTGATAAAGAAGTAAAGAAAACAAAAGAATATCAAGAGTTAGAACCACAAGATAAAGCATGGTGGGAAAATTATAAAGAAACATTATATGACCAACAAGTAATTTATATAAATGCAAAACGTACTACTGCAGCTAATATTATATTTGAAAATGTTAAAAATCAAGAAGGAAACTTTAATAAAGATACTTTAAAAGAATTTAACAAAAAACAAATGGAGTCTGAAGAAATAAAAGATTCTGGACTTTCTCAAGAACAAGTAGGAAACATTACTAAAGATAGTATTGAAATACAAAAAGAATTTTCTAAAGAAAAAGATGCAGACTTAATTAATGAACAATTTAATATTAAGCTTGAAGAAGCGGGAGAACTTCGTGTTAAATTAGAAAGTAAAGATTTAACAGATGAAATGTCCTTAGGTAATTCTTACACACAATTAACAGACAGCTTGTTAAAGATAAAACCAGAATTAACTAGAACTCAAGTACAACAAAAGTTACGTAAAGCTGTTAAAGATAGTAAGTTTGATATTGATATTTTTAATGCTGAATTATCTAAAGAGTTTAACGAAACTACTGTTAAACAAAACTCGAAAGAACTTAAGAAATATTTTTACAGAAAAAAATACCATGCAAATCACAAAGAACTTATGGTAATTACAGAGTATGGTGATAAACAATACAACATATTAGGTATAGGTTCTGGTGAAAAAGAAATAGAAATAAGTAAAAAAGGCGATGACCTCACTGTTCCACAAACTCAAAACAAAGAAAATAAAATGTTTGGTGGTATAGTTAGAAAAGTTATCCAATATATAGATAGATTTATATATACACCGAAAGGTCAAAAGGGTAAAAACGTACAAGAACACACTACTCCTCTAGAAATGAAATTTGGTGAACATACTTTAGGTATAGATATTATATTGAATGAAATCAATAAAAAAGTAGGTGATAACTGGTATATACAGGGTGCTAATAAAGACAACGGAACATTAGTTTTGCATCAACATGGTGTTAAAAAAGGTCAGGTTAAAGAAGTATTGAATGTTGTACAACAAAAAAAGTACGGTATTATGCCAGAAAAAGGATTTGAAAGAGAAACTGCTAGTAATATTGTATGGGATTTAAGACGTAATGGATTACTAGAAAAAGATTTTACTAAACAAGATTTAGAAACTGCAATGGATATATTTATAGACCCTGCTAATGGGTTTACTACTAATCTTGTAAAATGGAATAAGTACCAACCATTATCATCTGGTATGGATTTACCATTAGAAGCTAAAGATTTTAAAAGTTTGTTATCTGAAGTTGTTGAAGGCAGTATAGATATTACGATGTATTCTGGTGCTGCTGCAGGTGCAGATAAAGCATGGGCAGAAGCTGCTAGAAAACAAGGTCATAAAGTTAAAGAATTTATAGCTGGTCAAGCTGGTCCTGAAGTTGATGTATTTTTAAATAAAGCTAATGAAACTCTTAAAAGAAATTTTAATGGACAACCCTTATTGAGAAGAAATTATTTACAAGTTAAAGACTCTGATATGGTTTTAGCTGTTAGCGAATTATTACCTGGAAATAAGATAGTAAAAGGAGGAACTGCTTGGGCTGTACAAATGGGTATAGACAAGGGAATACCAGTAGAAGTGTTCAATCAAAAAGACAATACATGGTATAAATGGAATGGAAAAGAATTTGAAAAACAAAAGTCTAATTATGTTCCTACACCAACTCCTAATTATACTGGTATAGGTACTAGGGGTTTAAGTAAACAAGGAAAAGCTGCAATAGATAAGGTTGTATCAAGAGTTCAAAAAGGAACAGAGGGTCAAATTGACGGTTTCTTTAATATGATTACTGCTAAAGATGGTAAAATATCAGAAGAAATATTAAAAAAGTTCCCCGAGTTTAATGCTGACACCGCTACTGATGGTGTATTATATTTTAGAAATGATGTTATGGATAGAATGTTAGATGTATTTGGTTTTGATAAAAACATTGGATTTGTAAAACCAGTAGGTTTTATTAGACCTAGAAATGGTAAAGGTAATATACTATTAAAAGTAGGTGGATTTAGACCATCAGAAAAATTAAATCAATACATGGTAGATAATAACATTCATATGATTGCTTACGAATCAGGAGTCAAATCAAAAGGTAATGTAAAGTTTTCTGATTTAGATTATAATTCTAAAACAAAACAATGGGAAACTACAGAAACACCAGAAGTGTTAAAAGTTAGACCAGATGAAATAGGTATTAATGTAGATGTATATGAAAAAATAGAATCTGGTAATATTAAAGTTATGAAAGGTGTGTTTGATAAAAATACATCTATTCAGTTTAGTCCTGAGTATTGGGAAACTCTCGATAGGATACGCAGTATAGCTAAACGTGGTGATAGTGCAGTTAATGAATTAGTTGGTAAATCTATTGCAGATAAAACTACTATAGCACAATTAGATATTGATAAAGTTTCTTTGAAGTTAATTAACGATATATTAGAAAAACATTTAGACAAACCTATTGCAAAGCAAGTATTAAAAGAAATATTTAATAAAGGTAACAAAGAAGATTACCAAGTATTAGAATCTTACGAAATAGATGGTGTTCCTGGATTAATTGAAAATTCTCAAGTAGTAGAGTTGTTAAATAAGTCTAATAGTGCATTTACATTTATGACATCACCGAGGTTTCAACCTTACATACAAAAAACAATACGTAACTATATGGCTGCGAGAGTTGTTCGTTTTAATGTAGAAAATGGATTCAAAGCTAAACTATATGGATATGATAAAGAAATATATACAGATAGCAGAATTGGTAACGACCAATTCATGTTATCCGAAGGACATAAAAAAGATTTGATAAGAGTAGAAGGTCAAGAAAAACCTATGACATTAGATGCTGCATTTCGTGAATACCAACGTTTACAGAAATACAAGGTATCTACACTTAAAGAAAAAGATTTACAACGATTTGATGCACTCGAAGAAGCTTTAACATATCTTATAGCAAGAGCACCAATATCTGGTAATGGTGGTGTAAGAGCATTGCGTTTTAATGGTTTTGTTAAACGTAAAGGTTTTGGAATGTTTACAAATGAATACAATGATTATTATTTAGGCGGTGCTGACAAAGATGCTGATGCAGTTCACGCATATCAAAGTATAGATAAAGTAATTAAAAAAGAATTTGCTAAACCAGAAATACAAAAAGAATTAGAAGATGGTAATAAATTTATAAACATTAAAGATAAAAAAATTGGTAAAGATTTATATGGTGTTGAAACTGGAGAATCGTATACTTTAAACGATTTATTTAGTCCTAGAAAAAGATTAGAAATAGGTTATATGGCACACCAAGGTAAAAAACAAATGGGTGAAATAGTAAACGCTGGTGTTAATATGATTAACTTATTTGATATTGCTTCAAGAACAGGTGGGCGTATTGATGTAGGAAAGCTTACTGAACAAGGAATAGAAAGATTAGACCAAATTACAAAATCTAAAGCATATTCACGTGGAGAAATTATAGTAGATTCTATTGAGCCTAATGTAAATTATTCTTTTGTAATTAAAGGAAATTTAAAAGATTTGGTTAGAGATGTATATAACGGTATTAATTGGATGGCAGATAGTGCCGAAATATCTAAAGTATTTTCTGCTAAAGAAGCATTATCTAGAGTATTTAACAAGCATTTTAATATTAGAAAAGCAAATGGGGAAATGGCCGAAGTATCTGATTTTTATTTTTTAAAACATTTTGAAGGATACGGTGCTTTTAAAAACTTTAGAGATAGTTTATTTGGATACAAAGCTAATACTGAACTTAAAAATATATCAGAACGTGCAGAACATTTCTTAGAATATTTTGGCAGTAGAGAAGGTTCTCCTAAAGGATTTTTAGAAGGATTAGCAAAACAATATAAAAATATATCATTAGAAATAGACCCATTTAAATACTATAATAAAAAAGATGTAGTGACTATGTTGCGTAGATTTAATCGTGAATTAGCAAAGAATCCTTTATTGAAAGACCTTGATATTCTTGATACGTATTCTACGTTATTATCTCCAAAAGAATTAGACTTGATGATAGAGTCGGATGCTTTTGTGTATCAACGTGCACAAGATGTTATAGGGATGCAATTAGCTATTAATCAAGCTGGTAAAGTTATCGAAATTATGACACGCAATGGTATATCTCAAGAAAAAGCTACAAGAATTATGTCTGATATGGTAAAGAAAACATACGATATCAAACAAGATAGCTATGAAAGAAATAAAGAATTTAAAGAAAAAAGAACTAACAATATTAATAGATATATTTTCTTACATAAACAAGCCATTAAAGATGCTATAACAAAACTAGGGGGTGGTGCTAAATTAAAAGAAGTATTTAGAAAAGAAATAGACACTGCTTACGATTTCTTTTTAATCGCTAATCCAATATCTAAAGATGGTATGAAAAATAGAAAAGAAATGAAATTTGCTGAAATAAATCAAAAAGAAATTAAAGAACAAATTAAAAAAATTAATGAAGAAGTAGAAACCTTAGGAGATAGACAATCAACACCAAGGTTAGAAAAATTGTATTCACAGTTGAATTACAAAATCGGTAGATATAGTGGTCGTGTAGACTCTGTGATGCAAAGTCCTTTGGTTGAACCAAGTAGTATAAAAAAGTTTTATGCGTCTATGGACAAATTATTTGATATGTCTAAAAAGATTAAATCAGATGAAACACCTAATGCAGTTAAGGAAGGTAGAGGCGTTGAAGAGGTTATTGCAAAAGAACGTACAAGCAGAGCAGACCAAATAGAACAAACTACTACAGATTTAATAGAAGCTATGCCAGTAGTTGATGGAATTAAAATAGATTTAGAAAAAACAAAAATGGATATATTAAGTAAAAAAGATATTAATCCTATAGACATAGAGTTTTTAAATACCATGGAGATTATTAAAGACCGACCTGGCTATATAGATTATATAGGTAATATGTTTTTAGAATTTCAACAAAACTTTTTAAGCAAAGCTGGTAAAGTTAATGAAGTTGAATTAAGAGATTTGCAATTATTTAATAAATATTTAAAAGATTTAATGGGTGCAGAAGGTAGCATTTTTAAACAAATTGAAAAAAGTAAAAAAAATGACGGACCAAAAGGTAAACATCACATTTTATTTTTTGGACAAGCAGAAAAAGCTATGCGTTCTGATATACAAAAAAGATTAACAGATGTTATGGTAACAGATAAAAATGGTAATGTTGCTAAGGTTAGTTTAAAAGTTCCCACTACTACACTAACTAAAAATTTAGAAGCTGCTAGATTTTTTCACAGATTAGACAATAGATTAAAAGTTGTAATACAAGAACGTATGCAAGAAGAGTTCAAGTTTTTAAATAAAGATGATGCAAACATACAACGTGGTGATTTTGATGCAATATTTACTGCTGTAGTTTTTGAAAAACAAATGCGTTTGTATGATATACAGCAAAAAATTACAGACCAAGGTTCAAGCAAAATAAATGATGCTGAGCAATATGTTTATTCAGAATATAAAAAGTCTCAAAAAGTTTTAAAAAAATTAAAAGATAGTAATACTATTTACAAATTAATAGACCCTAAAGTTAAGGGAGAGTTTAAAGATACTACTCCACAAGAATTGTTTAATCGTATTGATAAGTCAATTACTACATTACTTACACAGGTTAAAAATGATATTATTGTAAGTAAACATCCTCTTATAAAAGATATTTTAATTAAAGAAGGTAAAAAGGTTAATGAATTTAAACCTGAAAAAGAATTAACTAAAGATGACCCTGGATTTGAAATACAAGAATTAAATAAATTGTTATTAGATAAAAATGGAATTATGAGTGACATGAGTAAAGTGGACATACTTTATAAAAAGCTTTTAGAAACTGAGGTGTTAGACCCTCTTAACATTGTAAACAAAATGTTTTCATTAACCGATGCTAGATATATTGAATACCAAAAAGGTGTTAGTGATATGATAATAGAAAAATTTCCAAATATAAATTTACAAAAATTAAATAAATCTCAAGTAAAATTAATAAAAGAATATAAAAAGTTTTTAGAAGAAGTATATCCTTATGAAAAAAATATATCTATTGGTAGATTTGAATCACCAGATGGTATGGTTAGAGACTACTTTCCACAGTTAGGGCAGTATAACATTAAAAGTAATTGGCCTAAACTTAAAGAATACGTTGAAAATAATATTGAAGGATATAGAAAGGGAATTGTTAGCTCTAAAGATTTACCTGGTAATTTAAGAAGACAATACGACACTGGTTTATTAAGTTTTCCTGCAGCTAAAGCATTAGCAGTAGAAGCACGTAGACAAATGCTAGATAGAATGCGTATTACAGGACTTTCTGGTGACCTTGCTACTTCGGAAGTAGCTAATTCATCTATATTGAGTACAAGACCACAAAACTGGTTACAACAAACTACTGGTAATTTAAAATCAAGAAGTTCAGATTTTATGCCTTTTTATGACACGAGTGTAAATGCTTTAGATATGTATATGGGTTCTGTGTATAGAAATTATATTGACGTAGTAAGAAATATTAGAGTAGATAATAATATCAGAAGATTTGAAAAAGAAAAACCATTTGGTGAATTTACACCTAATTGGTCTGCTTATATGAGAGATGCACACAACAATATAGCTGGATACCCTTCTTTACGTAACTTTGACTTACATGGTATTAAACAAAAAGAATTAAGTACTATTAATCGTTACATTGAATCTGATTTAGATTTTGTAAAGATGAAAGCAACAAATGTAGAAAAAAGATTTTTACAAGATATGCAAGAACAATTAGGACTTACTGCATTGCAGCAACATAAAATATTACAAGAAATTAAAAAACCAGGTAAACAATTAATGGGTCCAGAATTAACTAAAAAAGCATTGAAAGAAAACTATAAAGAATTAGCACAATCTAAAAATGTAAATAAAATAAATAGGTTTGGTACTGCATACCAAGTGTTTAGTGATGAAGCTTTAGTAAATGTAGCAGAACGTTTTAATGATGCTTTTGGTGGTAACTTATTTAAAAATGCACCTAAAGAAGGTAAAGCTAGAAGATTTTATTTAGCTAATAAATTCAAAAACTTCAGCACACTTGAAGGTAAATTTGAAATGTTATCATTACTATCTCACCCTAAAACAGCTATTACTAATTTTTATGGTGGTTTTACAAATACCATATCTGATGTTGGTTGGGAAGCATTTAGACAAGCTTCTTCTTCTAAGTGGCTGTTAAGTAATGCTTTTCCAAACGCTGAGTATTTTTCAGTAAATTCTAAAGGTAAAAGAATTAAACAACAAATAAAAAGCAAAGAAGATATCAATAGATTTATGGCAGAACTTGGTGTATTTGAAGACATGTTTATACAGGAAGCATTTTATTCTAGTAGACTATCTAAGATAAATAGTAGACGTTTCTTAAATGAACTAGCAAGAAGATTGAATGGTAAAATTAAAGAAGGTGAACTATCACTAGAAAATGAAGCAAATTATAACAAAGTACAAAGACAGACATTAAAAGAAGTAGCTAAAGAGTTTGGTATTCTTGACAATGTAGTTGAAAAAGGTGCTTTTTTTATGAGACGTTCTGAGATGATATTGCGTAGCACTACTTGGTTAGCTAATTATATACAAGGTAGAAATTTATTTATTAGAGATATGGGTGTTGATTTAGCTTTTAATGACCCTATGTTATTAAACTATGCAAGTAAAGGTGTTAAAGCTTCTCAGTTTATTTATCATGCTGCAGAAAGACCTAATTTTAGTAATACATCTTTAGGTAGAGTTATGACACGTTTTCATCCCTATGCTTGGAATAGTATTAAAAGAAGAATTGATATATATAAAGGTGCTGGATATGAATCTTGGAAAGGTGGATTATCTACACAAAAAGCACAACGTCAATTTACTGCAGATGTTATGGCACTATCATTAGCAAGTATATTTACTGCTAGTATATTTGAATATGCATTATCACCACCTATGTCTTGGATGCAAGATACGGCATCATTAATCTTTGGTGATGAAAAAGCAAGAGATAGAGCTTTCTTTAGTCAATATCCTATACCAGCATTAGCACCATTAAGTATTGTAACACCACCTATTGGTCGTTTTGTATTATCACCATTAACAAGTATTATAAATGGTAATTGGGATGATTTCTATAATTATCAATTATATACATATTTTCCATTTGGTAGATTAGGAAGAGATTTATCTAGAACTGCTAAGTCTCCTGCTATGTTTTTAGACTTTATGACTGGTATTCCTCAACATCAAATACATTCTTATACAAGAGATATGATTTCTGACTATAATCAAGTAATTGATGAAGAAGAAAACACAGAATTAGATTAAATATACTATTAATACCAGTTTTAGCTTTAAACACATACTACAATAAACTATCTATATTTAGTCGATACTTATGTCGAATAATTTATTTTAAAGCCTTCTAGCCCTATTTAAATGGACTGTTTTTCTACAATTCTTAAATTTTCTATTAATTTTTCTATATTTACAAGAATTCCCAGTGATGTGTTGTTATCACCACCACGAACTTTATCTACTGCTAATCTACTCTTTATTAAATACCTTAAAGTCTTTTTTAATAACTCTGTATCTATAACTATCATGCAGCCTTCTTGTATTTTATATACCCAAGTTTTAGCTTTGGTAGTTGCAAGACCAGATTTTTTACCTCTAGATTTATATTCAATATATATATTACCAGTTTCTATTGTTTTTCTATCACTTTTTATTTCAACAGTAGAATCTTTTACTATTTCAGCAAATTCTGTTTCTGCTTTATTTCCAAATTTTAAATCATATTGAAAATCTGAATTATACTCCATCTTCTAAGACCAGAAGTATATTTTGTTGTCTCATAATAATATATTCTATTTTATCTATTTCCTGAACAACAAACCCAGGACCAAACAAAACCTTGTCACCAATATTTAATTCTTCTGCTTTACTACCCATAGCTACTACTTCACCAACGTTTTCTTTTATAGCTACGTCTGTTGTCAAAATAATACCTGCTTCTGTTTTATTTTCTCTACTCTGTTGTTTTATTACTACTTCATCTCTCAATGGTTTCATTTTATCTCCTTTTTATTCCCCCCTTTCGTTAATATATCATATACATCAGTGCCAACCAAGTGTATTTGCTTTAGAGGGTTAGGTGGGTTTTCACCACTTGCTTCCTTTTAAAGCATGTTGATTTATAGGGGGGAATAATCTATTTATCTAATTAAACATCTCTTGTATTTTATCTAACATATTTTCAATAATCTTATGTTCTCCTTTAGACACCCATGGTGCTTTTTTGAAATTAAGCAATGCTGACCTTAATAT
>Ga0209535_1001433_pt1 | contig 16254 bp, 40 predicted proteins | sample LinPmetageLP28_FD_184041 | JGI IMG/M metagenome (GOLD analysis project Ga0209535, IMG submission 184041) | Marine viral communities from the Pacific Ocean - LP-28 (SPAdes) (version 2) | ecosystem: Environmental > Aquatic > Marine > Oceanic | place: Pacific Ocean | collected 2009-08-22 | reverse complement strand
TTTTTGCAGATAAATGTTGTAATCCTCCTTGTTCGTATAAATCATGTTTAGGATGACCTTTAAGCGTAAATAGATTACGTTCAGTTTTTTCCTCATCAGTAAATAAAGCATTTTCAACCGAAGTTCCACCGCATTTAGGAATATGAATAAATATTATATTTCTATTATAATCTATCACTTTTTGCTTAATAAATCTATCATTTTTCCTTTTGATTTTGAGCCCTCACTCGAACCAAAAAAGAACTGAATCACTCCTACTAAACCAGTTCCTATTAAAATACCTATTGCCATATCTATAATACGTTGATTATCTTCAGGAATAGTTACGAAGAAAAGCATTATTATTATAGCTGCACTCAAACCAAAAATTGCAAATGCAAAATAGTATATAAATCTTTTAGAAAATAAATCATCCTGTTGTAAGGCTATTTTTTGCATATCTCTTGCACTTTCTTTATCCTTATATATCATTTCCAGCTCTTTAAGATAATTTTCTTGTTGAGCCATTAATTCTCCTAATAACTCTTGAGCTTTTTCATGTTTTGAACCTATTAATGATTTACCAACAGATGCAATAGCACCTATTACATTACCTGAAGCTGCTTTACCTACTACTTCTTTTAAATTTATCCCAGTTAATCCTACGTCTTTTACTTTGTTTACAAATTGACCAAACTTGGTATCTTTAAATGGTTTTTTTTCTTTGTTACTCATTTTTTTAATTTTTTTATTCCCAAAAATATTAGAAATCCACCTCCTAAAAGTGCTCCTAATAATATTGTCCTTTTTAATATAAACTTATTTCTTAATGATTTATCTAATAACGTATATGTAAAAGAGTTTCCATATAAATCTTTTTGTCGTTCAGCTAATTGCATAAACTCTTGAAAACAGTAAAAATTTTGAAAAACTTGACATCCAGCTGAATAATCTCCTATTTCTAACGTATTACCTTGTCCATCATCAGCCCCATCAGGTTTTGCTCTATGAATATTAATTCCATAACTCCCACAAGTTTTAGTAGAAACATCAAAATTTAAAATATTATCTCTATTGTAGTCTCTGTAAACACATATGTCCTCTCCATACTTTTGTGCTACTGCTTTATATTTATTAGCGTGAAGTCTTATAGAGTATTTATCTACATATTGTCCTTCAGGAAGTATTGCAGTACCCTGAGTAGAGGAATCATATCCACCTTTTTGTAAATATTTAGAAGAGGGGTCTGTTGTTGCGTTATATCTATATCCAACCCAATTATTGTTATCATTTTTATATATAACATATATATAATCATCAAATTTTGTAGCATTTGATAAAGGGTTTCTTACACCAATTATATTAAGTCTATTAGGCTGAGTATATACTTGATAGTTTTTAGCTCTTAAATTGGCTATAAGACTGTTTATTTTAGATAATGATAATGTTTTTTTATTGCAACTCATCAGCCCTTTTCTATATTACTCTTTTCTTTTCCTTTTGTTCCGAAATAAAATAAAGTAGTTCCAACCACTAATATAGAGCCTATTAATATGAGATAATGAGCTTTTTTCATTATTTAATAATAATTAAAGCAACTAATCCTACGATTACAATTTGATAAACTTTAAAACCATAAAAACCTCTTTCCAAAAATTCTTCAGATGCTTGAGAACCATAATATATAGGGTCTAATATATCTTCTATTGTTCCATCTAAATTTTCATTTCCTGTACTTACCTTTTCACTTCTTTCGGAGCTTGTATTAGGGTGTATTACTGCTTCTGATTGTATATATCCAAAATTATCTACTGCCCATCCTTCAGATGAAGGCAAAAACGAAGGGTCATTCTTAGGGTGTTCTATAATAACTTGTTTTTCCTCTGTCTTAACCCCTCCATTATAAAATTCTTGTATTGCATCATGTCCATAAAAATACTCCCCTATTCTATACATAGGAGGTACTCCAACTTGAATATTTCCACTTGAATCTACTGCGTAATTATCAGTAGCCTTTCTTCTACTAAAACCGCCATTACCAGCATTAGAAATTTTAATTTTAAATGTACTACTCATCTTTTTTTCTTTTTTTTATACTATTTTTAGCATGAAGTAGGATACGTTCCTCCATACGAGCTAATTTTACTCTTAACTCTGTATTTTCGGCAATTAATTTATCTATTTTTACTTCTAATTCTGCTATCCTCGTGTTTAATTCACCAATTGCACCAGTTTTAATTTTTTCGCCCCTTTCCTCTTTTTTGGCAACTAAATCCATACGTTTTTTTATAATAACCCATATTTCTTTAATTCCAAGAGCCCCAATTATTGCTAATAACCAATTTTCATCCATAACATTCGATTTTAGGTGTTTATACAAAATTATGGACTAATGGTTATAGTATGGTTGCTTGTTTCACTATTTAACCCATCAGAAACAGTATAAGTTATTACATAATCGCCAACAATAGAAGACATTAAATCTATCAAACCCGACTCTTCATTTAAAAAAATGCCTGTATTAGATGAAAATAATCCACTACAAGCTCCTGTAATTGTAGGTATTGGGTTAATATCAGTCGATTTACTGAATGTGCTATTTGAGTATGAAAATTCACTAATATCACTCATGTATATTAATATATATTATTACTTTATATATTTCTGATAAAGCAAAACACTTGCTATTCCTACTGCAATACCTATATAGTAGTTTTTTTCCTTAAAAATTGACTTATAATCATCCATAATTAAGCTGCTTTATATATTACCATACCAGTTTTTGTTTTCTTTTTCTTATATGTTTTTCCTTTATATGAAAATGATGCAGCTCCACTTTTACGAGCCTTTTCTTTCGCTTTCATAAAATCATTCATTTTTTTTGCCATTTTTATTTGTTTTTTAGGTTTATACTCTGACATCCAATGCCATTATTTTTTAATCATTTAATCTTCTATATGACCCATATTGCTAAATGAAGATGATTCATTTCTTCTTTTTCTTTCAAGACCACCAAATGTTACATCCTGAAATCTTACTCCTCCATTATCATGGTCATATTGACAAGTAACTCTCCTTGTACCATTGTTTCTTACTTTACATCTTCTTACTGATGTTGTTTCACCCGCTAAAGCATTACCTTCACAAAAAGACATTGCATCTGATAAATCTGAACCACTACAACCACTCGCATTACTAAATGATGATACATCACCATCAATTAAATCTCTCTTTTTCTTTCTTAAATATAAATAAGCAACTGCTAATACCCCGACTGCTGCTATTGTAAACTTTGTATCTTTTGTCATTTTCTACTTTTTATAATTATAGTTACTATTAATCCTAATACTGCAATAGCTCCTCCTATATAGGCTAAGTTTTTCTTTTTGCTCTTACCACTCTCTATTACTACTTCATTTAATTGTGTAGAGCTTGGTATCATTTTAAATAAAATATTTTGCTCATCTATATCTATAAGCTTTTGTGCGTTTTTATTATAACCAACAAATGATGCTACAATATAAGTATATGTATTAGAGGAAAAATTACTAAAGTTGAATTTACCATTGACATCTGAAGCAGTTCCCATTACAGAACCCGAAGGTACAGCACCATTAGGAGAATTACTTAGATATATATTAGCTGAGGGTAGTCCGTTACCATCTTCATCTAAAACTACACCCGAAAAATTTCCGTTATGATTCATTTTATCAATATAAATAATCCAACAATTGCTCCTAAAACTACAAAACGATTTATTTTTTTAGTATCTATTTGAAAACCTGATTCACTACCATCTGCATTTGTCCATCCTAAATATTGTCCACTTGGTAAATATTCTTGTTGGGTAATTGTAGAATTTACTGACGAATCTAAATCATATTTAGCTAAATTTCTTTTTCTTCTTTCGGTGTAAAAACATTCAAGCGTGTTACCATCGTATAATCTATCAGCTAAGTACCTTTCACACTTATTAAATAAAGGTTGGTTTCCTTGAACTAATCCTGATGCTACTACTGACATTAAATTTTATTTTCAACTTTACTTACTTCTACACTATCTACTGGTATTTTTAAAATTTTCTTTACTAAACTTCTTTTTCCAGCAATTTTTTGTAGCGACACTAATTCTTTTTTAACGACTTTAAGCTCTTTTTTAACGATTTTAAGCTCTTTTTGAGTCTTTTTAAGCTCTTTTTTAATTTTTTTTTCCCTTTTTGCAGTATTTTCAACTGCTACAATAGTTTCATCTATATGTTGTAATTCTATTGCTGAATTAATCATTACACTATCTAAGTGATGTATTAACTCCAAAGTTTCTTCATCTTCACTTAAAAAATCTTCAATTGGTTCAGAATATTTTCCTTCTCCAGCACACCCTGTTATTAATAATAATATATATAAGTATCTTTTCATGGTAAGAGTCCTAATTCATTTAATACTTGTAACCTCGTGCTTGCGGTAGCTAAAGTACTATCACAATTTCTAAGAGCTATTTCTAAAATTTCAACTTTGGATTCTAATTTTGTAATTTTTTTATCACAATTTTTATATTGATACTCACATCTTTCTATCTGCTGTGTATAATTTATTCTATTTTCAAAATACAAAAATCCTACCGCCACTAACATAACAAACAATAATGCCTTAATAGGGTTTTTTTTAAATTGGTCAAATGATACAGGAAGCTTCATAATTTACCATTTTGGATTTAAAGATGAATGATGATTTATTATTTTAATTCCTTTTTTATCTTGAAGAGTAACAAAAGTATAACGAGCTGGTATTCTTCGTACCATATTCATCATTCCATCATAAGAAAATATATAAAAACCACTTAATATTTCAACATTTCTTATTTTTTGAGAACTGTAAGATGTAAAGCGTACATTGAGATTTTTCTTTTTAAATAAATCAATAAAATAAGGAGTAATATTATTAATTCCTTTAAGTTCTTTTTCAGCAAAAGTTGCTAATAAAATTGCATTATCAGAGTAAATATCCTGAATTAATCCAAGATTTTGGGTGTCGATTGCTCTTTCCCATTGTTGTATGGCACTATTTGTTATCAAAGTCAGTAGAATTTAATTTTTTTATTTTTTTATAGTTTATATATAAACCAGTAGAATAATATGCAGTAACTAATAATAATAATAAACCAGTAGTTATACCTATTTTTGCTAATTGTTGTTTGCTTAAATCTACTCCTATCATAAATCACTTTGGTTTAATAAAGTATAAGAAAAGCTATTTCCCCAATATTTTTCAGATTTTTTACATATTTCTATAAAAACATCAAATTCATCTGAGTTTTGAATTACTTGACAACCAGCAGAATATCCATCTACTGTTTCTCGTTCCCCTTGAGAAGCTCTGTGAATGTTAATACCAAAATACCCCTTCTCAGTATTTGCTTCAATCATGTCATATTCATTGTCCTTGTCTGAATCTCTATAAACTTCTACTTCACCATTTCTTTGACATAAAGCAGTATATTTTGTTTTTCCATGACCATCTAATTTCCAAACTCCTTTATATTGATTAGGAACTAATATTGCACATCCTTTAGGATTCATTGGAGTTTTTAAATACTTGAGACCAGCTAAAGTGGTTGCTTGAAAAGTTAGCATATTCCATTGTCCTTCATATTTCCAAAATACACTTAAAGAATCATTAAAAAAATTTGTTTTAGGACTACTATCCCTAACTCCTACTATGTTTAAATTAAAAGGCTTAGAATCACTTTCAAAGACTTCATAGCCCTTTTTAATCATAGCTTTTATAAGGGTTTCTAATCTCATTATTTAGCTTTTTGAAGTTTTTTATTTATTAAAAAATATTTTACCTCATGTAATGCTAATGCTAATCCACTAATAGCTAAACCAACTCTTATAGGATTAGGTAATTTATATGCATAACCAGTATAGACTAAAAAAGGAGCAACTATAAATCCTTTAAATAAACGAGCTCTTTGTCTTTCGTCAAAGCTTTGAGTAGAAACTGTTTTATTATCACCATCTGCCGATGAATATTTTTCTTTTATCTTTTTTACAATAGCCATGTTTTTTTGTATCTCCTTACTCATTTCAGTAGGTACAATTTCATACATGATAGCATCTTTTTTTACTGCTGCTTGTTCAAGAACTAAAGCTCCATTTAACTCATCAGCAAATTTGACCGCCTCATCTTCTTTGAAAAATAATTTTTCAAAAGTATTATTTGGGTCTTTTTCTCCTATCCAACATACTTTAAATTTTGGCTTAGGTTTAGGTTGATTTCGTCTTGGTGGATTTCCGCTTAGTAACATTGATTTAAATTTTATTTATCTTTTTCAGTTTTAGACTCTTTGCCCAATGGTTCTTTAACAATAGTTTCCATTTTAAAATTTCTAAATACCTCTAATAATTCTCTTAATGCAAAACCAAAAGCAATTCCTGAGTAAAAAACGTGCTTTTCAAATAACAATATTAAAGCACATAGCCCTATTAGAGCAGCTTTAAACCAACTTGAGAATATAATTTTTTTAACTTTCTCCATCTTTTTCTATTTTATTTATTTTAGTTTGAATATCTACGAGCTTAGGTGAAATCGTAAAATATCCTATGCTACCTAAAGCAACTGCTCCCATAAATCCAAAGCCTAAATATCTTAAAAATTTACCACCAGTTTTATTAGTATATATCCAGCCACAAACAGTTCCTATTGCTCCTAATCCAGCTTGATAAGAAACTAATTTAGCTTTTTCACTTTTTAACGATTGTAATGTATCACTCATAATATTTAACCTAATCCTGTAATATTTAACGTGCACCCAGCTGGTGCTGTAATAGTTATGCCATCTAAAACACTTGCATCTATTGATGATATATTATAAGATTCATTTTGAGCTATGCTAATAGCAGTTGATGCGGTGCTACCAACTTGTAATGTTCCTCTAACTGTGCCAGCTGTTGCTGTTGTGTTATAAACTGATACTGCCCTCAGGCTATTTGCAGCTAAAATTGTTAAACTATCGCTTGTTAACTCTGTTGTAAATACTTTTTGTTTTAATGCTAAATCTGCCATAATTTTTTATTTAATCCTCCATAAATATTTCTTCTAAACTCAAGTCTTTTATTTTTTGACCATTGTTAGATAATTCTATGGTTAAATTATCAATTTCATTTGTATGAGTTCCTATTCTTATATATAAATTTTTTGCATCTACTTTTTCTGCTTCACTTGTAACCTTAAACCAAGTAGGTAAAAATTGAGCTGCTAAAAACTCTCTATTCATTAAATCAAACTTTTTGCCTAACATCTCAGGAAAAGTAATATTTTTAATTTCTCCATTTTCATCTTTTACTGGTACATTTTCTACCATATAAAAATATGAAGGAGCTCTTTCGCTATTTTTTGTATGTATAACTACTTCAATAAGAGTTGGGTCTTTTTTCTCTATTGTTGCAAAGGTTTTAAGAGCAGTTTTCATTGTTTTTCTAATTGTTGATACTATCATGTTGTTAAATTTTTAAGTGTGTCAGTATATACAAATGGTACACTAAAAGGTATTCCATATGCTTTAGTTGTTAGTTTACCTTCAAATTTAACATTTATATTTCCAAAAGTAGAATTTTCACTTGTATTTTCTTTAAAAGACAGTAATTTTGATATTTCTCCCCCAATAGATGTTGGGTCAAGATTAATATTTGATTGAACAACAGTTGTAGAAGCTGGCAACAACATAAATGGCTGAGAATCAGTTAGTTTTCCAACAAAACTACCATCAAAATACACATCTACTATTAGCCTATCAACATTTAGACTAAACCATCCTTCATTTTGAATTATTAAATCAGCAGACAGTTGAGTGTTACTTAAAGAAAAATATTCAAGTCTAACTTGACCTATATTATATTTTAATTTAGTAATAAGCTGTATATATCTATATATATATGCACCTCCACCTATTACTCCAGCTAAAGCTAATAATTTCCCTAATGCTTTCACTATGCTTTACGCTTTTTTGCTTTTACAATTATTACTGCTACAATACCAATAGTTAATAATGAGCCAATGGCTACTGCTGCTGTTTCAAAAGCCCCCCAAGAAGCATCTGACCTTGTTGCAGAACTTTGAGCTGCCTGACCTAACATAAGGTTTCCTTGAGCATCATATACTTTTGCAGCACGACCAGCTCCTAATGGTGGAATACCTTGAGCCATTTTTCCTTCAGCACAAGCTTCGTTGCACCAAAATCCGTAACCCATTGCGTTTGAGTATGTTTCTTTCATTTTATTCATTTTATTTATTTTTTATGCCAACTTAAAAAAGGTAATAGCTTATCCATTGAACTAACACTTGAATATGCTCTTTTACCTAATGATTTTTCTTCACCTTTACTTTCATCTCTCCTATCTTTAAGAGATTGTTTCTTTGTGGATTCTTTTCCTTTTCTGTTACCTAAAGATTCATCTAATTTGTCATTATATCCTTGAGTTTTACCACCTTTAGCCATTTTATTGCCAATTTGACTTTGATGTAATAATTCATTTCCATCTACAGAATTATAGGTTTTATATGTTGAGTTTCTTCTATACTTTTTACCTTTATTAGTTATTTCTTTTAATAATTTACCATTTACATCTCTAACTTCCTTTACATATCCATCGGAACTATATTTATACATTTTACCATCTCCATATAAAGTTCCACCTTTAGCCATCATTCTATCGTCTTTATCCATAGTTCCCACACTTGCGTATGCTCTCCTACCCATAGATTTTTCCATGCCCTTAGATTCATCCCTTCGGTCTTTAGACGATTGTTTTTTTGTAGATGCTTTACCTTTTCTCATAGATAAGGATTCATCTAACTTGTCATTATATCCTTGTTTTTTCATAGTTCCTCCTTTATCAAAACTTTTCATCCATTTGGACAATACTTCTCTTGCTTCACTTTTATCTAATCCAAATTCTGCTTGTAAATATCTTCCAGCACCAAACATATTGGTTTCGCCACTATCTCTTAATTCATCTAAATAATCTTTGTATTCTTTAGTTAATACTGTACCTCCTTTAGCGTATTTTATTTTGGGAGTTGTATTAAAACCCTTATGTGTAAAACCTGTTTCATCGCTTATTTTATCGCTTATAAACTCATCTGCTTCATATCCTTCATAACCTTTTGGCACTTCAATTTTTAAAGTTTTTGGTAGGTCAGAAGCATCATTAGTATCATATTTTATATCAGTAATTTTATAAACTATTCCACCTTTAGCGTATTCATATGCCTTATTTAATGTATCACTAACTCCAACACCAGTATCTACTTTTCCGCCCCACTCATATTTAGTTACATTTTTTACAAATTGTGCTTGTCTACGAGTTTTTAAATCATATTCAGATGGATTGTCAAGAACTTCATTAGTAAATTGCTTTACTGACATATCACGTCTATTGGCTTTTTTAGTAAAAGCTCCTTTAGTTCCTTTTTTTTCCATTTCGGCAACTGCTTTTTGAATGAATTTATCATCTTTTTTAGCTTCTCCACCTTTAGCTTTTTTTGGAGCTGCACCTGAACCTATTTTATTAGTACCTCTTGTAGCGTAAGTCATACCAGCATCTACTGCGAGTTTTTTTAACTCTGCTCTTTCTTTTCTTTTAGCTGCTGTATTTTGATTTACACCAGTATTTACTCTATTAAAAAAACTTCCTACTTTGCTCATAATTTATTATTGAAGGTTTACTATATCTTCTCTTACCCATCCATGAGAGTGCTCTGTCCAGCTTCCCCAATATCCACTATCATCTACAAGTTCTTTAGTTAAAGAAACATAATACCACTTGAATTGACCACTTGAATCCTGACATCCTGTTTGAGATTTAATTACGTTACCTATCATCGTATTTGTACCATCAGCAGTTACCACTACATCAGTATCAGTACAAGCACCTTCTCTTACGTTAGCTGATTGGGATTTAACAGATGCAACTTTACCAACTGCACTATCAGTATTATCTCCCCCAGTTTCATTTACATCAGGTTTTGGTTTTTTTGTGTTTTTATGGAAAAATAAAAAATATGTAGTTAGTCCAGCTGCTAATATTGCACCTGTAATTATTAATCCGTTCTTTGTTCCTTTTTTCATAATATTATTTTTTTGATTTTAATAGTAAATAGGCTACTAATCCAAATACCGCTAATCCACCTACTGCAATTCCTATTTTTGCTCCAGTACTTAGTTTTTTTTCTGATGTATCAGTTTTAGTTTCGTCAACTGCTGGTTCTGATGGATATTTTTCTTCATGCAATTTAGCATATGTTTCAGCATAACATTCCTTACCGCCTCCTCGCCATTTTAAATCTTGAACCGCCCTACACTCATATACTGCCTCATTACAAATATCTTTTTTAAATTTGCCTCCAATACAAGTTGGGTAAATAGTAGCATTTTTTAATAATGCAAGTAGACTTGCTGATACACCACCAGCTGCAATAACTACTGGGGCTATATTACTATATTGTTCGTTTCTTACCATTTTCCTTCAGGGCATTTTTCTTGTTTATATTTAGTTTTATCCTTAACAAAGCACCCACATATTTTACAATTTCCAGTTACCATCATATTTTCACATTTTCTGCAAGCTCCGTATCGTATTGAGTGAGTTATAGGGGTTACTTTTTCAATGTTTTTTCCTTTTACTGTTTTTATTACATCAAATAATAAGCTCATTTTATTTTTTTAATACTGAATATAATACATAAAGTAATAAAACACCTCCTCCTAACATTAAAATTTTATCCGTACCATTTTCACTTTTTGCCTCACTCATTTCCACAGGTTGAGGTTGAGGTTGTTCATTAACTGGAATTGGAGAACTTGTATCGTTTAATTGGCTTGTCATTGCTCCTACTTCTTCACTATCTCCCGTTGCTTGTCGCATATCTCTTACATAATCAACCATATTACTTTTTGTGCCAAAAGAACTGCTTTGTTTTTCTATGTCCTTTACACTCAATGATTTACTGTAAGTTCCAGCAAATGTATTTGGAGTGTGCCAAGATTTATTTGGCATAGATGCTTTAAAACTTTTAGTTGTAAAATCTTTAACTCCTTGACCAGCAATATCAGGAATAGGTGCATATTTATAAAATTGACTATCATATGCTGGACTATCATCAGTTGGGTCAGTAATTCCAATGTCAGGTGTATGAAGACCTTGCTGAACTATTTGTCTATCAATAGATTCAGGTGTAGCTACTGGTATTTGTAATTGTTGGTTTATTGTTTCTTGTTTCATGATTTTGGTAAATTATTTGATGCTCTTATTATATCTTTTCTTTCAGTTGAATTTGTAAAACTATCTAAGTGTGCTACTAATGATTCATTATATTCATCACCATATAATTTAGCTATAAATGACATATTATATTTACTTCCACTCATTTGAATTGCATTTATTACAGATGCTTCATTATCGTTTACGATTCCTTTAGCATCTTTTAAGTCTTCCATTAAATCAATAGCAGTTGCACCATTTATTGTTTTTTTACTGGGATTACTCATATATAATTCAGGAGTAAGTTCACTTTGATTTTGTAATCTATTTGATGTAAAATCAGGTATTATACCTACTAATTTCATTACTTTATATCCTAAACCACCCACAATGATAGCTCCACATATTGTTAATGTAAGTCTTACTAAATCTATTCCTTCTTCGTCTTGACTCATATTTTTAAATTATAAACATATTGTATATTTTCTATCTTCAAATCCTTCTACGAATTTTTTAATTTCTTCGTATCTCTCTTTATTTTGCCTTGTTTGATTACCTTTAAAAGTATGAATAAAACTTTTATGAGCTTCAATATAGGGATAACCTAAAGAAAGATATATTTTTAAGGCATTTAAATCAGCTTCTATTTCGTCTGTTGTTTTTTCATTCATATAAAAATGAGCAAATTCATGTAATAAAATAGCCATCCTCATAGGAATAGTCATTTTCATAAAATGTGATTTAGAAACTTCTATTCTTCCAGTTTGATTACTTATTCTCGCTGGAGTTCTTAGCTTTCTACCTGTATCATCATCTTTTATTACATCAAATAAATCTATTCTAAACTTTCTATTATTACTATAATATGTTCCTACTGGTAAATAATAAAGATTCTCAGAAAACTCTTGAGCAAATTTTACAAATGCTTTTACATTTTTATTTCTTCTTAGACATACACTATACATTGGCAAAGATTTAGCTTCAAAACCTTTTACATTTAAGTTGTTGTTTTCAGGTATTATTCTGACCATCAACTTCTCAGGACTCTGAGGTAATCGTGTTTCTAAAGTTTCTTTGCCATTTATAGTTTTCCATCTGTCCATATATATAGCACCTTTTTTATAAGGGTCATAACACACTATACGAACTTTAGTAGGCTTATCTGCTTCTAAATGAGTTAATAGACTTAACTTTTTTTGATTTGTATTTACAATTTGCTCAACCAATGGTTATATTAATTAAGGATTATCAATTACAATAGCTTGTTCGTAAGGTATAATTCCTTTTCTTTGTAACCATTTTCTCAAACCTCCAGCATTAGAAAATTCTGACATAGGTGAGCTTCTCAATTCTTTTTGGACTTGAGTTTGTTTATATATAACTACTCCTAAAGCAGCTAAAATTAATAAATTGTGAACATTTTGTCCTCCTAAAAATTTATCGGGGTCTTTTATATCAAACATTTTATTTTATTTTATTTGTTTTATCTTGAGAATCCATCATCAAAAGATGACTCAGAAGGTTTTTCAACCTCTGCTTCAACATCTCCTTTAACATCTCCTAATTGTACGCTTACTTTTGCTTCTTTTTTATCTTTAAAAAATAAAAAATATACTGCTATACCAGCTCCAGCTAATAATAACAGTTTTTGAGTTTTTTTATCCATGTTATATTATCTTCTTCTTTTTCTTGTTGGTCTTGGTTTTCCGCCTCCACCTTTACTTGTTCCCTTTGGTATTGTTTTTTCACATGGCTTTTGATACATATGTGACATACCACCAGTAGTACTGTCAATTACTTCTAACCAACATCCACCATCAGAACCACCAGCACTACTAAATCCATCATCAAAACTTGATGTTTGAGTGTAAGGACATGGTTCTTCATAACGTAATTCAGTAGACTGATTACTACCTTGCATTTTAGTATGTACCCAACATCCATTTCCATCAGGTGTATCACCACCAACTACTCTTGAAAAAGAAGAAGTTGCAGTAGGTTTTGGGGTTTTATCTCTTAAAAAGAAATAGTATATTGCTGCTCCAGCTCCAGCTAATAGCAACAGGTTTTTTGTTTTTTTATCCATTTTTGTTTTTTGTTTTTTTGTTTATTTGTATTTATTAAAAGAAAGAGCCTGTTGTAAAATCAAAGTTTTTTTCAACTACTTTCTGAGTTTTGTTTTCGTTAATAAAGCCCTCAGCAATATGATGAGCACCTTGATTAAAAGAACTGAAATTCATTTCTTCTTCATCGTCTTTTTTTGGTGAGGATTTTTTCTCAGCTTCAGCCGCTTTACTTTCAATTACAACTTTTTTAGTCATTATTCTTGTTGCCAATATAAATCCTATTCCAGCTGTAAATCCAAATAAAACACCTCCAACGAGCCCCTCAACTATTTTTTTACTATCCATTTTCATTTATTTTATTATTTATTTGATATTTTTCAAAAACTCGTCTGCTTTTGATGGAGCTTCCACACCATTATTTTTAAAATCTCTTATTAAATCTGCTTTTGATTTTACACAGTTTTTAACTATTTGCTCTGCCCTAAATCTCATTTCCTTAATTTCTTCTTCTGATGGCTTGATTGATGATTCTTTGGTATTTACTTCACCCTCTATGCCTGTAAGTGTAGATGTAGCAAATGATTTTCTTTCAGCATATAATTTTTGAAATACAAAATCTACATCAGGACAAGCTTGCAAAGGTTCATCAGGCAACCCATCTTTTAGGGTGGTTTTTCTTTTTAGTTCACCATCTATTATTGGTTCATCTAATCCTACATCTTTACTTTTATCTTTTCCAAAGTAAACAAGTGCATATATTGCTATACCACCAATTATAAAATATGTTAATTTTTTATTCATATGATAATATGTTACTGTTATAATAATCTTGATTTATTGTACCTAATTTTTGTGTAGGATATTGGTTTGTAATAAACATATTTTGTTTAGAAACTGCGTTTTCAGTTTCTTTTCCAAATTTCCCATCTATTGCTAACGCAAAACCACCAACATCATTTAAATATCTCTGCAATGCCTCTACCTTCTTACCTTTACTGTATAGCTTTAAGGGAAACCCTCTATCTGCATATAGTGGTTCTCCTGTTTTTCCATCAGGAATATTTGGGTCTTTAGGGTTTAGTGTCTCTTTGGTTTTTTTTCTTAGTATAAACATACCAGCTATTCCAATTCCTAATATAAGACCCGATATTATTAATATGTTTCTTGTCTTTTTATCCATTATATTTTAAATATAACATAATATAATCCATATATCATTAGTCCAGTTAATATGGTAGTTTTAACTAAAGGAGTTATTTTACTTGGTAATTGTATTTCCTCGTTTTCCATTATTTTTTCTTTCTTAATGCGAAAAATGCTATTAAACCAACTAATGCTACTCCTCCAATGATGTAATATTTTGTCATTCCTGATTCCGATGCAGCTCTTTCTGCTGCTGCTACTTGAGCAGCTATCGCATCTTGCTCTGCTTTTATAGTGCCTAACTCTTGTTTGTAAATCTCACTTACTTGAGTTGAGTCTAATCCTTTTGATGCTCCATCTGCTAAAGCAGCTTCATAATCAGATTTTTTTTGGATAACATCATCTAACAATGCTTGACTTGCATTTCGAGCAGCTAATGCATCTGTTGCTATATGATAATAATTTCTTGCTTTTGCTAATCTATCTTGGTATCTGTCTTTTCTACCTGTTTGATTATCAACAATGCAAGGATTATCAGTACGAGATTTTCTTACGCAACCAGTTATAAATACATCTAATTTGCCTTTTCTCCATCTACTCTCAGAATCTTCCCATGCGGGTTTTGACCAATTATTAGATGCAGTCAAATTACTATCATATTTTGCCTTATAACTTGTAACATCACCTCTTAAAGTATTTATTTGAGAATCATAAACTGCCAAGTCTGATGTTCCACTACTATTTAACATTTGTTCTAATTTCATTTTATTTTATTTTTTAGTTAAGAAATATATTCCAGCTCCTAATCCAACAAGTAAAACTACTCCTCCTACAATTAAAGCAGTATTAGGGCTTGATTTTGTAGGGGTTATGGTACTTGGTTGAATTTGTTCTTGTCCTTTGTTTTGAAAAACTCCTTGAAGTAATTGCCCTAAACTTGTAATATAACCAGCAGTTATAGACCTTTTCTTAAATGTTTGAAAATCCGATGTATAACCACTATTTAATGCCTGAGAATATTTTTCCCAATTAAGAGCTTCATTACATTGTGCTGGATTATTTACACATAATTCTGTTGCTGTATAACAAGCATTGTATCCGCCATCTCCTACTGCTCCAAATTTTTCATAAACTGGTTCACATATTCTTTCTATATCAGGTCTTCCTGTTACTGCGTTTGAATAGCTTGATTTCCAAACTGAGTGTAATATTTGTTGATTATTATTATTCATTATTTTGCTTTTGAAAGTTTATAAATTGCTACACCACCGATTATAACAACTGCACTTAATCCTAACCATAAAAAAGGGCTTGTAGCCGATTTAGTTGCTGGTGGTGGAGGTGGTGGAGGTGCTGGTTGTCTTTGTTTAATTATAGTGCCTAAAACTCCAAATGCTTGGTCTATCCATCCTTCATTTTGAGCATGAGATACCCAGTCTTTAAAGTTTCCTCCAAATCCATTTTCTGATTCTCCATTTGCATTTGAAAATGAAAGTTTGGCTTTTTTATATGCTTGATTCATTGTTATTTTTTTTTGATTTACTGACTCGCATAAATTTTTAAATCTAATTTGTTGTGCTCTTGTCATTCTATTCTATTTTAATACTACTAAATATAACACTACTCCACCTAATAATCCAAGAATTAAATCTTTGGATAGTTTGAATCCTTCTTTTTCTGTTTTTATTTCTTGAACTGGTTTTTTAGGTTCTAAATTTATTCCATTAGCTTTTTTTACAACTGGATTTATTGGCTCAGGTTTTGGTGGCTCAGGTTGAGGTTTTGGTGGCTCAGGTTTAATCGGTA
>Ga0209535_1001432_pt1 | contig 16259 bp, 25 predicted proteins | sample LinPmetageLP28_FD_184041 | JGI IMG/M metagenome (GOLD analysis project Ga0209535, IMG submission 184041) | Marine viral communities from the Pacific Ocean - LP-28 (SPAdes) (version 2) | ecosystem: Environmental > Aquatic > Marine > Oceanic | place: Pacific Ocean | collected 2009-08-22 | reverse complement strand
ATTCTGACTCTGCAAATTGCTTTGTTGGAGATGCAAAAAGTATTCACAATGATCTTGTGGATGAATCTCTGTTCCTCAGTTACCCCTACGAGAAACTAACTAATAAATATTGGTCAACCAGAGAGTGTCTCCACTCCATGGATGCCCCTGGTGCAGAAATTATGCCTCAATATTGGGCTGGCTTTCAGGTTTACAAAAAGACTGACTTAAACATCAAATTTGTAACTGACATGTATGATTATATGATGAATCCTGTTGTTGCCCTACCAGACACTACGAATAGAAAGCCTGATGGTTCTGACGCACCATGCGTAGAACACCGACAAGACCAATCAGCATTGTCAATATTGATACATAAGAAAAATAGACATCAATTTTTTGACATTGATAAAAACAATAAATATGGTGACTGGCAAACTTTAATCGAATTTGATTCAAGCTACAAGCATGATTTTGATAAGATGATTTTATCTCCAAGAGAATCAAAATTTGGAAACTTTAGGTTTTTAAAATCATGAAAGTATTACTATCTTGCGATGAAAATCCGTTCTACTATGATTTCTGGCCATCTGTACGCAAAATGTGGAAAGAACATATTGGTATAGAACCGAAATTAGTGTTTATCAACGAAACCCGAGAGTCAGACGACTTTATTGACGATGTACTGTACGTAAAACAGTTACCAGATTTTCCAGTCCATCTCCAAGCACAGATGGCAAGAATTTTTTATACACAGCGTTTCCCGGATGACATATGCTTGGTTTCAGACATAGATATGTTTCCAATTTCAAAAAACTTTTTCGACTCCAATAAAATCAGCAATGCATGCAATAAAGAATCATTCTTTCATTTGAACCCCGAAAAAAGAGAGTTTGGACAATTCCCACTTTGTTACTACTGTGGATACGGAAGTCTTTATTCTAAACTAATAGGAACAAATGACTGGGAGCGTTTCTTGAAGATGATTGTGGATATGAATTTTAATGCTGAGTCTTTGGGGTACAACTTGCCACCACACTTGAGGGGCAAGAGCTTATGGTTCAGTGACGAATTATTTATGTTTAGTGCCATACAAAATACTAATACTAAAATTGTAATTAATAATGAATTGGTTGGTCACCGTCGAATCGACCGCGAAGCTATTATGAATATTGACTATTTGAGACTCTCAAGTCAAGATATTGTAGATATCCATCTCCCAAGACCCTATGGTCAATTTGAAAGATTTATAGATAATATTTTATTCACATTTGTATAGGTCGATATGGAAAAGTTTTTTGAACATCAGATAGATTTTAGCGAATATATTACCGGTAATCGGTTCATTGACATATGTCATGAATCCGATGCTGTTTTCTGCAAAACTGATTACTTAACTTATTTTCAAGAAACAAGCCCTAAAGTATTTGTCACTCACAATAGCGATTATCACATTGATGATTCAAGAGCAGCCATATCTCCATCGTGTAATTTTTGGTTCGCACAAAATAAAGACTGTGATCATGATAATGTTATTCCGATCCCGATAGGTATTGAAAACATGACCTTGAGAACAAGCCGTACTGCGCAGAATGGGACCTTTTCCTCTCAAGTCAAAGGTGCGTATCAAAAAGCTATGCTCCTAGACAGAATTAATTCGTTTTGCATGCCCAAAACCGGCTTGGCTTATCTAAATTTCAACATCAACACCTATCCTAAGTGTAGGAGAGGGGTATGGGATAAGTACTCAAAAGAAGATTGGGTGACTACAACTGAAAGCTTGACAATGGAAAAATTCTACTTTGATGTAGCTTCTCATAAATTTGTCTTCTCTCCTCGTGGCAACGGGGTAGATTGTCATAGAACGTGGGAGGCTTTGTATATGAGAACAATTCCGATTGTTAAGACTTGTCGGCATATGAAAGAATTTGAAGAATTACCCATCTTTTTTGTTGACAACTGGGAAGACGTATGCTACAATGAGTTGAATAATTTTTACGAAAGAGTCCAAGATAGTCTATATGATTTGGACAAAATGAGAATCTCATACTGGAGAAGGCGGATAAATGAAAAACTATCTCTCTAAAATTTACATCATTCACTATACTAAATTAGAAGACAGAAAGAAACACATGCTCTCTGAGATCAAAAAGTGGTCACTAGATAAGATACCAGTCCACTTTGAAGAAAGACATGACCAAGAAACGATGACTCAGTTTGATATATATCAATTGATTAATGAAGAAAAGTTCAAAGAAAATACTGGTAGGACAATTAAAAATGGTGAAACATCTCTTTGCTTGAAGTATAAGCAAATCCTAGAAGACATAGCCACATTGCCGGACGATGAGTATGTATTAGTTTTGGAAGACGATGTTATATTCAAAGAGGATCCTTTTGAGTATATTAATAAAATAATTTCTGAATGTAAAACAAACAATATTAAGTTTGACTGCGTTTTTATGGGCGAAGCCGCAATGCGCGTAGGAGACGATAGAGATGTGTTCTTCAGGAAAGATCACCCAGCAACAAATGGTCTGTGCACAATCCTATACAATGTAGGTTCTGCAAAAAAGCTTTTGAGTAATCTTAACATGTTTCATATAGATCATGCCTTGGATTGGCATTTTAATAGAATTTTTGAAGAGATGAGGTTTAATGTGTATTGGGGAAAAGCGATAACTGAACATGGAAGCGTGATAGCTGTTCATGATGAAAGTAGAAAAGGCTTAAAATCCAGCCTAAGGAGTCATTACTAATGAAAAAGAAGATTTGGATTATATGCTGGTGGGATGAGGTATTTGACAAGAATGTCGGTACCCGAACTTTTAGAAATTGGCCGGCCAACGATTACTTTGAATTAGACGAGGAGAATTATGAGTATCTAATTGTGCTAGGTGCATTTAATGAGAAAAATTCTAAATACTTTAGGGATCCAGATAAAACAATAGGTTTCATGTTAGAACCTGAATGGTCCTCCAATTGGCAGCGAGATCTCGACAAATACTGTAAGTATGTCGTTGCGCAAACTAAAGATATGTATCCTGATGCATCAAACATAATAGAACATCCAATGTTTATGTTCACTGAGTCTACAGATAATCATGATTTTTACAGGACTTCTGAATTTAAAAAGACTAAAAGAATGTCTATAATATCATCAAACTATGGTCATAAGTACAATTACACAAAGAGGCATGCACTATTCAATGCACTCTTGCAAACAGATTTGGATATTGATTTTTATGGACGACGTTGGGAATTGGACGATTCAAGATATAAGGGTTCACCGCACAACAAGTCTGAAGCAATTGTTGACTATCAATATTCTATTGCAATTGAGAACTCGAGTTACAAGAATTATTTGACTGAAAAGTTTTTTGACCTAACAGTTTGTAACACTGTGCCAATTTATTATGGATGTCCAAATGTTGGAGAGATTTATCCACCAGAGTCTTTTATTGAAATCGACTTTTCGGGCCCGATTGAACAAACTGTAGAACAAATAAAAGACATATACCACAATGACAGCTATGAAGATAGATTGCCACATATTTTAGAAGCTAAAAAACTATACTACACAAAATATAATATTTTTAATTTTCTAGAAAAAATGATAAAAGAAGGAAAAATATAATGGGATTATTAAGAAATTTTGATTTATCTAGTTTTAATGGCGCAAGTTGCGTGTTGGAAACTGGTTCCGAGAAAGGATTTGGGATTGAGCATGCCTTGAAGTATAGTCAAATTAAGGAAGTTCACTCTGTTGAGATTAATAAAAAATTCTACGACTTTTGCAGTCAAAAATTTAAACATGACAAGAGAGTCAAATTGTGGTTAGGATCCTCGGAAAATAGACTGGCAGAAATGATGTCAGCAATATCCCATCTCGACTCATGCATACATTGGTTGGACGCTCACTTACCCAGCGATCCTGGAAGTCACTTCAAGCACGATAGAGTAGAGAATGAAATAGAGTTCCCATTAGAAACGGAAATGAAAATAATAAAGCAAAATAGAGACACATCTAAGGACTATTTTATTATTGACGACTTAAGAATATACCTAGATGGACCGTTTCAATATACAGGTAAAAGTTGGCCTCACCATCACTTATATCCTAATTTTTTTCCGCACAAAGACGGAATAGGGTTTATAGAAGATCTTTTCGGAGAATCTCATGAGATTGAGAAGCTGTACGACCATGAAGGATATCTAGTTTTACGACCTAAGGAGATGAGATGAAGGTATGCTTGATACAGCAACCGTCAGGCCTAGGCGACATCTTATTATCTATAAAGATAGCCTCTGAATATGCCTCTAGAGATTATCACGTCATATGGCCAGTAGCACCAGTGTACTCTAATTTAAACGAAAAACTTCAAGTATCTGGGATAGACTTTGTAGACGTAGAGTCTGACTATCCAAACAGAGGCTTGTATGAAAATCTAGTGTCATCACAACTTTGTGAGGTTTATCGAGGTAAAAATCTTATATTTTTACCTTTAAAAAACTCATTCCACTCATCGTGGGGCAAATCAATGCAAAGATTTGACAGCCATGATGCATCAAATATGTTGGCTAAATTTTTAATGTGTAACACTACGCACGATAATTGGCAAGATCATTTTACGATTAATAGAGATGGAAAGCGAGAACAAGAATTATTTGATATATTACGCATAGAAAAAGATTTTCATTTAGTAAATGACAATTTTGGAACACCTCCGGTGTGGAAAGAGAAGTTAAATAAAACAATAGAAACCCCGCCAGAATTGCAAAGAGTCGACATGTGTTTTGTAGAGGGGTTTAACGTGTTTGATTGGATGGGTGTAATAGAAAGGGCGTCTAAGATAGACACGGTGTCAACGTCTACATTTTATTTATTTGAAAAGCAACACCTAAAATGTATTCCTACAATCTATTCTAGGAACACAGGGCATAGGTCTTATGAAGAAAATTTTGGCTGGTTAAAAAAACTAGCCAACAAACAATATGAATTTATTTGTTAGGAGATAAAAAATGAAATATTTAATTACAGGGATTACCGGATTTGCTGGACCACACTTGGCCAACTTACTTCATGCCAATGGACACGAAATCCATGGACTTATCCGAAATAGTAATGGAAGAGAAAATGATATTAGAGACGTAGTCGCTGATGAAGTCTATAAAGACATTCATTTTGTATACTCTGATCTAAAAAACTTTAGGACTTTAGACGCAATTTTTAAAAAATACAAATATGACGGAGTTTTTCACCTAGCAGCTCAATCACATCCTCCAACGAGCTTTGCAGATCCAATTGGAACAATGCAAGACAACGTTATTGGATCTGCAAATCTAATTCAAGCTATAGCCGATAATCAACCTGGATGCAAACTCATGTTTTGTTCAACCTCAGAAGTATATGGGAATGTAGGGCACGATGGAAGAAAGATTAGGATTGATGATACCATATTACCAGCCAACCCATACGGAGCCTCTAAGGCTGCGACAGACTTGTATATGCAGGAAAGAATGGAGAACGGAAAATTAAATGGATTTATCACTAGAGCTTTCTCTCATACCGGCCCACGACGCGGAAAGAATTTTTCTATTTCATCTGATGCTTTTCAAATAGCAAGAATGATGAAAGGAATGCAAGACAAGACATTGCTTATTGGCAATTTAGAATCTATTAGAGTTGTAATTGATGTAAGAGACACCGTCAAAGCTTACTATTTGGCAATGATAAACAATAATTGCAATGGAGACGTTTTTAATGTTTGTGGAGATACTCCTAGAAAAATGCAATATTTTGCAGATAAATTAATAGAAATTAGCGGCCTAAAGAATGTTGAGCAAAAAATCCACAAACCTTTCTATAGACCGATTGACATACATTACCAACATGGAGATTCAACCAATTTAGTCGAATTAACAGATTGGAAGCCAGAGATAGATATTGACCAAACTTTAGACGACTTATTGCAATATTGGTGTGACAAAATAGTATGAAAAAAATTTTCATCAATGGTTGTTTTGATATACTACATAGAGGTCACATCGAGTTATTTAAATGTGCAAAATCTATGGGTGATTATTTGCTAGTTGCCATCGATTCTGACACCAGAGTGAAACAGCTTAAGGGTCAAAGCAGACCCATCAATAATCAGGAGGATAGAAAACTTATGCTAGAGTCACTAAGGTATATTGATGAAGTCCTAGTTTTTGAGTCCCCTGAAGCTCTTGCAAATGTGGTAAATTTTTACTCTCCGGATTTAATGATTGTCGGATCCGAATATAGAGATAAGAAAGTTATAGGATCAGAACATGCAAAAGAGATATATTTTTTCGAGAAGATAAATGGATATTCAACAACTAGAACAATTCAAAATATTAGTGATAGGTGATGCATGCAGTGACGTGTATCATTATGGGACTTGTGATAGATTAAGTCCTGAAGCTCCCATTCCTGTATTTAAAGAGACTCATGTCGAAAAAAGAGCAGGAATGTCAGCAAATGTCGCAGCAAACTTAAAATCATTAGGCGCAAAAGTGCAACATTTTTATAACAAAGAAGAAATAAATAAACATAGATATGTAGATTCGAAGTTCAATCAACATTTGCTTCGAGTTGATTCTGGAGAAAATATGAAAATAAAAGCCTTCAATACCAGTCAAGTCCAACACAACGGATACGATGCTATAGTCATAAGTGATTACAATAAGGGTTTCTTAACACCCAAAGAGTGTATTGAGATTTGCAAGTTTGCAAAGATAAATAACATCCCATTATTTGTTGATTCCAAGAAAAGCGATTTAAGTTGTTTTAGTCACTGCTATGTAAAGATAAATGAAAATGAAAACCAGCAATTAAAAAAACAACCTATAAATTCGGAATTGATTATTACCCTAGGAGATAGAGGTGTAATGTTCAACAAAGAGGTGTTCCCAACAGACAAGGTGGAAGTTTTTGATGTTTGCGGAGCAGGAGATGTATTTTTATCTACATTAATTTTGTTTTTTTTGTTGACAACCGACTTAAAGTATGGTATAATAAAGGGGAACAAGTGCGCTACACTCTCTGTTACTAAAATGGGGACATATGTGCTGACAAAAGAAGATCTAAAGGTTATATAATTGTGAAAACAAAATCAACACAAGAGATAAAGTTTGTACCAAAGGGCTGGGGTTTCGAGAAATGGATCCACAATTCTGAAGAATACTGTGGAAAACTTTTATATTTTGTGAAAGGAAAGTGTTGCTCTTGGCACTACCATGAATTAAAAGACGAAGTATTCTATATTCAATCTGGTAAAATACTAGTAAAATTCTCAGAAGGAGACGACATATCTGCTGCAACTGAGGTTATATTAGGACCAGGAGATAATTTTCATGTATACAGAGGCCTTAGGCATAGAATGATAGCGCTTGAAGATACAGAATTGTTTGAGTTTTCAACAAAACACTTGGACAGTGACAGTAAAAGAATACAAAAGGGAGATTGAGTGTGAAAAAAATAGACATTATAATCCAAGGTGGTATGTGGTCGGGAACACTGAAGACGGCAAACCAGTATGCTGATCATGAAAATGTAAATAAAGTAATTCTCTCAACATGGGAGGGATCTTCTTTTTTAGACGGTCCAAAACACGAAAGTGTTAAAATTATTTTAAATAAAAAGCCCGACTATGTAGGTCCTGGTAATCTAAATTTACATCTATTGTCATCTAGAAATGGATTAAATGAGTGTGATACTGAAGTTGTTCTAAAAATAAGATCGGACGAAAGAATGTCTCATGGTGGCATAAGTAAGTGGATTAGTTTTTTTGAGAAAAATGACAATGACGACACAGTTCATTATTTGAATGGGGAAAGACAAAGAAGCAGAATTGGAGTTGTAGCTACCAACATAAATTTTCCTTATCACCCACAAGACCATGTGTTCATTGGTTACAAAGAAGACTTGAGCAAGTTATTTAATATGCCATTTTCACGTGAACCACCATTGATGCCGGAACCTATTGATTTTTCAATTAGGACTAGTCACTTAAGGAATCCAATATATATTGGAGCAAACTATTATAGTTTATTTTTTGAAGAATCAAAAAAGCACTTAGATGACTGGAAAAAATACTTACTTGATGAGGCTCCACTTCACCATGAGGCAATGGAATTTTATTTAAGAAATAGAACAAAAATTTTCATGCCACTGCCAAGAATAGATATGTGGTGGGAAAAATTCAACACTCAATACTGGTGGGATGGGTATCATAGAAGTGGAGATAGATATGCAGAAGATGAACTCAAACAATGAAAGTAGCACTTATTTTTAAAAAGGAAAAACAAAGATGAAATATGATAAAAGATTAATAAATAAAATTCACGCATCAAGCGATCTGATTCCAAAGCAGATGTATAAAGAAGCCGCATTAAACCTTGGAGATGTCACTAGGATAAATCAAAAATTTATGGGTGGTGGAATGTCACAAAATTATTTTGCAATTCCATGGTTTGAATATTATTTTGATATTCATAATTTTGGATACATGGTTGAATTTGGAAGTCAAAAAGGTTGTTTATCGACTTATTTTGCCAACTTTTGTGGAATAACAGAGCAGATGTTTTTTGATACTTTTGAATTCAAACCGGAAGATTCTTGGTATGTAAGGAAATATGAAGGTTGTGGCCATTGGTATGAAAAACTAGCTGAAATATCTCCATTTGTAAATTATTTTCATCAAGATGTTTTTTCTGAAGAGACCAAATCCCATGTTGTAGATAACATATCACAATTTAAGACATTTATTTTCTGTGATGGCGGTGACAAAGCTAGGGAATTCAATATGTACGCTCCACTTCTTAAAGTGGGTGACTGCATAGCTGTTCATGATTGGGGCCATGAGATAGGTTATCATGATATAAGTGAAACCTTGAATAAATATAATTTAGTTCCAGATGAACCATCAGTTAGATCAGCTACACAATTTCACACATGGATTATGCCATTTACGAGGGTAAAATGAAAATAAAATTAATCATTCTAGACATTGATGGAGTCATGACCGACGGTAGAAAATATTATGGTTTAGATGGGATGAGTTTTGCTAAAACATATTGTGATAAGGATTTTACTGCCATAAAAAGATTTAGAGGTGCTGGGATTAAAGTATGTTTTTTATCTGGGGATAATAGGGTGAATAAAGCCATGGCTGAAAATAGAAACATAGACTTTTATTCTGCTCGAGGAAAAAATAAAGCGGAGTTCCTAGATGAACTTGAAAAAAATTACATGATAACAAGAGAAGAAATGTTGTATATTGGAGATGACTTGTTCGATCTTTCTATCATGAAAGAAGTCGGCGTGGCTTTCTGCCCACAAGATTCTCCAAACGCATTAAAAGAGTTTTGTTCAATAAAGAATATAGTTCCTCGCAATGGCGGCGAGAACGTTGTTGCAATGTTATTCGACATTCTTTTAGATAGAAAGCTGATTAGTGATTGTACAATGGAAGACATAGAAGCTTTAGACAAACAAGAGAAATTTTAATGGATAATTTATTACTAATAGGTAAGGATTATATTGATACCATTATGTTTGTTGATTCATTAAAGCTCGGCGAAACGAATGATTGTCTCAAGTTGATTGAAAAAAATGGAGGAGTATCCAATTTTAATGAGGTCAATATGAAGAGTTGGAGATCTCACACTAAGTTTTTTGGTACCAAGAAAGCCTATATTATGAATGACAATATTGAAAGCGAGAGAACTTCGTGCGTAATAAATCTTGAAGACTCTTCAATAGAAAGTGACGATATTGAAGAGATGAACCAAAAATATGAGTGGATTCATGTTTCATATGTTGATGATTTAAATGGATACTCAAAACTATCTAATTTGAAAATTCAATATAGTTTAGATTTTTGCACATCCAATCCTCGCGAACAATTTTTAGATATTATGAAGAAGGCGACCATTCTATTCGATTCGCGAGAGAGAAAGTATTTGTATGAAAGTATTAACATGAGCGTCCCACTTATTTTACATGATCCTAGTGGTGTAGAAATAATCATTAATAATAAATCTGAACATCAATTTTTCAATAAACCACTAAGAAATCTAAATGTCAACGGAGCCGGCGACGTCTTTGCAGCAGTATTCTTAAATAATTATTATTCATTTGGTCTTCGTGAAAGTGCTAGATTGGCAATGATTGAAACAACTAAAATATTAAAAAATAGGATAAAAAATGAACAAAAAATATAATTTACTTTTACCGATTGCTGGTAGAGCTCAAAGATTTTTAAACGAAGGGTATACAATGCCCAAGCCGTTGATAATGGTCAAGGATCGGCATATTATTGATTTGGCAATGGAATCAATTGATACGTCAGAATGTAATATTATTTTTGCCGTAAGGTTGGAGCATATAAATAACTTTTCTATTGATGATATCCTGCGTGAAAAATTTGGAAATGACATAGAGATTGTTGTGATCGATAGAGTGACTGATGGTTCTGTTTCAACATGTCTATTAGCGAAAGAATACATCAACAATGAATTACCCCTTATTATCTATACACCAGATGTTTATTTTCAAAATACATTTAGTCCTTCCGAAATACCGAGTAACTTAGACGGTTTTTTACTAACATTTAAAGCTAATAGCCCAGCACACAGTTATGTTGAATTAGATGATGAAGGCTATGCAACTAGGACTGCCGAAAAAGAAGTTATAAGCCAAAATGCCGCAGTAGGAGTATATTATTACAAGACTGGAAAAATGTTTGTAGGGTATGCAGAAGAAATGATTAGTAAGAATATTAGGACCAAGAATGAATTTTATATTTGCCCTATGTATAATTTGATGATTCGAGATGGAGCGAAAGTATCCCTTCAGACGGTTGAAAAGATGCATGTATTAGGAACTCCTGTGGAACTTGAATTTTTTGTTGACAATGTTATGGCAAATTTTGGAAAAAAACCAGTTGCACTATGTTGTGATCATTCTGGGTTTAATATGAAAGAGTTAGCTAAAAAGCTGCTGGAAAAGAATAGTGTTCCTTATATTGACTTTGGAACATACGTTAATAGAAATTGTGATTATAATGAATATGTAAAAGCCGCAGTCGATGCCATAAATAGAAAAGACTGTGATTTTGGACTAGGGTTTTGTAGGACCGGTCAAGGTGTTAACATACTTGCAAACCATTTAGATGGAATAAGGTCCGCCTTAGTTATAGATGAATACACGGCAGAATATGCAATCCGTCACAACTGTACAAATTTTTTTGCAATTCCTGAAAAATATGTCTCGGAAGATTCTCTAGATAAGATGATAAAAATATGGAAAAAAACCACCTTCGATGGCGGCAGGCACATGACTAGAATGAAAAAAACTATAGGATAAAAGGAGTGACACATGAGTAATGATTACATTACTTTAACACATGTCCTTTCAGGACCAGATGAAAAGCACAAACTAGATATAGAGGCTTTTAGATATGAGTTTTAAAATAATTTCGCATCGTGGATGCTTGGATGGACCTAGCAATAAGCATGAAAATGCTCCTTGGCAAATTAGAAAGGCACTGAATCTTGGGTTTGATGTTGAGATAGATCTGTGGTATATCGATGATAAATTATCTTTGGGCCATGATTCACCGACATACACCATTCTAGAAGATTTTCTAACAGACAAAATGTGGATTCATTGCAAAAATTATGAGGCTGTCGAATATATGAGAAGCAAGAACTTAAATTGGTTTTGGCACGACCTAGATAAGATGACCTTTACGAGCCAGGGTTTTATATGGTGCTTTCCTGATGTATATGTGAGTGGTGGAATTTCTGTGAATCTTGAAAAACCACACAAAATAAATAAAAACATTTTAGGTATCTGCACAGATTACCCTATCGAGTGGAAAAATTTTATAAGGAGTGAAAAATGAAATTTTTAATCAATGACAAAAAGTGGCCCGCACCCGGCTCCGTACCTTTTCTAGAGGTAATCGAACAGATTTCATCTGACATCGACACATCAAACATAAATACGTTTATTGAGTGCGGATCTGGTGAAACTGGTGACAATGCATATTACTTTAGTAATTTTTTTGATGTAATTTCTATTGAAAATAATCCGAAATTATTTAAAAGATATTGTAACCGGGAAGGTAAAAATCATAATATTAAGTGGATTTTGGGAGACGGCGTCGAGAATCTGACCCAAATCCTTACAGAAAATCCAGAAGAGCGTTTTATTATTCTTTTAGATGATCATAATTCTCATCAATCATTTATTAAAGAGGAGATGGAAGCTATTGCTTCGTGCTCCAATCGGAAAGATCATGTAATAATTATTGATGATATGAAGTTTGCTGGGATAGGAACATATCCCACTATTGAACAGCTAGATCTGCATGTCAGGAAAATTAACCCAGAATATAAAATGAAAAATACAGAAATAGGACATGATATTTTTGTTGTTTATACGGCTAAGGAGAAAAGATGAAAAAAGCATTAGTATGTGGAGCAGGTGGGTTTATTGGCGGACACCTTGTTAAATACTTAAAAGCCAAGGGATATTGGGTAAGGGGCGTTGACCTCAAGTACAATGAATGGCAGTCTGTTCATGAATATGCTGATGAGTTTGTACAGGGAGATCTTAGAGAGCCTGAAGTCATACGAGCTGTTATAAGTTCTGATATTGACGAAATCTACCAACTAGCAGCAGATATGGGTGGAGCCGGCTTCGTATTTACCGGAGAGAATGATGCGGACATCATGCACAACTCCGCCTTGGTAAATTTAAATGTTGTACACGAAGCAGCAAAAAAGGGCATTAAAAGAGTATTTTACTCATCCTCTGCATGCATGTATCCGGAACATAATCAGCTTGACCCAGACAATCCGAATTGCACTGAAGATTCAGCATACCCGGCAAATCCCGATTCTGAATATGGGTGGGAAAAATTATTCTCAGAGAGGTTGTTTATGGCATTCGCTAGAAATAAGGGTCTTGAAGTTAGAGTGGCAAGGTTCCACAATATCTTTGGAGAATACGGATCTTGGACTGGCGGTCGAGAAAAGGCACCAGCAGCTTTCTGTAGAAAAGCAGCAGAAACTCCAGACGGCGGAACTATTGAGGTTTGGGGCCCCGGGAGTCAAACAAGGTCTTTCTTGCATGTCGAGGAATGCTGCGAGGCCGTATATAGGTTTATGCAATCAGATTTCGCAGGACCAGTAAATATTGGGTCTGAAGAGATGATTTCAATAAATAATTTTGCACAGATGGCAATCGACATTTCCGGAAAGAACTTGTCAATCCATAATATAGATGGCAAAGAATTTGAAGAAAAGTATGGACACAAATGCCCTATTGGTGTTAATGGTCGAAACTCCGACAATAAACTTTATAAAGAAAAAGTCGGATGGGTTGTCTCTCAACCGTTAATAGATGGTATGAGAGAGACGTTCAAGTGGATAAATGAACAAGTCAAGGAGTCGAAATGAGGGCACTGGTCACTGGTGGTTGCGGATTCATTGGAAGCAATCTAGTCGATATGTTGTTGGAGCTGGACTATGAAGTTGTTGTCATTGACGACTTATCTTCTGGAAAAAAAGATTATTGTCGAGATGGTGTCAAGTACTATTTTAGCGATTTCAAAGAGGTATTGATGGGGAACGTTGGAGAGCTGGATGTCATATTCCACCTAGCAGCAGAATCTAGAATCCAACCAAGCTTTGAAGACCCGCTTTATACTTGCAAGAATAACTCATATGGGACTGCCGTAGTTTGCGAGCATGCTAAGAAAATTGGAGCAAAAGTTGTTTATGCTGGATCTAGCTCATTCTATGGTGGTGTGTACTTGAACCCATACGCTTTTGCAAAATGGCAGGGAGAAGAAGTGTGTCGCATGTATTCAGAAGTTTTTGAACTTAATACAGCAATTGCAAGATTTTTTAATGTTTATGGCCCAAGAAACCCACAAATTGGACAATACACTCCAGTTGTGGCAATCTTTGAAAAGCAAATTTCTGAATCTGGAGAGTTAACAATCGTAGGCGATGGCGAACAGAGAAGAGACTTCACGCATGTCTACGATATATGCCGAGGATTAATTGCTATGTCTAAAGATAATTGGGCTGCTAATGTGTTTAATTTGGGCACTGGGACAAACCATTCAATCAATGAGCTGGCCAGTATGTTCGGCGGCAAGATGAAATATTTACCAGCACGACCTGGTGAAGCTAGAGAAACTCTAGCAGATATAAGTGTTACTACAGAAAATACAGGCTGGAAGCCTGAAATAAAATTAGAAGATTATGTCAAGGAGATTATCAATGAATCATAAACTATCAAGCCAAGCCATCGGCGCAATCATGATGGCACTACAAAAGTCTTTAATAGAGCAGACAGATATTGTACCAGTTCTTCAAGAATTTAAAATTCAAGTAGATGACAGCAATCAGTTGGTTGTTATGAATCCCCCAGTTTTTGAGGTTTCATCAGCTGAATCAGAGAGTGAGTCAAAAAAGGTCAATATTGAAACGAGTGTTCAATAATGCCAAGGTACACCTATAGATGTGTTGATTGTCGTGAAGAATTCGATGTTTTTCACGGCATCCTTGATTATCAAGAAGAGTGCACTCTCTGTCACTCAGTAAAGATCAAGAGAGTCCCGCAAATGCCTCATATCCGCCGAGAACATGTTTCAAAGGGTGATAGGGTAGGCGAGGAAACAAAACGCGCTATAGAGGAAAATAGAGCTATTCTAAAGGAAGAGAGAAAAAAAAGAGTGGAGTATAAAGATGGAGATTGAAATTGTCCTAGGGATAGTACTTTTGTTCTCGATGATTGTAAACGTCTTGTTATTTAGACTGGCATCATGGCAATCAAAGGACCTGACTTTAGTTAGTGATAATGTTGGAGATCTAGTAGAAGTGATCGAAAACTACAACAATCACTTAAGTGACATCTATCAAATGGATGCATTTTATGGAGATGAAACTCTAGAAGGATTAATGACGCATACTAATGCTCTTAGAATACTTTTAGATGAACAATATGGTGATGTAATTAATATTACTGAACCCGTTGAATATAAATTAGAAAAGGAAGAAGATGATGACGAAGAAGAGAGCGCCGAAAAAGAAAAACATGTACTTTACGCAGGTTCACGAAGACGCGATAGTTAAATATTGCTCAACTGAAGATTTGCGAGCCAAAGAAGATCTTTATATGGCTCTTATTAGACCAGCGTTTTCACAAATGGTTGATAAGATTGTTTATACCTATAGATTTACAAATCTACCGGACATTGAAGATCTCAGAGAGGAATGTAAAGGATGGCTCGTAACCATCTTGGCAAAGTTTGATCCGAACAAGGGCTCAAAAGCTTTCTCTTATTTCTCTGTTGTGACAAAGAATTGGTTTATTCACAAGGTGAAGAAGAACAAAAAGCGCCTCGAAAGAGAAGTTTCATTTGAAGCAGTCGATTATGATCTTGAAAGGGATTTGATGGATAAAGGTGAGAGTTACCAAGATAAAGAAGTTCGAAAGGAACTTATTGCAAATCTTAGAAGAGAAATGCAAACTTGGCAAGTTGATTTTTCTAAACCGGCTGAAAAGAAAGTTTATGATGCTGTAATTGTCCTCTTTGATTCTGCTGACGAGATCGAAATATTCAATAAAAAAGCAATCTATCTTTATCTCCGAGAAATCACAGGCATGAATACAAAACAAGTTGTAACGCAACTGAATAAAATGAGAAAGAAGTATAGGGAGTTTAGAACTGATTGGGACGACGGCAAAATTTAACAGAGACTAATTATTAGCATGAGCAGCGATAAATTTATAAAAGAAGCGATAGATAACATCAGGGGTGACCGCGAAACAACACGCGAGCTCCTAGATGATGCAATGCGATATTTAGCCATAGACCAGTCCCGACACAGGGATATGGGTCAAACCCTTGCGAAATATGTAGAAACGCTTCAGAGGTCAAATGAGCAGCTTGTAAAGCTGTGTGGTCTCATGTCTAAGAACGAGAAAACAGACGAGTTGACCGACAAAGACTTTGCTCAAATATTTGATCAAATTCAAGAGTCGGAGGACAAGTAGTGGCTAAATATAAAAAATCACTAACGAACCCTCACCTTTACAGACAATTTTCCAACAACTCTTCTGAGATGTTTGACTACACAATGTCAAATATTATGGATGGATTTTACGATGGAGCAATGAACTCTGCCATAGACGGGAAGTTCAAGGCGGTTTGTTTATCTGGTATTAA
>Ga0209535_1001430_pt1 | contig 16278 bp, 19 predicted proteins | sample LinPmetageLP28_FD_184041 | JGI IMG/M metagenome (GOLD analysis project Ga0209535, IMG submission 184041) | Marine viral communities from the Pacific Ocean - LP-28 (SPAdes) (version 2) | ecosystem: Environmental > Aquatic > Marine > Oceanic | place: Pacific Ocean | collected 2009-08-22 | reverse complement strand
AGTTGCTGGTACTTTATGGCACCACAAAGTTGATGAAGATGATGCATTAAAAATTATTGAAGTAGTTTGTAATGCAGCAGGAGATGAAGAAGTTAAAGGTAGATTAGCAAAAGCTAAGCATGTTTATAAACCTGATACACCACAAAAAGAAATTGTAGGACTACCAACTCTTGCAAAAGGTTTGAACTGGAGTGATAAGCAAATAAGTAATCTAAAAGATGCTTTATATGCTGTAACAGGTCGAAGTGCTTTACCAACATTTACTCATGATTTTGTAGAGCGAATTGCTTACATGATGAAGCAAAAGAAATACTATGATCTTGAAGATAAGGAAATGTATGATGGAGAAAGTGTTGATGTTAAATATGCTAAACACTTCAATGGCAAATATACTCCATTAAAATATTGGAAGATGCACCCTGATAGTAAAGTGTGTGTTGATTTCACATATAAACCTAAAGATCCAAATAGATTTGTGCATGTAGATAAAAAGCTCATGATTAATGTTTATGAGAAGAATGACCTACAACCAGATCCTAAAGTAGACACAGATGTGTTCTGGGCATTGTTAAAGCATGTAATACCTCATGATGAATGTAGAGAACATTTTTTAGATTGGTATTCATACCCAATACAAAATCCTGGTGTTAAAATTAGACATGCAATCATTATGCAATCAGATGAATTTCAGTTAGGTAAAGGAAGTTTATTTGACCTGCATAGAGATATGTTAGGAAATCATAACACTAGAAAGATTGAGTTAGCAGAAGCATTAGACAAAGGTAAAAATTATTTATTAAATTATCAAACAGTTCTAATTGATGAAGCAAAGAGTTCAGGTAGCTGGAGTGAGAAAGCTCAACTAATAAATACTCTTAAAACCATTATAAGTGAGGGCTCAATTGGTGTTAGGCAATTGTATAAAGAGTATAGCGAGCAAGACACCATTACTAATTATTGGATCAACACTAACTATAAAGATGCGTTTCCACTTCCAAAAAATGAAGTGAGGTATTGGGTTTATTTTAGTCCTGCAAAAAGAAATCAAAAAATGTTGGAACAGTTCCATAATGAGAGATTAAATGATAATCTTGCAGGTGGTGTCTTAGCTGATTTGATGAATCGAGATCTAAGTAAGTTCAATCCTTTAGCAGTTGCACCTTATACTGATTACAGAAATCAGATGTCAGGTATGGCAGATAGACCTTTAAATGACTTTATAAGAGAGCAATTTGAGCAAGGAGTTCATCCTTTTGATAGGGATATGCTCACAACTGTTGAGTTGTTTGAATACCTAAAGGTTGAGAAGCGATTACGAGTTACTCGTGAGAGAGAAGTTGCAAATGCTTTAGAGTTACTAGGTGCAAAATGCAGGAAGCAAATACCAATAGCAACAGTAGCAGATCGGGCAACACTATGGGTGCTGAGGGATCATGAAACATATATGAAAATGCCAGCGGCAGAACTGGGTAAGAAGTATGTTCCATTTTATAATGACTCCAAGGCACCTCGTAAAGTTGTAGCAACACCAGTGAGAGAACATGAAAAATATACAGGAATTGGAGATGATGTTCCTGGTGGTATTTAGAAAGGAGGTTATATGGACTATAAAAAATATGGTTTGAAGTTTTATACAAAGACAGTCATTGAAGATGTCAAAGGTGTTAAAGTTCCTAAGATGCTAGGCGTGATCGAAGGCCCAGTAAACAAGATGATAAGAGCTTATACTGATGAATTTAGCTTCATGAGACACCAAACAATGAGAGATCAAAGACCTAGTAAGAAGTAATCTCATTACACGGCTACATGGCTAATATTCGAAACTGTCAAAAAGTTTTTTTATTTGCAAAAATTTTTAAAATATTTGACGAGAATAAAAAAATGAATGTTGCCGTGTATTGACCGAATTAGACTCAATAATCACCTTTAGATACCCTTGAAAAAGTTTTGAACGCCTCTCAAAGACCCCTTTATGCAGGGTAAAGTAACCTTTTGTAGTGTTGAATTCTTACCTTTACTTACTCTGAATTATTACAAAAAAGTGAGTCATACCAATAAAAATTTTGAAAAATTTTAGAGTAAGTGAAAATATTTTTTAAGGTTACAATGTCCCTTGATCCATGTTGCTAAATCCATAATTCAGGGGAACTTTGAAAAAGTTTATAAGGTCAATAACTGTCTCTAACTTAGACTAAAGGATAGATATAAGGAGTCCCATTTATAAAAAAGGGTAGTGGGGGTCATGACAACTTTCAATTTTCGAAATCGACTTGGTACCTCTATTGCTTAAGGAAGTTCTAACAGAGACGAGCTGGTATACACTCTCAGGACTCTCACAGGACTCAGCACGTAGAAAGAGAAAATAGGATTATCTTTGATTTCATTGACCTTTTAAGATAAAATAAAATTAACGATAAAACATTAATTTCGTGTGGAATGTACGAGTTAAGTATTGTATATCACGGTGGAATTACTGAGGGCCTGTAGCTCAGTTGGTTAGAGCAGTACACTCATAATGTCGGTGTCCTTGGTTTTTTCCCTTGATAAGCAACAATAATTTTCTCAATTCATTCTCAGGTACTCACATAGGTACTCACACGATACTGAGAAAGGATAAAAAATGGCTTATATTCGTAGACGAAAAGGCTCATGGCAAACTGTTATTAGAGTGCAGGGATATCCTCCAATAACAAAAACATTCAAAACAAAAATAGATGCTCAACGTTATTCTAGAGATCTAGAAAATAAACTTTTTAGAGAGAAGCACGACATCGCTAAAAAGAAATTTCCAATTATGCGTGATGCATTAATCAGATACAGAGATGAAGTTTCAGCTCATAAGAGATCTAAAGAGATGGAAGCAAAGTTGATTAAATATATCTTGTCAGAGGGTTTTGTAAATTATGCCTTAAACCTAGTGGATAGATCTTTGATAGCTCAATACAGAGATAGAGCTTTACGTTCTCTTAAAAGTTCATCTGTAAATAGACGACTTGCAATCATTAGTCATTTGTTCACAATCTGTAAAAAAGAATGGGGTTATGATGTTGCAAATCCTGTCTTATCTATTCGTAGACCTACAAACCCTGAACCAAGGGATAGAAGATTTACACAGCAGGAACTAGATAAGATCTTTACCTGTAATAGAACAAACCCACACATGAAGTTTATAATTAGGTTGGCTCTTGAAACAGGCATGAGAAGATCAGAGATTGCAAATATCAAACCTGAGCATGTCAAAGGTAACTTGTTAACTATTCCTGTAGCAAAAACTAAGCCTAGAAAAATCCCATTAACACCAAAAGCAGTGCAGCTCTTGCAAAATAACCTGCCAATAAAAATGAGCTCAAATGCTATACGTCTAAGTTGGGTAAGGTTGACAAAAAAATATGGAATAGAAGATGCTCGTTTTCATGATTTACGCCATGAATCTTTGAGTAGAATGTTTGAGGAGAAATCTTTAAACGTGCCAGAGGTGCAGCTAATATCAGGACACCTTGAACCAAGAACATTAATGAGAGTGTATGCAAATTTAAGACCTCAGGATTTAGCTAATAAATTAGCTAAGCTGTAGCATAGAGAGATAGATTTAAAGCAAATAGACTCATGGTTTGAGATTTGTTTGTAATATTAATCTCATAATGTTTTTGACCTAGAAACAATCTGCCAATAATGGTAAAGTTTTTTATGCCCAAGAAGAACAATAAACCTAAAAGTCCTATAAAAATTTTAGCAACAATTGGTTTTGTAATAGCAATTTTATGGACCGCAAAAGGATTTTTTCAGTTTGGTAGTGCTGGTTACAAAGAGGTTAAAAATAAAATTTCAAAAACAAATTCAAACTTACCTACATTAAAATGTGTTCCATCAGATAATTCAGATTCAATTATTTATGATCTTGCAGAGATGGAAGCAAATGAACCTAAAAATGTTCCAGAAGAAAGTAAAGCACGAGAAAGATTTTTTCAGCAAGACGGTTACTATGAATTTGTTAGTACAACAGAAAAAGAATATCAGATTAATATTCACAATGTTGAGAATGGAATGAAACAAGGGTATTTAGCTACCATTACAAGAAGTTCTGGTGTTATTGAGTGGACTTTTCCAGGACGTTATCGTGCAGACCTATCTTTTGGTGAAGTGATTACAGTAATGCAAAATGCAAAAAGATATTCTGGAGTTTGTTCTAAAATAGAGAAAAAAAACCTATAAAATTTTGAAATGAGAAAGATTTTATTAATTATATTTTTAGTATTGTTAACAAGTAGCTCTAATGCTGCAACACCCACCCTTAATGATTTCACAATAAACAAAGATAATACGATCTATGCTAAACGTAATATGAGTTATTTTATAAACCAAGGTTATGAATTAGTTCTTCAAGAAACACGAGGTATTAGAACTGCCTATGTATTAAAAAAAGGCAAAGATTATGTTGGTTGTCGTACAGAAAATTTATCTAAAGAGGAAACTTGTTATATTATAGAGTTAAAAAAAGCAGAATGAAAAAACTTTTATCAATTTTAATTTTAAGCTTAATCACGGCTAACAATGCTTATAGTTTATCAGAAGAAAAACTAATTAAACTTACTTCTAAAGCATACACTCCTGGTGCAGCTGGTCTTATCTATGATTATTGTGCTCACGAAGATGCTTTTTTAGAGATGCTTTATAGTAAATCTTGCAAATGTGCGATTAAAGCTGGGAAAGCCAAAAATTTAGCAGCTGTAAGTTTGATTGTAGATCAGTGTGGATTATAAATTTTATATGAAAAAACTTCCAACAATCCTGGTTCTTAGTTTGTTGTTGAGTGGGAATGCTTATGCAGGTGGTCCTTGCGGATTAGGTTGGTTTATTGGAAGTATACTCGATAATACCAAAGAACATAAAATATGTGGCCAATATGCAAGAAATTTAGAAGGAGATAGTTTTCAACAAGATGATGCATACTGTGATTGTAGAGAAAGACTTCAGATTGAGAATCTTAAAAAAAAAGCTTTAGGTAATTAAATAAATATAAGCAAGTATATGTCAGAACAATTAAATGAAAATTTGTTAAACACCATAAATGGTGGAGCGACTGTTATGGTACACTCGTTATCAGCATACTGTATATTGTTTAAAAAATGGAAAAGAACTGAAAAAAAAAAATTAACCAAACAACAAGCAAGAGATAATTATTGTAAATCAGTCTTATTTTTATGGGGCTATATGCAATATGAATTGGATCAAGTCGATGACAATGATTTTTATCGAGCACAGTTGGTGTCAGCATATATCTTATTTGGTGTTTTAAGTAGAAAAGAATTTGAAATTTTATATTTAGGCGCTGGGTTAAGCAAAAAGAAAGGAAAGGACTATCCTGAATTGTGTTATGAGATGATTAAATGGTTTAATAAAAATGAAAAACATCCAGGAGCTCAATCAATAATAACTACAGGCAAACATGTCTTTGCTTTAAGAGCATTTTCAGGAAAATTAGAGGATAAACACAAAGAGGCTTTTTATAATATGGGTTCTTTATGTGAGGAAGGATTTGAAGCTATCAATTGTATGAAATCAATTTTGGTTGATAGTAAATTCAAATTGAATTTTTAAATTAATTCCCCAGAATCAAGATCAAATAATTCAGCATTTAATAGAATTATTGTATTTTTAACTCTACGTTCATAGTAAGTACTTAATTCAACTCTTTCTGTATCATGAAATGCGGGATCCTTATATATTTCCACCAAATTGTCTCTTACTTTCTGTATTTTTTTTTGGGCCACAAGATCCTTTCTATCTAGATCATTTAGAACATCCTCTATAATTTTTTTCATTAGTGCTTCTGAATGTTCTTTCCCTTTAAATTTTTTTTTATGCTTCTCGTCCATCAAAACCTGAAGACATGGTTGAACAAATTCATGAATCTCAGCAATTTGTTTTACGTAGATTTTTTTATTTTTTTCAGAACTTCCAAAACCAAAAAAAGGTATTTCATATTCATTAAAGAAATCTGCTAATCCTTGAAGATTATAGTCTCTATCTTGCCATGTATTTGGAATATCATCCATTAATAAAACCTACTAAATTATATTGTGAGAAAATAGTAAAATTTGATAATAAAAAAGTTGAATGGAGTTTAAAAATTAAACCAACAATATCAATAGCCACGCCTCAGTCTTATTTAATCCTGTTTAATATTAGCTAATTAACTCATCTTGAGTGATGGTTCATGATTTGTTAGTCTTGGATTATGAGTGAATTAAAATATCCAATTGAACTTTTAGTATACCCTAGAGAGTCTAGTGGATCGGGCGCTTATTCATTAGCAAGAACAAACAATGGGGGAGCTCAAAGTGTTAGGTGGGATTATGAAACAAAAAAATGGATAAAATGTAATTTATCTGTTGGAACCATAATGGCTAGTGGAATGACTTTGTATGAAAAGGATTTAAGACGCTTAGGATTAGGATACATCATAGATGAAAAAATTAAGTTTCAAGATAATAGAGATTATGAAAATGACTCAATAGATAATAAATCCTCATGGTTTTCTAATTTGTATATGCCCATACTAAGAAGTATTGGATTTTTGTGGTTTAAATATCAGCATAAATTCTTAGTAAGAGTTTTTATTTTTTCAACCGCATGTGCATTAGTTATATGGTTTGCTCAACCAAGGGGGTCATGAAAAAACTTTTAGGGATCGTGGTTCTGGGTTTGTTATATTTTTCAACTGCAAACTCAAATGAAATTGATACATCAAAATTTATGTATGATGCTTGCAAAGTTGCAAGATCAGACAAGGAAAAATCAACAGATGAACTTTTTGATGCATATATGTGTAAGTTTTATTTTAAAGGGGCTTGGGAACATGCAATAACAAGAGATGCACAATTTAAGGTTAAAATGGAAAGTATGAATATCAAAACTGATATGGATACCTTTTTAATGTTGGGTGCATGTGTTCCTGTTAAAACTACTTTAGATCAGTTTATAGATATTTTTATCAATCACATGGAAAGAAATCCCCAAAAAAAAAGTGATTATACAATGATAACAATCAGTGACTCAGCAAAAGAATTATTTCCATGCAAAAAATAGCAAATAAACTTTTAGGGATCGTGGTTCTGGGTTTGTTGTTAAGTGGGAATGTTTTTGCAGAAAATATTTTTGATTGTGAAATTAAAACTAAAGATTCATATGGCAATCCAGTTTCAGCAAAATTAATTATTAGAGCTGATGATGATTATTCAGCTGCATTAAAAACAGGTGATGGTGAAACAGGAAAGTTTGGTGAAAAAGATTTTATATTATCTGTAGGTGGAACTAGAGGAGATTTAATTGTAACTAATCAATTTAATTTTGTACCTAAAGGTTCTTACGATTTGTACGTAACGCAAAATGGTGAGAAGGATAGCAACAGCTATTTTACAGCTTTATTTTCTGTAAATGGTTATAATGGATTTGTGTATTCAATAACGATTACACCTTGGGAAGAAAATATGCCGATTTCTTTTTACCTATCGGATCAACCTCAATCAATAATTCAAGGAAATTGTAAATGACATTACTACAAATTTATATAGCGTATGAAATAATTTCTTTAACTTATAAACTTTTAGCAGACTAATGTTTTTAACTATTATTAGTATATTTGTGCAATGTCTGGGGCTTGGATGTCTTCTTTGGACTATAGAATGTTTTAAAGATCCTTCTAAAAAAACTAAATTAGCTAGCACTAAAATTGGAAATATTCTTTGGGGTATTTTTAATTTGATTGCAGGTATTTTTCTCTTTTACTTATTTGGTTATTTTCTAATTTTTGAAGATTTTCTAACAGGTTACAATTTACCAATTTGGACATTGCTAATTTCGATAGGAATTACATTTTATTTATACTTTCAACTTCCCAAAACAAAGCTTTGGAAAAATCGTGGCAAAGCAAAACAACCCCTACATGATGGAACTGATTTAATGTTTAGATTAATTGGTCAAGGATTAATGTTGGTAGGTGCAGGATACATACTTTTTGCAATTTATGAATGGTTAAAGACTGGCTCTTATACTGTAATTTCTTTAAGTAACTGGGGTATTACAATATTTAACCTAGATGACTTTAATAGAATTGATACTGGTTGGTGGGCATTCAATAAAGTTTTAAACTATTTAATTATAGATCAAACTGTAGCACTACCATTAATTGTTATCGGTTATGTAATACACAAAAGTGCAAGCGATGATTAAAAAACTATTAATAATAATTTTTCTAGGTTTTTTTAGTAGGACTGCTTATGCAGATAATCATCATCATTTTTTTGAGTGTAAAGAAATTGGCGGCACTAATTGGATGGTGGAGCTAGAAATTGATTTAAAAAAAAATAAAGTCTTTAGAGACGGAACGGTCTATGAGATTGGTGAGAAAGACGACCTACTTATATATGCTAAAAAAAAAGTTAATGACAAGGTTATGTCGACGTTAAATATTAATAGATATAACGGAAAACTAAATATTTGGATTAGGGGTGAGGATAGTGTCCAATTTAATTGTGAAAAACTAAATAAGCAGTTTTAAATGCACAAAATACTTATCGCTCTTATTTGGCTTACTTGCTTTTCAGTATTGGTAGGTTTTTTTCAAGCTTTTGGCGCAGTAGGATTTTTAATTATGATAGGGGTTTATTATTATATTATGGATCAAAGAAAAAAGGGAAAGATTTGGAATAAGGATTAATGATCGAAGTACTAATAGCCTTGGAACTTGCATTTTTAGCTTATAAACTATTATCTGATTAATTTTTATGTCAACACAGCAATCTAGAAATATATTTACTGAAGAACTTTGTAAATATTTTATGGATTTTTTGCAGAGTGGTTTTAAATCTACTCGTTTCCCAAAAAGGTATATCAGATTAAAAGATGAAAAGAATTTTAAGATTGGAATTAATTTATCAAAGTATGAAAACTTTAATGAGTCAATTAGAAAAATTTTAAATAAACCCGAACCTTTTCAACAAGATATTTCTGTTAAAAAAGGAACTCATACAGTTAAACTAAATGATAATTCAATTGATTTACTTAAAAAACTAACAAAACAAATTAAAGATAAAGATATTGAAAAGATTGTTCTTCTCTCATCTAAAACTATTAAAGAATTTGCTATATCGCACAAAAACAAACCAGATGAAGCATATGACAAAATAAATGAAATTATTAAGAAAGAAATTATAGAAATAGTTATCAAACCTATTTCAGAAAAAATGGACCCGTTAATAGGTAGTCAAAGTAATTTCCAGTTAGAATCTTTAGACCGTTTAGAACATGAACTTACAGAATTGATACTTGACCCGTTAGTCGAACAAGTTCCTTCAATATTTAATAATATTCTTGCAGATCCAAAATATAAAACCAAAGAAGATGTTGCTAATTTGTTTAACAAAACAGATATTGCCTCAAGTTTATTAAATTATTTTTCTAGTTTCGAGGTAAAAGATTTTTATTATGATCTTCAAGAAATTGTTAACTCTCAAAAGAATTTAGATAAAAAAGAAATATATTTATATTTTGGTGATATTGAGATTGAAAAAAAAAAATTTCCACTTTTCTACATTCAAGCAAATATTAAAGAGTATTCAACAGAGAGTCATTTTAAAATTAGTTTTTCAAATGAAATGTTTGTTAATAGAAAGGCTATTCAATATGCATTCCAGGTTTTGTTTAAAGATGACAAAAAAGTAGAAACATTTGACGAAGAAAGAAAACTATATATCTCTGAAGAAGAAAATTTATCGGAAAGATTAACAGGTATAGTTGAGAACCTTGTCTCCAAGCTTAGAACAAGCGGAGATATAGATTTTAAAAATTCTACCAAGCAAGTATCTAGAGCAAAGGATTTTAATATTTCAAATAATTGTTATTTTTGTGTTTTTGATAAATCTGATGAAGCTCTTGTGAATGATTACGAGGATATTTTATCAAAACTTTTAGCTGGAGATAGTGATGTTGCTGAAATGTTTAAACAACTGATTACTGATTTCTTAATTAATGAACCAGAAGTAGTAAATGAAAATATCGAAGATGAATGGGATGGATTAGAAGTTAGTGATAGATTAAATTATGAAAGTCCCATCCCAGTTAACCCAGAACAACAAAAAATTCTAAAAGCACTCAATAATGAAAAATGTAAATATGTAGTTGTGGAAGGGCCACCAGGTACTGGAAAATCACATACTATTTCTGCTATTGCTTTCGATTATATTCTAAAATTTAAGTCAATCTTAATTTTATCAGATACGAGAGAAGCCTTAGATGTCGTTGAGAACAAAATTAATACAACTCTTAACCAGGTAAGGGGAAAGCATAATATCCAAAATCCTATTTTAAGATTAGGGAAGATGGGTAATACTTATAATAAGATACTTGCAAAAACATCTGTAGACAATTTAAGGACTTTTCATAGAGCTCAAAAAACTCACAGAAAAGATGTCGAAAAAGAAATTTCTGAAATTTCAGGAGTTGTTAATGACAGATTAAAAATACTTTCGGATCATTATCAGGGAATAGATAAAGAAAAATTTCAAGAATTTGCCGAGGTATCAAAACAATGTTCAAAAGAAGATCTTGTTATTAATGTTAAAGATTTAAATCTATATCTTCAAACAAATTCACTAACGAGTGAAGATTTACCTCTAGATAGCTTTATTGATAATTTAAATCAAATTTCAGAATATGAGTTTGTAATTGATAAATTCAAAGAAATTTATAAGTCTAAAAAATTATTGGAGTTTAAGAACTATCAACAAAGTTTAAATGAAATACATAATTTTGTGGGTGAAAATATCAAGGCAACCAAAATATTTTATTTGCTAAATAAGATAAGTGAAAAATCAATGGATTATTTAGGAAAAAAAATTTCAGAATACAGAGAATTAACTAGCGGTATTCTTGGTGGTTTTTTAAAAGCTGGAAAAATTCAAACAATCGAAGATGATATAAAAAAAAATATTGGTTATTCAGGATCGATTAATTTAAAAAAAGATGATGTAAACCTTCAAGTTTTTAAAGAATATATAGATTCTTTTATTGATTATTGTAAAAAAAATAAATTAAACCATGAAGTATTAATTAAAATTATAAAAGCCAATAAAGATTATTCTTCAATAAAAGATCAATTAGCTTTTTTTAATAAATACAAACATACCTTAAATATTATTTACGATAATCAAGATCAATCCAAAAAACTTGATATTAAAGAAAATGATATTGACACGTTGTTTGAAAATAAAGTTGCATTACTTGAAGAAGAAACAGTAGACTCAATAAAACGTTATTATAACCTGGAAAATTTCTTTTCAGGAATTTTTGATAATTCAGAAAATTTTGATTATGCATCTTTGATGAAAAGAGCCCAGTCTCTATACACAACTCGTATGACTGATATTATTGATGAAAAGATTATAAAATTCTTCGATACAAATAGAAATACTGCAAAAAGTTTAAGTAAAATTATAAGAGCAAAACAAAAATTTCCAAAAAATCAATTTGCAAAACTTAAAAATACATTCCCATGTATTATTTCAAGTGTAAGAGATTTTGCTGAATATATTGATCTAGATATTGGAATGTTTGATTTAATTATCATAGACGAAGCCTCTCAAGTTAGTATAGCTCAAGCATTTCCGGCAATCATAAGAGCTAAGAAAATATTGGTGCTTGGAGATAAAAAACAATTTAGTAACTTGCAATCATATCAAGCAACTTCAATCAAAAATAACGCTTTGTTAAACAACCTTAGAAAAGTTTTTAAAAATAATATTTCTAAAGATCCAGTACAGCTCGAAAGGCTCGAAAGCTTCAATGTTAAGACATCGATCTTAGATTTCTTCGAAAGGATTGCTAACTATAATGCTATGTTAAAAAAACACTTTAGAGGATATCCAGAGCATATAGCTTATTGTTCAAAGACTTTTTACAGCGATGATCTGCAAGCTATTAGGCTAAGATCAAAATCTATTAAAGATATTATCCATTTTGAAGTTTTAGATTATGAAATTGATAAAGAAACTCAAAATACTAATGATCAAGAGGCAAAATATATCATTAATCAATTGGAAAAAATTAAAGAAAGAGAAGATGAAACAACGGTCGGGATTATTACTCCTTTTTCAGATCAGCAAAAAAACCTCACTACTTTAATAACTAAGCATAAAGATAAAGATTACTTTTTTGATAAGCTTAATTTAAAAATTATGACTTTTGACACATGCCAAGGTGAAGAGAGGGAAATAATTTTTTATTCAATGGTTGCAACTAAGAAAAAAGACAAACTAAATTGGATATTTCCGACTGATCTATCTAATACCGATCTTGAAGAACTTGGAGATAAAAAAGCACAAAGAATGAATGTTGGACTAAGTAGGGTTCAAGAAAAAATGGTTTTTGTATTAAGTAAAAAACCAGATGAATTTAACAATGAAATAGGGAATGCAATTAGGTTTATTCATAATATCTATGACAGTGAAGAAAAACTTCCTTCAAAATCACAATTAGATCCTAGTTCTCCTATGGAGACTAAAGTTTTAGATTGGTTCAAACAAACTTCATTTTATTTAGAGAATAAAGATAAGATAGAACTAAAATCACAATTTCCTATTGGTGAATACTTCAAACAATTATATGCAGAATACAATCATCCAAAATTTGTTGTAGATTTTTTAGTTATTTATAATTCTAACGGTAAAACTAAGCAAAGTGTTATCGAGTATGATGGACTTAAAGAACATTTTGAAAATACTGATCTTATTACAGAGGGTAATTACGAAGATTATTATACCATTGAACATGAGGAGAGGCAGAAAACCTTAGAAACTTATGGTGTTAATTTTATTCGTTTAAACAAATTTAATATTACAGATAATCCAGTTAAATATTTAGATCAAAAATTAAAAGAAACATTTAAAAAAGACGGAAAAATAAATATTTCTCAATTTAAAATTCAAGAATCTATTCAAAAAACAAATGATGGTGAAAAAAAATATTGTGACAGATGCAAGAAACTAAAAGATTTAAAATCCTTTAAAGATAGCAGTTTAAGCTCTGGTGTTGGTATCGTTTGTATGAGCTGTAAAAAAACACCTGGAAAGAAAAGAAGAAGTGTACCAACAAGGCAAGAATACAAGCAAACAAATGTTAAATTTAAATGGCAAGTAAGTAAAACTTACCTTATCGATTATACAGCAGCATCTGGGTATCAAACTTCTAGAAAAATAAAGATAATATCAATTGATGCACAATATTTAAGAACACACGATTATAAAACTGGTGAAAATAGAACCTTTAGAAAAGACAGAATTCAAAATTCTCAAGAAGAAAATTAATTTTCAATTGAGTCATGATGAGTCAGAATGACTCTGTTTACTAGCCTTTGAGACTATTGATTAATGATTAAAAATATATATATAAGTCTTAGACCTAGAAAGAGTTTTATAGGGTGGCGTAGAAAGAAGTTCACACCCTTACGTTTTTAAAAAGAGTCGTGATCTAGTCAATCAATCTCTGCAAACAAAAACAATATGAGAAGTTGTTTTAAAGGTAGAAAATTAGTTATGATTGATACTAGATTAATGAAAGATAAATCCGATTACATTATCGCAGATTTTATATTGTACTCACTGGCCAGTGTGTATTTCATTTACAAAGTTCAAAGTTTCATCATATCTACCTATCTTTGATGGATTTCTCATAGTTGTGGAGGGCATTGAGCCTTCCGCAACAAATTTCTTAAAAGGAGAAATTATATGACGAACGAAACTAAGACAAAAATAGGTCACAACTCTAATACCGAATATAGAGAAGGTGGCGCTATGACAGACACTATAATGTTTCTGCATAATGCATTAGATGATGCAATAACCCTAATAATCTCACAAACAAAACGTAATAACAAAATAGAAAAACATCTAAAATCTGCTGTATTTGCAAAGAATAATTTACAAAGAGGAGTACATTTAAGCAAAGCTACTGCTCAAGTTTGTAAAAATAAAGCTGAAGTAGAAAACTTTGATAATGTTATTACTGTTATCAACAACAGAGAAGATATTCATTCTGGTTTAGGTAAATCACATAAGTTGAATTTGTGTGCACAAACAGGAAACTTTGGAGATTACATTGCAAATTGTGTTGGTGGTAAAGCAATAGAAAATGTTGTTGATAGTGCTTTAATCAAAGCTGACAGAGAGGGGGACTTAGATGAGTAACCCTTTTGATTGGAACAGACACATCATTGAGACATCATTAAAATATGATGATCACAACCCTAGGCAAAGAAAAGAGCTGGAGAATTATTTAGTACAACCTGAACAGTTGTTAAAAAAATCTACAGTTAAAAAAACTAAACCAAAACAATTAGAGTTTGATTTTAAAGTTAAGAGTGAGCCAATGAATATTGATATCTCATTACCACCTGAGCTAACAAAATTGTTGGAGGGTAAATAATGAGTAAATCAAAGCTTAAAGTTAAACAAAGTTATTCCAAGTCATTTGGTCATAGCCCAACGTTTAGAAAGGTTATGGAGAAGTGGTTTTGGATTAAACCTCAAAAAAAAAGAGTAGCTCATGCAACATGTGAGCATGGTCGAGTTGATTACAAAGCTCTAAAAGTTCTGGCAATTAAACAAGCTAATACAGTGCAAGATCTTGGTAATGCAATTCTTGTAATGGAGAAGAATAGAGCAAAAGAAAAGTTGGAGCTTGAGCATGTTAAACAAGATGCTGCTGAACGTCTCAATAATCAGAAAGCAACAATCATAGAACTACAAGAAGAAGTGGAGTCATTAAAACATGATTGGAGAATGTGTGATGAAGCTTGTGACGCAAAACAGCAAGAATTGATTGCTTTAAGAAAGGAGGTAAATAAAAATGCTAACTAAAAATAATATTGAAAGTACAAAGAATAATTTAACAAAGTCTGAGTTAGATAAACTGGCAAAGAAAGATGTTATAGACTTAAAATTTGATATTGATGAAGATATATTAAACACATTAAAGTTGATACATTTAGAAGAAGCACCAGATAGTTCATTTGATGCTTGGTTGAATTCTAAAGATGATGATTACTTCAAACGTTTAAGCTACGCTGGAGGTGGAAAGGTTATCCAGTTCCCGTTAGATCTTACAAAGTATAAAGACATCAAACCTAAAGAAATAAATCTAAGTGGATCATTTGATAAAGATAGAACTATTGATAGTTTGAGCTCTGATGAAAGAGCTTTAGTTAATCGACTATTACGGATGTCACTTGGTAAGGGGGAGAAGTAATGCGCGAGCCTTTGAAGTTAAATAAAGAAGCGTTATCAGCTCTTATCACTGCAAATGTTACTGTGTTTGCATATGACTATGGAACTAAACAAGTTAAAGCTAGCTGGTTAAAACGTCGTAAGCAAATAATTAATTCAGTAGATGATGTTGATGAGTATAAAAATTATCACATCATCACTGGAGACAATAACATTGTTGATATTGATTTAGACTGTATTGAAGCCATTAAATTAGCTCCTCATTTTCTACCTGCAACTAACATGAAATATGGTAGGCAAAGCAATCCAACATCACATTGGTTATTTAAAGTAATAGATCTTACAAATAAAACTACTCGTAAGTGGTTTAGTTTTGAAGATCCAACCATTGATAAAGAAACATTAGTAGAGCTCAGAGCCCATGATCACTACTCAATGTGTGCTGGAAAATACCCCGAAGAAGAATATGTGCAATGGACTGATTATAGTTCCATTAAAGAAACAACTTATGATGGTTTGTATAAGTCGGTTGCAATACTAGCAGTTGCTTCAATTATACTCCGTAACTATCCAACTGGAGATAGGAACGTTTATATCTGGCAAGTTGCTGGTACTTTATGGCACCACAAAGTTGATGAAGATGATGCATTAAAAATTATTGAAGTAGTTTGTAATGCAGCAGGAGATGAAGAAGTTAAAGGAAGATTAGCAAAAGCTAAGCATGTTTATAAAGCTGATACTCCACAAAAAGAAATTGTTGGACTGCCAACTCTTGCAAAAGGTTTGAACTGGAGTGATAAGCAAATAAGTAATCTAAAAGATGCTTTATATGCTGTAACAGGTCGAAGTGCTTTACCAACTTTTACTCATGATTTTGTAGAGCGAATTGCCTACATGATGAAGCAAAAGAAATACTATGATCTTGAAGATAAGGAAATGTATGATGGAGAGAGTGTTGATGTTAAATATGCTAAACACTTTAACGGCAAATATACTCCAT
>Ga0209535_1001429_pt1 | contig 16283 bp, 28 predicted proteins | sample LinPmetageLP28_FD_184041 | JGI IMG/M metagenome (GOLD analysis project Ga0209535, IMG submission 184041) | Marine viral communities from the Pacific Ocean - LP-28 (SPAdes) (version 2) | ecosystem: Environmental > Aquatic > Marine > Oceanic | place: Pacific Ocean | collected 2009-08-22 | reverse complement strand
ACTATAAACGCACAGTCTCCATCAACAATAACTAAATCAGCAATACCTCTTACCCATCTATCTTCATCGTGAAAATCACAAGGTGTTCTATCAAATCTTAATGCCATCTCATACTCAACATATTTATCACCTTTTATATTTACTAAAGAGTCAACCATACCTTTAAATCTTTGATAGTTCTTAGCTAATGGTTTATTATCTCTTACATATTCTTCTAATGCAGTGTGTACTTCTTTACCATAAAGCATAGCCTGACTTTCTTTAACAGTATAATTTTTTAGTACCCTTATTTCGTGATATTGTTTGGGACAGTTTTGATATTGTTTTAAAGAAGAATAACTCCAAGTAAAATCTGACATATGTTTCCTTTCGTTATTATTGTTAGGTAATAATCTCATATATTACACACGTTTACAAATTTCTTAAAAATATTTTTGTAGCTTTTCTTTGTAGCTTAACAACATCTTCTGTTTGATATAAATGTATTGCACTTTTATCTTTGTTTTGTTGTCGTTGACACAACACCATGTTACCTTCTAAATATCCTTTGTCTGATAATATTCTATCAATACTTAAATTATTTTTATTAAAAAAGTTTTCTTTTGGTGTTAAGTTTCCACTTCTTATTCGTGTCATGTAAGGATAAATACCATTTCTATTTCTATAAGCAGAACGATTACCTTGTTTCTTTAATTGTTTAATAAGCCAAAGATAAAGTTCTTTACGAGTTTTCCACATGACTCGTTTAGGATTTTTTCTTCTCATATCAGCAAGAGCATAATGATTCCACATCATATGAGTAAACCCCCAAAGACTAGCATTCATATTTTTATATTTACTAATCTTAGCTTTCTTCTTATATACTGGACAGTTTCTTCTACGTTTATTACTTGCATCCATACGACTAGGTTTTTTATTTCTTAGCCAAGCACCACAATAATGTCTTAGCCAATACTCATGGTCATCATCTACATAACCCTCTGCAAACAACTTAGCTTTTTTCTTTTTTGCATATATTCTAAATTTAGTAAGTATATTTGCATCCAACTCACCCATCTTTTTTCTTTTCATAAGTAAGTCTTTGCATATATCATTATGTCTTACTTTGGCTATTGCCATAATTTATACTCTACTACTTCAAATTCTTCATTTAATGTTTTAAGTTCTTCTTCATCTTTTACATAGAAAAACACATCATCATCTAAAAATTTATCTTCTCCAAACTTAATGTGATATCCTTTCTGTACTTCTTGAGTATCTTTCCATTTAATAGTGCAAATAGCACCTGTATTTTCTTCATTCATATTAACAATCTCCATAGTTATTTGCATAATCACCCTCACAGGCAACAGGTAAATCTGGTGCCCATTCTGGTGGTGTTGACATTATTTCCATAATTCTTTTTAGTGCTATATCTTTTTCTTCTTCTGGTGCAACACAAACGATTGCGTCATGCACAGTTAACACAACTGGATATTCCCTGGCAACCTTTATCATTTGCTCACCTATGACTATCCTAGCTAACGCTTGCACTACGTTCTCTACAACTGAGCCACCCCATATATTAACCACGCCTCTTCGAGACTTGTATACAAATCCACTTTTTGATTCAGAAGTATCCCACCTTAAATCAGGATAATATATACACATACTATTGGGTAATCTAATACGACCTTTCTCTATGTGTACACACTTATGTTTATCTAAGTAATAGCCTTTGTCGGTACTACTTGCGATAGATTCTAATGCCTTATCACATTCTCTCCATAACTCTATTACTTTATGATTAACATCACGATAAACTCTTACTAAGTTTTTACACTCTGTATCATCTAACTTAGCGACTTGACCAGATGTTTCTAAGGTGTGTTGTAGTTTCTTCCAACCTGTACCATAACCTAACCCTAACGTACATGTCTTACCTACAAAACGTTCTTTCTTGTTAGCTTTGGTAATCTTCTTGCCATATACTTTACTAGAGAAGTTTGCATACACATCTTCACCATTTCTAAATTCTTGTACGACATCTTCTTGCCCTGCCAACCAGACTAGTATGCGTGCTTCAATCTGTGACGAATCTACGTTTAGTATGACATGACCTTTAGGTGGTATGATTGCGTTCTTCAATGCTTTCTTTTTTACGTCACGACTTGGTAAGTTTTGAAAGTTAACTTTATCTGACCCTGCCCATCTACCTGTGTGAGCACCATAATACTTTAGTGGTATAGGAAGTAGCCCATTGTTTCTACACCCAATGTCTAAGAATCTCTCTATCCTTGCCTCTTCCATAGTGGATTTAGTTCCTAGCCTAACAGTACATAGTTCTTGTATTAATGAGTTTTCATGTTCTTGTAAGTCTATAAAACCTAAGTCGGTCTTAGCTAAAGCAAATGTATCTTTACCTGTTGTTGGTGATACCTTTAAAGGAACAACTACTCCCATCTCTTCGAGTAGTTCAGCAAACTGTTTGTTACTTGCTAACTTTTTACGTACCTCTTCGGTAGTCTCACAGTTTAACCTACCTTGTAAACCATCTAAAAGTTCTTGTTTTTCTGTTGTTACTTCATCAAGTCTTTCAACTAAAATTGCGTCATTAATTTTTAATCGTGGCTGCGTAAACATCCTTATGGTTATATCAATTAATAGTATCTCTGACTTTGGAAATTCTTCTATACCATATTCTTCTTGAGGTTTTAATAGTTTATAAAAGAGTTTATAAGTAAGTTCTACATCATTAATACAATACTGACCATATCGGTCTAATTCGTCTTGTTCAAAGTCTTCTATTCTTTTATTTTTTGCATCTAATACTTCTGTCCCTTTCTGTCCTAAGTCATACTTCTCAGCAAGAGCTTTAAGTGAGCCACCTGCATTAATACCATGTAGAGCACGAGCCATTGATAAAGTATCAAGATAAAGTTTAGGAGTTATGTCAAAGATAAAAGATAATATTGCACCATCAAATATAGTGTTATGGCATAGCAAGGCGTTTTCTTTTATTTTGTATGAGTTTAATACTTCTTTTAATTCTTTGTGTGTACCTGTATACCATTTAGCAACACCACCATTTACTTTAATACTAAAACCAATAACTTGAAAACGTGAGTCTTTTATGTAAGCCTCAGTAGTTAATTTAGATAAACTAAAATCACTAGCATAGTATGTTTCAAAATCAATCGTTACTATCTGCATAGTTTCTATCTCTCTTTTCGTGTTTACATTTCCCAACTAAATTATATGCACCTTTTTCTTGTTTCCATGCACACCACCAAGTCCCTCTATCAAGAAATCTTCCTTTATCTCCACATTTATGACATGCGTTTTTATCTTTGGTTTTTTTCATAGTTATCTCTACAATCTGCGTTACACCATCTTCTCTCGTCATCAACAGGTTGTCCACAAGTTAAGCACTCACCTGTGATATTCTTAGGTATAGTAGTGTCAATATTCTTTAACGTATCTTCTATACTTTTTTGTACTTGTTCAGTGGCTCTATCTACATCATCTACCATGTTCTCATGTTTCCTAATGTTTTAGCCCAATCAACTTTATTTCTTTTTCTTCGTTGTTTATGGGTCAATGGTTTTGGTAAGGTAAGCCTACCCTCTTTTTCTAATCGTTTCAACACAGATATATCACAACCTGCATATCTAGCGAGACCTGCTTGTGTTGCTTTAGGATTATCTTTTTGATGTTGGATTGTTCTCTCTATAAAAACATTAATTTGTTCTTCTGAATGTGCAGAGCCTTTAGGCATCTTCTTCCTCCCTTCTTCTAAATTCTTCTTCGGTCATTTGTAGTATAGCTTCGTGTTGCGTGTGATTAGTTTGTTTGTTTTGTTGTACGTAAATAGTTAAAAATTTAATTCTATCTGATGGACTCAAAGAATCATACATACTTGGTTTTATAATATCATTTAATGTTGTTGGTATTTTCATTTTTGTTTTGCCTCTTTCGGTATTTTGATACCAGTTACTCTACCATTTGTTTTCTTGTTTTCGTGTTTGTGTTGCCACAGGATTTGATTCAAACTTTCCAACAGCTAATATATCTACATCTGATGGCTCACCCCAAACATGATGTTCTTGTACAATTTTTTCTGCATCTTCTTTACTGCATGCCATTACTGATATAGGTTTATAATTTGCGGTGATGTAAACGGTATAACTTCTTTTCTCATAGTCTTTACTCATATCATCTCTCCAGTTTTTGGTGCGTGACATATGTCACGGTCTGTTTTTAGTTTATATGTTACTTTCTCCTGAAAGTATTAAACAGTCTAGCATATCAACATTTGATTCGTCAATAAGTAAACTTTGACCTAAAGAATTTTTTATATCAGCTAAGTGTTTCTTTTGTAATGCAGTTGGTTTACCACCATTGGCTTTGCATTCAATACCAATGAATTTACCACGATAAGATACAATAATGTCTGGTACACCACTAGCACCGTATCCACCTGTTGCAGGCATACAGTAATAACAGCTAAGTTCTTTAAGAATTTTTTTAACTTTCTCTTTGACTTTCTTTTCTGGTGTCAATCCTTGTACCTTTAAGTTCAGATAGTTCTTGCTTGGTCAAGACTATAACATATATGCTATCAGATATCTTCCATGAAACATCTTCAAGTCCGTCTTCTGGACAAGTAAAAAGTTCGTTCTTTGAGGGGATTGAATAGATAGATTTAAACCTAGGATTGGTGCTAAGTTCTTTAGCTATAATAATTTTAGATAGGATAAAAGAGGGAAGTTGTTCTTGTTTGTATCGTCTAGTTGTATCTTTAGCTACGTAAACATTGTAGATGTCTTTCATGTCTAACACTATTGGTACACACTTACTTCCCTCAACCTTGGAGGTTATTGGCTCAAATTTAAATTCTGGTAAAACTAGACCCATTTTTTCTTCATAGTTTGCAATTTAAGGCACTTAAAAAAAGTTTTGCTTATCTAAGTACCCCTTAATTTTATTCAAAAACAAAAAATATGTTAGTAGTTTTATTATCAAAATATATATACCCCATATCTAATGCGTCGTCAAATCTATCTCCTTTATATCTATATGTATCTCGTTCTATCAAGTTTGATAACTCGCCATCTTTTTGATTAACAGGATATACATTCTTAAACATAGTAAGTCTACCACGAATACTATCATAATGTTTGTAGTCTTCTATACTATTACAAAATTGCATACTGTCTTTAAAAATGTAAAGTTGTGGTTTATCTCCATCATTATCCATATCACTTGTAAAATAGTTACCACGAAAAGCATAACAATTATCATGTGAGTTATAATTACCTGATTGTATAAATAAATGAAAAGGTTTAAAAAGTTTTTCTCGTATTAAATTATTAGCAGTTTTTATGTCATCATCTTTTTTATCAAAATATTTTAACACCTCTTGCACTTTAGTATTATATAAGGAAAAGTTACTTGACTGAGAAAAGGGTTTGTCACTATCTAAGACTTTCAGTAACGAATGAAGTGTCTTACCCATTAAAGCCCTATTATCATATCTTTTTTGTATATTTCTTATATCATTACCAATCAATTTTTCAAAAGATTCATAAAGACTAGAACTATAACCATTTGTAAGAGTAGTTATTAACTCATTATCTTTTGCAGGCTCGATAGTGCGACCATGCACTTGATGAGTTTTTATTTTCTTAATAAGTTGACTTAGTCTTTTTGCATAAATATAACCTCTATTATCTTTTTCTTTTAAAGTTTTAGCTGTGTGATAATGATATTTTAAATCACCATCAATTTTATCTACCCAAATAATTGCGTTAGGTAGTTGATTATAAGATAAAATAATACCATAAGTATTTAAACCTCTTTCTTTAATTCTATGTATCTCTTCTTGGCTTTTATTAAATCTTTCATAATTTGTTGGTAAAAATGACGTGCTATAATAACTGCTTGGCTCTACTCTACAATCATTTAGTACCTGCATATCAAACTTACCACACATTTCACGTGTAAAGGTTTGTAGTTCTTTCGGCTTATTTGCTAATATGTTTTTACTATCTATTGTTTTCATCATCTTCCTCCTCTTTAAAATTACCCTCATATTCAACATCACCATTACCATATCTAGTACCATGATATGTACAATCTATATCTCCCTTGATTTTTAATCCTTGATGTATTTTTATAGCTTTGCCCTCATTATCTAAATCTCTATCTAAATAAATATCACTTACTTCATCAGCAGTTAATTTTCTATCTGAAACAATAGTAAATGACCTCGTATCTTCTGACCATTGATGTACTTCATATTTATATTTTTCACTCATCATTCACCTCTCATTACTATTTTAATGTATTTGTTTGTTGGAAAGTATTTATCTTCACAAGGGTGTATCTTTGTATTAAAGTTATCATCTACTTCATTTAAGTAACTCTTATATAACTTATTATCTGGAACGTCGTATGCACCACAAGCAATGACTACTTCATCAAAGACACTTACTTTACTTGCTTTTTTAACTGCCTCTATATGTTCAGGTGTGAGGGGTCTGTATGGTCTTGATTCTATCCAATGAAAGTTATCATGGTATTTAAACCCATGTGATTTATGAATCTCTCTTACCATTTCTCCCACTTTTCCCTCGTCGTCTATAGCTTTCATCATAGATAACACTGCTGACCATTTTGAATAATTAGCAACCCATGATTCTTTAGCTTTCTTACGATTAATTCTACGACAATGCACATCATACTTAGTAACGACTTCATCAGTGTGTATGTTAAATGCCATACCATTTAGAATAGGATATATATTAAAAGCATTAGTATATGAGTAATCAGGTGCTTTCTGACTAAGTATATAACCACCTCTTGCTTTTTCATGGTGAATCCAATAATCCCAAGACTCATGTAAATTTTTCATTATAGGCTTACCATGTTCCACATTTAATATTTGCACTATATCGTTATGATAAACACGAAGTATTTCTGCCTTTCCATAGATATATACATAGCTATCACATACACCATACTCATTGTACTCAGGTCTAATCTCGTGACTACCACCTCGTAAGTATTGACTTCCAACTTTTTCAAAATAATACTCTTCAGCTTTTCTACCTCTTATCTGTTTAGAGTTATTACGAACATCTTCTAACTTTTCAAACCTTATTGCCTCAAACATAATAAAACCTCCATAGTTTTTTGTTGCGTGACATATGTCACGTTCTGATTTCTGATACCAGTTCCTCGTATCATAAATATTGTTTAACAATCCTACCTTTTGGTACTTCCAATCTATCATTTTCAGTAACCAACCATAGTGTAGGAATATCTGTATCCCACTTTACATCATTGTAAAAGTAACCATCAGTAAATATAACCATAGCTGTTGCATTAATGTTTTTGTCTTTGAGATACTTAGGAATACAGTTAGGGTCTGTACCACCTCCACCTTTCGGCTTTAGTAAATCTTCCATACCCTCATAGTTACCCTCTGTAAATACTTGCTCACCTGCGACCTCTGTATCCCACCATAATATTCTTACTTTTTCAGGATTAAGTAGTTCACATATAGACTTCATCTCGCCACCAAACTCTGCATTCGCTTGATTACCAATAGAGCCTGATGTATCCCAACCAATAACAAGTTCTGATAATTTCTCAGTAAACATACTAGGTAAATACATATCATTAGCAAGATGTCGCTTATTGTAATGTCGCCAAGTCAAATCATCTCCACCTTTCATCATTGACGTAATAAATTCTCTCAATGCACTTCGCCAATTAACTCTAGGTTTCAATAGTTCATCAATAGCTTTTGGTGTTTTACCACCTAGCTTTCCTGCAAGTAATCCACCCTGTCGTAATGCTTTGTCAATTTCATTACTAAGTTCTTTCTGTTTTTTAGGTGTCATATTTGCATTATCACCCTCACCAAACCCATGTTCATCTAGCGAATCTTCTGGTTGAAAGTCTGGGTCTTTATCTTGCTTTTGTTTCAAGTCATTGTAAACCTGTCGCACTGACCAATTATGATATTTATTGTTAATCAATCCTCCTTTCGGAAGTTTACAAAAATTGGTATCTGCTAGATTTACGATTATATCATTTACAACATAATCTGCTGACGCATTAATGAGTTGTGGTTCTTCTTTAAACTCTTTATAAAACCTATCAATGTGTTTTAATGCAACATGTAAGTTCTCATGCAGTACCAATGCTCGTAACTCTTCATCATCTAGTCCATCAACAAACTTCCTACCATAAACTTTGTTTACTCCATCTGTGTATGCAGTTGGAATATTGTCATCTATGGTACTCTTACCCATTAGAATGATGCCTGAGTATAGTGCAGTTTCAGGGTGTTTCATCAACGCAACATGTGACCTCGTAAGTCTTTGCTCTGCTGTATAGTTCATAGTTTACTCCTTAGTATATAAAGTGATTAGTTGTTGCCCAATCTGTGATTGTTTTGTTTTTACATGCAATCATTTTTGTTTTTTCATTCTTCAATGCCATACCAAAAAATACTGCTTGAGTTTCTAGTTGTGGTATTCTTTGAACAAACTTCATAAAGTTAGTACAATCCTCCTGTGTTTTTATCTTATTTGTTGATTGGAACATTAGTATAAGTTGTGCTGATACTTCATCAGGAATATCAATATCCATTGGTCTTTTCAACACATCTTCAAACTTAGGTAGTCTATCACCTAGTTGTAACATAGCTGAGAATTGTGCAGCTGCACTCGCACCAATAGTACCTGCCAATGCAACCATGGTCATATTTTCGCCGAGTATATCTCTCTTCTCTACAATGATAGAGCATTTCTCTAGCGAACGAGGACTAACAAACGATAGCTGTGGATTCTGAGGATTAAAGATGTATGGATTATCTTTTTGTCCACCATCTAAGTAACTAGCTAAACAGTCCTGATATTCATGCACGAAAGTTTGTACATACGGGTGAACCCCATTAGCATTCGCCCAATACAACCACTCCTCTGCGTCTGGTTTTTTCATTTGCACAATACACACTCTGTTACCTGCATGAGCTAGCATCGCATCACCCAATCCGTCTGACTGATTGTTTGAAGTACCAAATACAATACTTCCCTCTGGTAAAGCTATATCACCTACCTCTCTTTCTAACATGAGCCTAGTGAAGATAATCTTCAACATTTGTGGTGCTTTCATAAACTCATCTAGTAGTATTACTTTACGTTTAGGACTATCTAACTTAAACAATGCACCAACATAACTTTCTAATGCTTTGGTATCATGGTTAGGAATAGTCATACATATATCTGAGTAGTCTTTTACAGGACAATCAACATAAATGTAATCATATTCATCTTCCCCCAAATCTTCTTTCAACATCTTAAGTATACTTGTCTTACCACACCCTGCCTCACTTTGTATGATTGGTGTTAACCTATGACCAACCTCAGGGATAAACGTTCTTAGTTCTTCAATACTTGCTTGCATAAAACCTCCATAGTTTTGCTTGCGTGACATATGTCACGGTTAAAAATCAAATTTACTGAGTATTTCATCAACATTTGATTTGACTTGCTCTCGTACTATATCACTCTCACGAAGAGTATTACTGTCTACTCCATTGAGTGTATCATCCAAGAGTTTAATAGCTGACTTAAGTTTCTTATTATCCTTAGTGTCTGCTAAATCGTAGTTTGCGTAGGACTTACAGTAGTCCTTTGCTTTTTGTAAAGTATCATCATATATCTTGCGTTTCTTCTGCATCTTTGTACCGTTTTTTAGTCTAACTTCATGCGAGGTACAACAATGCGATATACTTTGCATAACTTCGGTCAATCTATTTATCTGTTGAGATAGAATAGAATTTATTTTTTCCTTGTGCTGTCGGCTGAGATTATCTTTAAGGTCATTCGCCAAGTCGTAACTTATCTGACAACGAGGGTCACCCTCTGGCACTTCTGATACATAGAGTTCACAACCAAACTTTTTCCTGACTTCATCAACATGTGGATAGTCGTTTCTGTCATACATATCACCCATTTCAAATGCCATTTTGCTGACATAAGTTCTGTAGTTTTTACAAAAGTTATCTACTAGCCTGTCGTACTCTGCTTTGTGTTTATGCCACTCTCCCATAAAGCTTTCTAAATCTATTGATAGTAAATAGTCCTGTGAATTATTCCAGCGAAAAGTTCTTTTCTTCCTCCAATTATATATCTCCTGTCGGTAGTTCTTTATGTGTTTATGTTGCACGTTTCCTGCTAACAGATTCTTAATAAATCTACCTGCGTTTGCTTGAGCTTTTTTGTTTGTCGTTACTTCGTTAGAAATAACTTGGTCTTGCTTAGTAGCACTCCACAACCCTACGTCGGTTGAGATTAACATACCTGATGTTGCTAACGATATGATATGCTCTGGTGTTTCAAGTTCACTTTCACTTACTTTAAGTTTCATAGTTTTGCTCCATTTTGTTGCGTGACATATGTCACGGTTAAGTTATTAGTGAGATTACTTCATCTAAAAGTTCTCCCACTGATATTAATAGTATAACACAACTTTACTAATATCCAAGTGTTTCTAATTATTTTTTGTATCTTAAATGAGAGATAGTGAGTGAAACAAAATTAGAATAAAAAACACTCACTACCCCAAACCTCTATAACCCCCCTGTTTTACTTACATAGATTGCTAACCCACATGACACCATGACTAGCAATGGTATCAGTAATAATACTGTTAACTTACAGTACAATATAAATTCATTCATCATCTAACCCCTCTATATGAAAATAGTTTTCTAATATTTGTTCTACTTCTCCAGTAATATCACAATACAACTCTCCTTGTTCCTCTGACCTTTCACAATTCTCATCACCAAACTTACGTTCTTTTTCAGTTATCGTGAGTTCTTCTATATGGTATGCAAGTTCGTGAATCAATTCTAATCCTATATCATGGTCTAATTTTATCTTAGCTGTCATCATTCACCTCTCTTATTTCATTTATTACATCGTGAATATCATCACAAGCCTGTTGGAAATCATGGTCATCAAACCTTGATACAAGTTCATGCCAATGGCTTTTATTAAAATCATCATAACTATCTGTAACATCATCATAACTCCAATATGCTACAATAATTTCATCATCTAAATTGTTATACTTTTTTAATTGTTCTATCAGTTCTTTAACTTTCATCTTTAACCTCCCTTTACGTCTGGTTGTTTTTCAAGTTCTTCAATAAATTCCAATAGCTCTTCATTGAAAGATAATAATGTTTCATTCATCTGAACATAAGGGTCATCAATAGCTACTCTCAACATTATCTTTACTTCTTTTAATACCTTTCTACTTTTCATTTATACCTCTCCTTTAATAGTGATTTATCGGTTACTACAACATAGTTTGATTTGTGCATTGGTACGATTGTGTGCTTTACTTTTTGTGCCTCAATCTCACCACATGACATACAAGTATCATAACCGAGCCTTACTCGTTTACCATGTAAATGTGTTTCGCAACATCTACAATAATCTTTACTCATCATCTACCTCCGTTATTAGATTTGTAGATACTTCAATTACGTCTAAATCTTCGTAATAATCGTACTCGTCTACAAGTTTATCACCATTATATATACGCACTCGTAAATCATCGTTATAATCATCTTCGTGTATTTCTATTGCTACTTTATATATTTGAAATTGTTTTGCCATTTCTTTACCTCTCTCTGTTGCGTGACATATGTCACGGTTAATTAATAATTAAGCGACTGCTTTCCATTTTACCCACTCTGCAAGACTACCTTTGTCAATAAGTTTTATAAGGTCTTTTGTATTAAACTCTCTGGCAATCTCAAATCTAGGTCTGCATTGCGATTGGTGTTTTGATGTAGTCCTTGAATACTTGTCGCTATTTTCGTACCACTCTTGCGTGGTGTAGTCATAGACATACATCGGAAAATGTGTGCTGTAACTATATACGATATATTGATTTACTTCTCTCTGCCCAAAGGTATTACTACCTGTAAAGTCCTCACATCTATTTATATATTCTCTTGCGTTTTTATTTGCTATTTTATCTACCATAATATACTCCGTTTTGTTTGCGTGACATATGTCACGGTTTAAATAGTGTTTCATATAATTATCTCTCTACTCACACTATAAGACCATTATAGCACAACTTTACTAATATCCAAGTGTTTTGACTTGGTCTGAGGATTGCTATTTATTTGTAGTTTGCGTCTGTTTTTGACGTTGTTCCAAATCGTGTTCCAGTGTAACTTTACGAATAGAACGGAACAAATACTTTAAGTGTTTGATATATAAGGTTGTTCCAAGTGTTCCAATAAAAAAGACTGTTTTAACTTTACTAACAGAACGGAACAACGTGATGTAGGCTATGGTAAGCGTTTGTATTTATTAGAGTTATTATTATAGATTATATTTTATTTATAGGTTTGTTCCAATGTTCCACTCTAAAAATAGGACAACATGCTAAAGCAACTTTGGTTGCACTGCACAATCAGGACTCTTGACGCTCAAATTGTTAAAACCCTGCGTATACCCTCGTGGAACACTGGAACATTGGAACAAACGCTCACAACCCTAGTAGTACAACGGAATTCTGTTCCAACCAAAATAGACGTTTTGGAACAAAAGTCAGGGCGTGGAACAAAATCAAAGCGTGACAAATGTCACGGCGTCGTCGTTATATAACTGGTATCTCAACTTTGGTATCCCATCTCGTTTTTGTTTCTTACCTGACGCAATACAAACGCATACTAGAACGTGACATATGTCACGCACCCGATTCGCCGTCGTCGTTACATAACTGGTATCACAAAATTTGAACCAAAAAAAAGGTAGAGCCTAGATTTCTCTAGACTCTACCTTTAAGCAGTCCTTAGTGCTTATAAGTTTTTAGTATATTTACTAGGTAAATGTTTCATTAGAATTTTTTGGGTATCAACATCTCCACTTTTTTCTAAACTATTATAAAAAGTTTTACCAGCCTTGATAGCCTTAACATCATCACTATCCTTAGGTGTTTCAATACTATTATATCCTGCAAGTATACTTACAAGCTTAGTATGAAATCTTGAATAAGGCTTTCTAACTTTAACCTGTACAGCCTTTCTTAGTGGCATAATATTACTTTTCATACTTTTCCCACGTACTTTGAAAGGATTGGTTTTTGCACCGTCATTTTCTAAGACTGATATGACTGTATCTTTAACAAGATAAGCAGTTAAAGGTGTTAACACTTCAGTAGCATCTTTCTTAGAAGTTTTTACATATCCATTTCTTGTATCTGGTTTAAGATAGACTGTATCATCTTCTGTAAAATGTTTTGCTACTTGATGTTTTGCCATTCCATATCTAACCTTAGAATAGTTACCACTAGCAGACATAAACTTAGTGATATAGTCACTAACATCTTGATAAGTAACGAACTTTTTCCCATCTTGATTCTTAGTTACAGAATCAATTTTTTCAGAGCTAGCAAAATTAATTGCTAAATCATCTTGAGTGGATAAAGCTTGACTATAGTCAAAACCTATCTGTACTGCTACTTCTTTATCGTCGAACTGTACTACATTGCTTTCTAGTTTTGTTTTCATGTTTTCTCCATGAAGTAATAAGTCAACATTATTGTTTTTATAAAGGAAGATATCTCCCTAACTTGTAACCATTCTATCATCATTAAAGATATAATCTAATGATACACATATTCGAACCAAAATTACACCGTGACATATGTCACGCTATCAGAGAAACTAAATTTAAATGGGACTTCAACGTTGACGTCGGCGGCAGGAGAACTGGTATCATTTCTTTTAGCCCAAAAAAAAGCAGAGCCTAGATTTCTCTAAGCCCTGCTTCGTAGACTACACTTTTCTCTTTTTACCTAGTTTATCTAGTTCATCTAAGTGTTGACACTCTACATCAAAAGGCTCATAACCTTTATCTAACTTAGCTAATGATGCCCACACTTTTACTCTCTCTGCATATGCCTTGTCTGCTGCTTCTTGATTACAATCTTTTACATAACCAATAATAGCCCACATTAAAACATTATCTCTATAGTTTAACTTATCTCTTAAACTTCTACATTCTTCTAACATAATATCTCTCCGAATGCCCCCTTTCGGGGGCGGTTAGTTTACTTAAACATTTCTTTCTATAAAATCACCTTTGATTCTATACTTCAAAAATGTATATCTCTTGTGCCACTCTTGTAGTTCATCATATGTAAAATTAACTCTAAACATTAACATATGTCTTTCTAACTGCTCGACTGGTGTGAACTTCTTGATAGTACAAAACATTTCTAATTGTTTCATTTGAAATACTCCCCTATAAAATATAGTAATATTAAAATACAAATTAAAAACATACCAATAACATAAACTTCTAATGCATCTATTAACATAATATATCTCCAGTAAATTCGGGGCATCCTTGCCCCATGTTAAGTTACTTAACTTCTCTATAGAAGTTCTCGACTTTAAGTATCATAGCCATTGCCTTTCTATCAGCAAAATCTTTAGCCATGTCCATTAAGTACAACATGTCGTACTTAGATTTAGCAGGTTCGTCAATAAGCTTTAGCACTGCTTTATCTTCTTGCTTAAGTTTCTTTAAACTTATAAAGATAATTCGTGCTAGAGTATCAACACCACTTTTATTATCAAATACATTCATAGTATTTATCTCTCTAATAATTCTCAATATGCATTATTGCTTTGAGATTAAAACCATTCTATCATCATTAGAGATATAATCTAATGATACACATATTTGAACATTGATATACTGATTTTCCAGCATTTAAAACCCCACCTACCCCCCATGCACCAAATCTATTGCAACAGATGCTGCCGCCTATATATCTCAAATATATATAAATAATCAGTAGATTTTCAAAGTCCAGCTCGTAACTTTACTAATATAGGAAGTACCCCCCTTGTAAATAGAAAGGCTAACTAAAAAAATTTTTCACAAAAAAATCCCTAACACTAGGCTAGGGAAAAAAGTAATGACGTTTACTCGAGGATGAGTTTTATTAGGAGTCATTACATAGGGGTTTATTCATTTTCATCTTCCACAATAACTAAATGAGGTTTAGACTCAGGTTTGTCTACAACATCTCCTGCTAATATTTGTTTTATCATTCTTAAGTTTTTTAGTATGTCGTTAGGGTGTACTTCAATGTGAGTGACGTTACCTACATCAGTATGAATAACTTGTGCCTCTGAGTTAGACAATAGTTCTTTGTGATATAAACTATAGTATGCATTCTCAAATTTCTTTTTAACGTCTCTCGAAAGACCTAAATAATAGTATATAAATTGGTCTTGTTCTTCTTGAGTCTCTACATCAAATAAATCTAAATGTAGAACTCCTTCTTTGGTTATATCCATTTTCATAATAAATCCTCATAGTATTTTGTTGTCAACACTTATATTATATATTATACTACCAATAAGTAAAGTAAGCTGCAAATAATATACATAGGTGTAAACAGCGACACATGGATAATCAAACAGTAGTAGTTCCACACATAGAAGATAATGTCCCACTACCAAAAAATGCTAAAGAAGCATTACCAAATTTGTCTACCCAAGAAGAACTTGAAGCTCGCACTAACACTATAAAAATGCTTGCAGATATACAAGATGAAAATATAGAACCATCACAAGAAAACATGGAGCAAGCTGAGGTTATTGCTCAAGAAATGATGGCTAATCCTGAACTTAAACCTGACTTTGGAAGTTACCCAAATGAGACTATAGCATTTCTTGCAGGTATGGTAGCTCAAACTAGTCACATGGTAGCTAAAGACCTAGCAGATATAAAACTAACAGTATTAAATGGGTTACTTCAAGAAGCATACTCTGCTAAATCATCAAGAGAACGCATTTCAGCACTTAAAGCAGTGGGTGAAATAGATGGAGTTGACGCATTCAAAAGAAAAACTGAGGTAACTCATATAACTAAGTCAGGTGATGAACTAGAAAAAGAACTATTAGCTACCATTAATGAACTAAAAGGCAAAGTCATTCACACTAAAGAAGTGGTTGAAGTAGAAGACATTGAGGTAGATGATGATTAGCCCTAAAGATTTAGAACTATTAGAGCAAGCACTTCCTCAGATGAGTGAAACAGACAGAAGACGTAACTTAAAACTACTTCAAGATTATAAAGCAGAGCTTGTTAAAGAAGCTGGCGGTAAAACTTTTTTAGAATTTATTAAACATGTCTATCCAGACTACAAAGTAGGAGCACATCATGCAAAACTTGCTA
>Ga0209535_1001428_pt1 | contig 16286 bp, 32 predicted proteins | sample LinPmetageLP28_FD_184041 | JGI IMG/M metagenome (GOLD analysis project Ga0209535, IMG submission 184041) | Marine viral communities from the Pacific Ocean - LP-28 (SPAdes) (version 2) | ecosystem: Environmental > Aquatic > Marine > Oceanic | place: Pacific Ocean | collected 2009-08-22 | reverse complement strand
GGAAGAAGAAGGGATAGTTGCTGAGGTTATGGAATCCGAAACGGAAGAAGTAGTTGAAGAAGAAGAAATGGAAACTGAATTAGCTGAAGAAGATGACAAAGATGACTATGAAGAAGAAGCAGATGTAGCTGATTGGAAAGGAATGGAAAAAAGAATCCAAAACTTGGAAGATGCTGTTGCAGATTTAAAAGAAGAAAAAGTAGGAGGGGATGATGAAGTAGAAGAAATGGCAGAAGAAGTTGTAGAACCATCTGTAAACCCTAAGACAATCAAAACAACTGAAGTTAAAGAATTTTCAGCAGAAGAAGAATTAGAGAATTTAAAAGCTGAGAACGAAAAACTAAAAACTGAATTAGCAGCAACACCTGCTGATTCACCAATAAACACAAATAAATTTAGCTCTGAAAAACCTGTATTAACTAAAAAAGAATACAGTAAATTATCTAAGCAAGAAAGATTTATATATAACCTAAATAAATAATAACAAAAAAAAAAAACAATTATGGCATTTACGACGACGAGTAATTTTGCGGGGAAAGCAGCTGGATTTTATATTTCGGCAGCATTAAAAGAAGCAAAATCATTAGATTTTCTAACAATGATAGAAAACATTAAATTTAAAAGCAATATCCAACGTATGGCGGGTTCTGGATTAATTGCCAATGCAACGTGTGATTTCCAAGTAGCAGGAACTCTTGCATTAACCGAAAAGGTTTTGGAGCCAAAAAATCTACAAATCAATTTGGATTTATGTAAAAGTACGCTTTTAGATAGCTGGGAAGCGTTACAAATGAGAGCAGGTGCAGGAGCACCACCTCCAGCATCTTTCGATGACTACGTTATATCTTACATGGGTGAGATTATAGCACAAGGAACTGAAGATAGTATATGGAATGGAGCAGCAGGGGCAGGAGAATTTCAAGGTTTCTTAAATACTAATGGATTTTTAATGCCAACAGGAACTAATGCAGATGCAACAGTTCATCAAGATGCAGCTTCAGCAGCTTATACTGCTGCAAATATTATAGCTAATCTACAAGGTTTAACAGAGAATATGGCTACAAACATTTCTGCAGTATTAAGAAAAGAAGATTTACATATTTATATGAGTCCTAAAACATATGCTTTATATATCTCAGCAGTATCTACATTAGGATATGTAAACGCTTACAACATGAATGGTGACTATGAGCCTGTATTCGAAGGATATAAAATCGCAGTTTGTCCAGGGATGCTTGATAATCAACTAATAGCAGCGGAAAAGTCTAACTTATTTTACGGAACGGACCTATTATCGGATGCTACGAGAATTACTATCATGGATATGGCTAACCTTGACGGAAGTGATAACATGAGATTAGTTGCTAGATACTCAGGTGGTGTTCAGTCAGGAGTAGGTGCTGATATCGTTAGGCAATCGTAAATAAATTAAATCAATAGAAGCAGGGGTGTAAAAACCTCTGCATCTTTAACCCTTTAAAAATAAAAAATTATGGCTTGCACAGCACTTACACGCGGAAGGGGACTCGATTGCAATCGAATTTCAGGGGGCGTGAAAAAAATATTTTTCTCAGTATATGACCCAAATGTGTCTTATACTTATGATGCAACACACCCATTAGAGATTGATGCAATTGATTGGAATGGTTCTACGATTTATGAATATGTTATGCCTCTTGGCGTTGCTAGTGTAACCGATACTATTGTTGGTTCTCGTGAAAATGGAACTATATATTACACACCTACTATTAATATCATATTAAATCGATTAACAAAAGAAGACCAAAATGAAATTAAACTATTGGCAAAAAGTAAAGTAAGAATTTTTGCTCAATTAAATCAACAATTAGCTAATGGACACGATGTATTTATTGCTTTAGGTATGGAAAATGGCTTAGAATTAAATGCAGGAACTATGGATAGTGGCGCGGCATTTGGGGACAGAAACGGTTATACGTTAACCTTCGACGGAATGGAAGCAATTCCTTTTGCTATGTTAGAAGATTATACTACAATCCCTTGGGACCAAAGTGGATTTATTAATGAAGCAGGAACATTCCCTACAACTTCATAATACAATTAGTAGTTTTTCAAATATTCTTGAATAGAGGGCTTTTTAGTCCTCTTTTCTTTTAAATGCCAAATAAATTTAACCTTTTTCTATTATATTAGTAGATGATACAAGCAATTACAGAAACTAAGCTAACAACTTTCCTACAAACAGAGGATAACAGAATAGATACATCAGTAGGTTCTGATTTGATTAGGCACTTAGTAAAGTTTACAAATGATATGGATAAGTCAATACAATATGCTTATTCAACTGTTCATTTAATTTATGATAGATATACAAAGTTTGTATTTGAAAATTCGGCACTACCATCTAAAATAAGTGATTGTAGTGACTTTGTTGCAGGTGTTAGTACCTTCCCTTATGTACTTGTAGCAACACTCGCTTCTGAGGGTGCAGCTAGTCAAGCAGAACAAACGTTTACTATGAATGTAACATCTTTACCTGTGGGGGGTGCTAATTTTAGAGTTTTTAAAACTACATCAGGCGGTGCAGGAGATACAGGGGTTACAATACCATTAACACTTGGTATAAACACTAAAACAGTACCTGCCGTTTCTTTTAATAGAACAGTTAAATTCCAGTTTGATAAAGATACTGTTGAGTTTGATTCATTAATCTTAAATGGAGTTGCTTCAACTTGTCCTGCTGCTATTAATGATGTTTATACAGGAAGGCTTAACTTAGTGCCTTCAGGTTATTACAAGTATGAAGTGTACGAGGTAAGTTGGACAGGTGCAGTAGCTATAAGTGTAGGTAACGCACCAATAAATGAAAATGATGTACTTCCTGTTGGACCTACTCACGGAGTAGTACAGGGGTTAGTAACAAAAGGCAAAATGTATGTAGCAGATAAATCAGGTACTGCTCAAGTACAATACACACAAAGACAAGAACCATCAGGAGGAACAAATTATATATATTACGGACAATAAAAATTAAAAAATGGCAATAGAAAATGTACAACAACTCTTAACAGAGCAATTAGGAAAAAACAGATGTGATGTAATAGGCACAACTGCAATGAGTGGTAAAGATTACTACGCTATACACTTTCCTGTAGAATCAGTAATAGCTTCAATAGCAGCTACTAATATACAAACAGGAACAGGTTCAGCAGCTTCAAATCTTCATACGACAATGGCAGCAGGGACTACATTATTTCTTCAATGTACCGCAATTACTCTGACTTCAGGTGTTGCTATTTGTTACTACGACCAAGTAATATAATGTTAGCACAAAAACTAGGTTTAAGTTTACCATCACTAAAAAAAGCAGGTGGTGGTGCAGCTTTTGAAAATTTATATTCTTTAGAGTTTGGAACAGGCTCAGGAGGAGGTGCTATTGATGTGCTTGTTGTACCTGATTCAGATGACTTAACACCAAATGGCTCAGGGGCTAATAGAGGTTGGTCAGTTTCTTTTTGGATGAAAACTTCAAATACAAGAGATTCTATACTTGGAAAAATGAATGGAAATCCTGAAGCAGAATACGAATTTTTATTAGGAAGATTTGGTGATTTAGAGGTTAATTTATTCACCAATACTACAAGTAATAAATTAAAATTTGGAGTAAATCCTTCAACTAAAAATATGGCAGATGGTAATTGGCATCACGTTTTGTTTAGTTGGGATTTATCTACTTCAGGAACTTCAGGGGCTATTCTTTGGATAGATGGAGTAGAATATTCAGTTGCAGCAGGTAATGTAACCCTAAATTATTCAGGAACTTTTACAGGTGTTGTAAATAAAGCTATCGATTTAAGTATTGGTTTTGTAAATGGTATTAATGGTTCAATACAATATGAAGGTTTTTTAGATGAAATAGCTTTTATTGACAATGTATCAACACAATCTAAAGCAACTGAGTATTATAATGGTGGAACTCCAACTGATTTAAGTGGTGAAACTTATTTAGAGGCTTATTGGAGAAATGGAGATACCGCAGGGCCGAGTGTATTCCCTACTATTGAAGATTTTAGTTCAAATAGTAACGATGGCACAATGACAAATATGGCATCATCTGATATAAAAACAGATGTACCTTAAAAATTAAACAATGAAAGATTCAATTTTATCAGTAAATTTAGAAACATCAACTGCACCTATTGTACAAGAAGTACGTGGCAGGGATTATATCGAGTATGGAACCGACGACTGGCGAAACCTCTATCCACAGTTTCTGATAGACCTTTACTACAACAGTTCAACTCATGCTGCGATAATTAATGCAACAAGTGAAATGATATCTGCAGAAGATATTATAGTTAATGATGATGATACAAATTTAGATGCTTATGTAAAACTAAAGAAATTTTTAAGACATGCAAATTCTAAAGAATCTTTACATCAAGTAATAAAGAAAATTGCTTTTGATTTTAAATTACAGGGGGGTTACGCAATACACATTATTTGGAATCGTGAAAGAACAGAAATTGCCGAAATTTATCACGTACCAATGGAAAGGGTAAGAGCAGGAAGACCAAATGAAATGGGTATAGTAGATACTTATTATATAAGTGCAGATTGGTCAAATACAAGAACACACAAACCTTATCCAATAGCTGCTTTTAATGTTAATGATAGAACATCAGGAAGTCAATTACTATATACAGGTGCATATTCCCCGAATATGGACATATACCATACTCCAGATTATTTAGCTTCTTGCAATTGGGCATTAGTAGACCAACGCGTTGCCGAATTTCATCTCAACAACATAGAAAACGGTTTCAGCGGAAGTTACTTCATATCTTTCGCAAACGGGGTTCCAACCGCTGAAGAACGTAGACAAATAGAAAAAAGCTTAACTGATAAATTCGTTGGCGCCGCTAATTCGGGTAAATTTATTCTTACATTCTCAGATGACCGAACAAGAACGCCTGAAATTACTCCAATAAGTGTTTCTGACGCCGATAAACAGTATTTGGCACTCCAAGAACTACTTGTCCAAAATATTTTGACTGGACATCGTGTAACTAGCCCAATGCTAATGGGTATAAAAAATGATACAGGATTAGGTTCTAATGTAGATGAACTTAACTCGGCTTTTAATTTTTATTTAAATACCGTAATTATCCCATTCCAATTACATATTAAAAACACTTTGCAGACTATATTCTCTGTTAATAATATGGATTTACCTGTTGAATTTGTACAATTAAAGCCTATAACATTAGAATTTACTTCTGAAGACTTAAAAGGTATAATGACAGAAGACGAATTAAGAGAAGAAATGGGGCTTAAACCTTTAGATGTTGAGGTTAGAGAAGATTTAAGCAAAGTTGGAATGATTGATGGACAGCCTGTTTTTAGTACAATAGAAGAAGCTGAAGAGCATGCAAAGAAAAAAGGATGTACAGGGTATCACGAACATGAATATGAAGGGAAAACAGTTTATATGGCGTGCGAAGGACATTCAGAAGCTACTGAATTATCTAAATTTATTTCTGAATTTGGAGAAGATATTCCTGAAGATTGGGAATTAGTTGAAGAAGAAGTGGTAGATGGAGAACACCAAGACTTTGATTTTGAAGCAGTATTGAACGATGCAGCAGATGAAAAAATAGAACTAGCATCAACAGGTAGAGCATTACCTGATAGAAAATCAGAACAAGATGGAATATCAAAAAAAACAGGAGATTATTTTAGGGTAAGATATGTTTACGCAACAGATAATTTTTTAGTAAATAAATCAGGTACGAAAAGAAAATTTTGCACACAAATGGTAGGTGCTAATAAAATGTACAGAAAAGAAGATATTATAAATATGGGTAAAAAACCTGTAAATCCGGGATTTGGACCTCGTGGAACTGATACATATTCAATTTTTCTTTATAAGGGAGGACCGCAATGTTTCCATTTTTGGACACGTAGAATTTTTAAAACTGTAATTGGAGAATCAAGAACAACAAAAATAGAAGATGCTGATTTAATTGGTTACACTAAGGCAAGGTCAGAAGGCTTTACGGCAAAGAAAAATGATAGGTTGGTTGCAATACCACCAAGAAAAATGAAAAATAACGGATATTTAGATTAATTATGTCAAACTATATTTTATTCATCTCAGAAAGCAAGCTTAAGTCAAGCACCGCAGTAAATCTCAACGTGGATGTAGATTTATTACTTCCATTTGTAAGAGAAGCACAAAAGCTTTATGTAGAAACTGCACTTGGAACGAAATTAACGCAGAAATTGAAAGACCTTATAACAGCAGGAACTATTGGAAATGTTGGTAATGAAAATTACAAAACTTTACTTGATGAATATGTTGGAGATATGCTTCCTGGTTATAGTTTATATCACGCTTTGCCATATCTTAGACATAAAATAGAAAATGGAAATATCTATAATAAAACTTCTGAAACTGGTAATGCATTATCTACTGAGGAAGCGCAATCATTTAGAGAAGAAATTTTAAATACATGTAGTTATTACAGAGAAAGATTAATTGACTATATTAGAAATAACCTATCTTTTTTCCCAGAATATTCTACAAATTCAGGGGCTGACGTTTCACCATCAATAGAAAACTATTATTCAAACATGAACCTTGAAAGACCAAGACAAGGAACCGAGTTGACATTAAGAAACTTCTTAACTGCAGGAGAATAAATGAAAAAACATTATAAAACTAAACCTAAAAATATTACAAAGCTAAAATCCTATTTGGATACTAAACCAAAACAATCTAAAAATGAACGACTTAAAAGACACAATACAAGTAGGCTTAGCTAACGGAACTGCAATAGGAGTTAGCCTAAGCGAAATTAATGAGGTTCTTAGCCTTGTTGCTTTAGCACTTTCTATTGCTTATACTATATATAAATTCTTCAAATTTGAAAATAATAAATAAATGGCTCGTAAAGTTGTTACAAGCACTTTTAAGCGTGTTAGAAAGAAAAGAAAGGGTATCCACTCCAAAAACGCTTCAAGAGGACAGAACGCCTTTAAACAGCCATATAGAGGACAAGGTAGGAATTGACCTATTAATTATTAGAGATATGTTTACTGATGAATCTACAATTGGTGAACTATTTTTAAATGGTGAAAGGTTTTGTGATACTTTAGAGCTACCTTATAGAGATAATCTCAGAAATATATCTTGTATTCCTGCAGGACAATATAAAGTTAGAATGAGATACCCAAGAGAAAGTGCAAGTAGAAATTATTTGCACCTATTAGTTAAAGATGTTCCAAACCGAGATTTTATACTTTTTCATCGAGGCAATTCGGCTAAAGATACACAGGGCTGCATCCTAGTAGGTCAAGGAAGCCAACAGAACATTGTTCATAATTCTACTTTAGCAATGGATTTACTTTTAAAAGAAATTATATATTTGGGGGGTGAGAATATTAATTTAATAATCAAAAATAAATAACAATGAAAAATTTTTTCTCAAAGTTCTTAATTGGACAAATGTTTAAATCAAAGAAGTTCTGGTACGCAGTAAGTTCAGTAGTTGTACCTGCTATTGTAAAATTCTTAGGAGTAGATTTAGAAACTGCTCAGAATCTTTACTATGCACTATTAACTTTAGTTGTTGGCCAAGGAATTGCGGACATTGCTAAAAGATAATAGATATAGATTAAAGCCGCACGAAATAGCGGCGTTAGAAAAAATGAGGGAATCCGAAGCTAGAAATGTTCTAGTTATCGGGGACCTTCATGAACCATTCTGTCTTTTAGGGTACAGAGATTGGTGTTTAGAACAATACGATTTATTTAATTGTAGTCAAACAATTTTTATTGGCGATATTATAGATAATCATTATAGTAGTTACCATGAAACATCAGCGGATGGGATGGGGGGTCTTCAAGAATTAGATTTAGCTATTGAAAAAATTTCTAAATGGTATCAATCTTTTAATAATATTGGTACAAAAGTAATTATAGGAAACCATGACAGAATTATAATGCGTAAAGCTCAAACATCTGCTATTCCTTCTAAATGGATTAAATCTTATAAAGAAGTATTAAAAACACCTAATTGGGATTTTGTTGAACGTTTTGAACAAGATGATGTTCAATATATTCATGGCGAAGGTGGAACTGCAAGAACTAAATGTCGTGCTGATATGATGAATACTGTTCAAGGACATTTACATACGCAAGCATATACGGAACACTATGTTGGGAAAAACTTTAGAGTTTACGGAACACAAATTGGGTGCGGAATAAACCATAAATCGTATGCTATGGCATATGCTAAATATGGAAGAAGACCTGCTGTTGGATGTGGGGTTATATTAAATAATGGCAAAACTCCATTAAATTTATTAATGCCTTTATAATGAAAATAAAAGATTCTACTAAACTTACACTTTTTTATTTTATATTAATTATAATAGTTTTATTGTTTGCTATATAACAATTTAGCTTAAATACAATCATTTTAGTACACTTTCTTATAATTTTAATAGTAATATACTAGATACGGTGAACAATACTGCTATTAACAATATAAATGTTAATAACTTTATAAATAACTTTGTTAATATATATGTTAATTGGCTGATTTTCATTATTTTTATCACATATTAATCAATAATAATTAAAATGAAAAAGTTAAACATCACAACAGGTTGCAATTATAAAGTAACCAACAAGCAAACTAAACAAGTACACATACTTAATGCACAAGAAGCTGCTGACTTTGCATTTAAAAATGACTTTAAAAACTACAAGTTCGAAGAGGTAAAGCAGGGCATCTTATATAATATTCCAGAGATAGCTTTATGGATTATGTTATTTATATTAACTTTTGCATCATTTGCATTACATTTAAAATTAAACTACTAATTATGAAACTAGAATGCGATACTTTTTACTTCTATAATAACGGAGAATATAGAACACAATCAAAATGGAATGTTGAATTTGACAGATACCACAATGACTTGCAATCATATACTAAAGCAATTAGAATATTAGGTACTAAAAAGCAAATACGTGAAGCCTTAGACTATTACTGCGAAGTATCAGGACTTAACTTAGATGAAGTTTATATATGTGAGGATAAGGAAGCTATTAAAGAATACACTAAGCACTATAAAAATAAAGGTTTAATAATAAATTTAATATAATGAAAAAAGAAGAAATAATAAGCAAAAGAATGAATGATATAAATACATTTCAAGCACACGAAAACGAAGTTTATTTAGGCGGAACAGATGAATATGGTAAAGACTTTCAAGTCTGTTTTGACTCTTATGACTTTTTAGAATGGATTGACAAAGAACAAATAGAATATATAAAAGAACAACTAACTAAATACATAAAAACAAAATGAAAAAAACAATAAATAAATATGAATTTGCAGGTTGGTTTGCTTTAAACAGACCAAACCAATTTAGTCCAATAGGTAGATTAGAACTATATGAAATGTTAACAAGCTATGAACAAGATACAGAAGAAGAAATAGAGTTTGACCCTATTGCATTATGTTGTGAATATACTGAATATGAAAATATGGAAGAATTTTGGAAAGAATATAATAAAGAAGATTATCCTGATGAAGAATCAATAATGGATGCAACTTTATATTGGGCTTTTGAAAATGGAGATTCTTTTATAATACAAACTTATTAAAATAAATTTTGTATTTTTAACAAAATTATTAACTAAATAAAATTAAAATGAATAAAGAAAAAATCAAAGAAAAGTATATTAAATATGGACTAGATAAATCTGACATATTTAAACATCAACACTATTTAATCATTACTCGTTCTGGAATAGAAAAAATCCAAGCTTTAGAACAAATAATAATTAGATATGAAGCTGTTAAATGTGAACCTAATTTTGCAGCTGTAAGAGCAACAGGTATAAAAGATGAATTAACTATAGAAACATTTGGTTCAGCTTTAAAAGGAGATTATAAAAATGGAAATTGTAATAGTTTTTATGTATTAGAAATGGCAGAAAAAAGAGCAATGAGCCGAGTGGTTTTAAAATTAACAGGATTTTATGAATTAGGTGTATTTGGAGAAGATGAATCAGAAGAATTTAAACAAAATTAATAATCAAAAATAATAAATTATGCAAGTAACAGGAAAATTAGTAAAAAAATTAGAATTAGAAACAGGAACATCTAAAGCAGGTAAAGCTTGGCAAAAGCAATCCATAGTAATTGATACAGGTGAAGATTATAATAACATAGTTTGTGTTAGTGCTTTTGGAGATAAGGTTAATGATTTAGAAAGGCTTGAAGTAGATATGACAGTAAATATAATGCTCAATGTATATTCAAGAGAATACAAAGGCAAATATTATCATAATATTGAAGGTTGGAAATTTGCACAAGGTGTTAAAGATGAAGAAGTTATAACAGATAATATGCCATTTTAATATGATACAAGAAGAAAACTTTAAAAATTTATGCGATTTAACTACATCTATAGTAGGATTGCATAAAGGTTCGCTTGCCTATAAAAGCAGAGAGCAAAAGTATCAAATTCCTAGAAGTATTGTTAGTGTTATTGCTAGAATGGTAGATGACACACATAGAGGAATTATTTCAAAATATCTTAAAAGAGACAGGAGTTTAATTTATCATTATGAAAAAATGCACGAATCTAATTATAGGTCATTTCCAAAATATAGAGATATTTTTAATAAAATTTATAACGCATATTCTAACTTACAAGGTTCTAAAAGAACTTTTGCAGATTTAAACCATTTAAAAAGACATCTTAAAGATAATGGGGTAATGAATAGTATTAAACATCAAACAACAATTAGAATAACTTCAGGAAAAGTTGAAACTGATGTAAAAGTTTCTTATAAAGATTTTTATAAACAATTAGAAAATTGTAAATTGGCACTTGTTGATTGTAATTATAATTTAGAAATAATATGAAACATTTATTAAGTAGTACAGCTTTTTTAATTTTAAATAAACAAATATCTAGACAAATAGGATTAAATGCAGCTGTATTACTTGCTGATTTAATTAGTAAAGAAGAATACTTTATATCTCATGGAATGACAGATGGTTGGTTTTTTAATACTGAATCTAATATAGAAGAAGATACAACATTAAATCCATATAATCAAAGAAAATGTATTAAAATACTTAAAGAAGCAGGTTATATAGAAGTTAAAAGGAAAGGTATTCCTGCTAAACAATATTTTAAAATAAATGAAGAACAAGTTCTTCAAAATTTAAACAACTTGTCCTTTAAAAATTCAACAACTATTAATAAGAATAAAGAAATAAAAATAACTAATAAATATTTTAAAAAGCCAACAATTTTAGAAATTAAAAAATATTGTATTGAAAGAAAAAATAAAGTTGATAGTGAAGCTTTTTGGGATTTCTATGAAAGTAAAGATTGGTTTGTTGGTAAATCAAAAATGAAATGTTGGAAGTCAGCAGTCAGAAATTGGGAAAGAGGAGATAAAAAGAAAGCTCCACAGACAATGAGTAAATTAGATTATCAAATTAATGAATGGCAAAAAGCAAAAGAATTATTATGAAAATAGATAATGTAGAAAAAGGAGAATTAGTTTATTGTAATATTGAATTTGAATATCAAAGAAATAATTCAAGAATAACTAAATATAATAAAAAAATAAATCAATTTATATTTGGTAGACAATATGATTGTATAGACTTTCCAATTATAGATGTTATCAAATATCCTATGTTGATAAATAAAATAGATAGAAAAAATTCATATTATATAGATAAAGTAAAAATTGTAAATTTGGATATATTAGCAAAAACAGGATTTAAAAATAAATAAATGAAAATATTAAAAGATGAAAATTTAAAAGAATTAGCTGAAAAAGTTTTAGATTTAGTAGCAAAAACTTCAGTAGAAATAGGACATAAAACAGATGCTAAAGTAATGTCAAGCATAAGTAAAATATTTGCTCAAGATTTAATACAAGAAAAAAGATTTGGTAAAATGACATTAAATCAAGTTGAAGATGCTTTTAGATTAGGTGTTAGATTTGGTAAAGATGAACCATTTATTAATATTAGAACATTTTATAAATGGACATATGCTCATAAAAAAGTAATAGATGATGCAACTTATAGAGTAGAAAAATTAAAAGAAAACCCAAAACAAGTACCATATTATCAAGAACCAATAAAATTATTAAAATGATAGGATGGGTAATATTATCAGCAATAATGCTGCATATAAACTATAAACTAAAAGAATGAAAGCAATTACAATTACACAAAACCAAGTAAAAAGTCAATCAGATGCTATACTTTGGCATTTAAAGACTTATGGAAGTATAACAAGTTATGAAGCAATTAAAGAATACGGTGCAACAAGACTATCAGCAATTATATTTAATTATAGAAAAGAAGGTTATGATATAGACAGTATGCCATTAACTAAAAAAACTAGATTTGGCAGAAATACTACAATTGCTAAATATATTTATACATTACCACCAGAAGAATTAATACAAAATAGTTTATGGTAAAAACATTAAGTAAATTAAAAAAAGAACTAGATAAATATTTTAGTCTTTACATTAGATTAAGAGACGCTACGGAAGAAGGAATGGTACAGTGTTTTACTTCAGGTAAAGTTTATCATTACAAAAGCATCCACGCAGGTCATTTTATGTCAAGAAAACATTTATCAACGAGATGGGATGAAACTAACGTACAACCACAATCACCAGCAGATAATTTATTTGGTCAAGGCGAACAATACAAATTTGCTTTAGCTTTAGATGCCAAATATGGGGATGGAACTGCAGAATATTTGCAATTTAAATCAAAAAAAATACAGAAGTTTTCTAGGGTAGATTATGATGATTTAATAAGTTATTACAAATCACTTGTTGAAAACTTAAAGAAAGATAAAGGAATCGAGTAACCTTTTTATTATCTTTGGCGTATGCAAAAGCCTGTTTATTCAAGCGAAGAACATAAATCAATAATAGAGGTTTATCTTACTATGTCTTTTAATTTTGCACAAGAAGTATCAACCAAAACAAAATACAATAATTATTTAGAAGTTGTAAATACAATTATAGAATATTCAAATTCTTATGGAGGAGGTGCAAGAGAAAATGGAACATTTCATGATTGGTTAATGATTATACCGATAAATCTTTCAGTTGCTACAAATGGTTTTTTTGCAGGAATAGAAACAAAAAGCAATTCAGCAGCAATAAGGGCTTATAAAGTTGTACTTGAACAAATGGTACAAGAGACAGCAAACAAACTTTATGAATTAGAAATAACACATGACTGAAATTTATAAAGAAATAGCAAAGCTAACTGATAAGTTTAGAAAAATGACCTATGGTCTAACTACTGATGAAAATAAAGTGAATGAAGCAGTGCAAGAATTAATGCTTTATTTTTTAACTATGAATTCTGAAACACTAAAAAAAATTTGGCAAAAAGATGGACAAAAAGGAATTATAAAATATGGTGCGGTAGCTTTAAGAAGAGCATTAAGGAGTCCAAAAAGCAATTTTTATTATAAATATGAAAAGTATTACAAACATATTAATGATATTATTTATACTACTGATAATACTTACACTGAGCCTTTTACAGTATCTGGCAATTATCATTATAAGCATATATCAAACATTCCAAATGAAGAAGTAACCAATGACAGTTTAAATAAATTAGAAAAAATAGATGTTGAGTTAGACAAAATGAATTGGTATGATAGAGAATTATTTAAATTATATTACTATGAAGGTAATACGTTAGATAGTTTAGCTGCAAAAACTAAAATAAGTAGAAATAGTTTATTTACAACAATTGATAAAGTAAGAACAATATTAAAAAAAAAATTAAATGAAAATATATAATCCTAGAACACACGACTCTTTTTATATGATGTTTGGATTTAGACATCCTGATTATAGAACATGAATAGATTCTTTGTACCAAATGAAGTTTATGAAGATAGAATAACTATTTGTAAATCTTGTGTATTTTATTTTAAACCAACAGGAACTTGCAAAGATTGTGGTTGTTTCATGAAAATCAAGGCACGTTTGGCACCAATGGAATGTAGTCAAAAAAAATGGCAAAAGACAACAGAGATAGAAACTCCTGATGAATTGCCGCAAGAAATAATAGAAGAAATATTAGACATGTGGAAAGATTTAAAAACAGGAAGGGCAAAAAATGTGCAAGCAAAAAAACGAATGATAGAGACTTATAATACTATATTTATGACCAATTATTCTGTTACAACCAATTGTGGTTCTTGTATATCTACTTGCTTTGATGGCATTAAAAAACTATATAAAAAATATGCTTGATTTTATTAGACATTTAACAGGTGCTTGTGGTGAACCTCATCCAAGTATATTAACATTATTATTAGGAACGCCTTTTGCAGGTTATATATTATATAGAATTAAAAAAATTAAAAAATGAGTTACTTATCACACATTAAAAGAAATAAGATGCATCATTCTAGTAGATGGATAGTAAAGTATGATGATGAAGATTTAGTAAGAGAAGTCAAACTTATTTATTCACCTGAAGAATATAGGAAAGCATCAAGACCAAGAACACTTAACACACAAGAAGGATTAATTAAAATTTTAGAAAATGACAAAGAAAGAAGACTACAAAAAAACTCCTGAGCCTAGCTACTATATAGGAAAGATGTATAAATACACTGCTAGAAAAGTAGTTGAAGATTTTGATTTAGGCTACAATACAGGTGTAGCAGTATCATATTTATTAAGAGCAGGGAAGAAAGAAGGCAACCCTGCCGAGCAAGATATACAAAAAGCTATAAACCATTTACACTTTGAACTTGATAAATTATATAAGAAAAGTGAAACTAGAACAGGTGCTTTAGCAAGATGACACTATACAGATGTTCTTGTGGAATGGTTGAAAGAGAAATACTTAAAGCTACTATTGTTTACCGAGAGGGAAAATGGGTAACAAAAGAGGCTGAATGTAATTGTGGTTTGTATATGGAATCAGAACCAACAGATGGAATGCCAAACCTTAAAAGAACAGAACCTAGTTTAAGCAAGAAAAGAGATAAACTCTGGAAAAGTGCAAAAGAAAAGCTAATTGGAGAAAGAGGTATTAATGAAGACTTCTAAATAAATAACAAATATTTCTATTATATACTATGAAACAACAAGTTAAGTTAAGTAAAGTAAAGGGAAACCCAAGCAATCCAAGAATAATTAAAAATGATAAATTTAAGAAATTAGTAAAGTCAATACAAGAATTTCCTGAGATGCTAAAGCTAAGACCAATAATAGTTGATGAAGATATGGTAGTATTGGGTGGCAATATGCGATTAAAAGCAAGTAAAGATGCAGGATTAAAAGAAGTGTGGATAGAAGTAGCTGAAGGTCTTACTGAAGAACAAAAGAAAGAATTTATAGTAAAAGATAATGTAGGCTTTGGAGAATGGGAATGGGATATATTAGCTAATGAATGGGATAGTGTACAACTTGCTGAATGGGGTTTGGATGTATGGCAAAATGAAGATGATGAACAAAATAATGATGTCAATGATATATCTGATAACATATCTGAAGAATATAGAGTTGAAATAGAATTAACATCTGAAAGAGAACAAGAACAAGTATTTAATGAATTAACTAAAAAAGGATACAAATGCCGAATTTTGACATTCTAAGAGAAAGCAAGCCAAATAAAACATTTAGAGTTGCATCAGTTATGGGCAAGTTTGATTTACAAACTGAACATATTAAAGAACAATTTAAAGGTAGTATAGATATGCCTAATAATTGGCAAATAGGTTTGATAGTAGGTAATAGTGGAACAGGTAAAACAACAATAGCAAAAGAATTATTTGAAGATGCTTATGTAACCAATTTTAATTATAAAGCTGAAACAATATTAGATGACATGCCTGATAATGCTTCAGTAGATGATATAACTAAAATATTTAATAGCGTTGGTTTTAGTAGCCCTCCAAGTTGGTTAAAACCTTATTCAGTATTATCTAATGGTCAAAAAATGAGAGTTGATTTAGCAAATGCTTTATTAAAAGAAGATGATTTGATAGTGTTCGATGAATTTACTTCAGTAGTTGATAGGAACGTAGCTAAAATAGGTTCTTATGCTATGCAAAAAGCAATTAGAAAGTCAGACAAACAATTTATAGCAGTAACATGTCATCATGATGTACAAGATTGGTTATTACCCGATTGGGTATTTAATACTGATAGTATGACCTTTCAAATACTTGAAGGGCAAAAAAAAAATAGAC
>Ga0209535_1001427_pt1 | contig 16287 bp, 3 predicted proteins | sample LinPmetageLP28_FD_184041 | JGI IMG/M metagenome (GOLD analysis project Ga0209535, IMG submission 184041) | Marine viral communities from the Pacific Ocean - LP-28 (SPAdes) (version 2) | ecosystem: Environmental > Aquatic > Marine > Oceanic | place: Pacific Ocean | collected 2009-08-22 | reverse complement strand
CAACCTGCTGAAGTGTTCCTGAGTATAAAAATGTATTGACTATTGCCGCCATGGGATTAGCTCTCCCTTACGAACCAAAGATCCCCGTTTGAGCCTTGACCATTTGTTGGTGCTGACGTCTCGACGTATCTGTTACCTGCTATGCTGTTGCTACTATCATCGGATATTACTGAACCACCCCATAGTTTGAGTGATCGTGTAAGCTGTGATAATGTTGTAACATCCGCACTTGTGGCAGAAGAAGATGATGTGACAGGATCTCCTTGTGCGGCTAGTGTCAATGTTGTTACCTTTAGGTTACCTGTTGATGAATCTGTTGTCAACGGTTTTGTGCCCTTGTTGCCATCGCCGTCGTCTGTCATGTCTGAAAGTTTTAAAAGTGCTGAATATGTTCCGCCCTCACCTGCAACCCATAAGTTTGCTGACACATCGTAGAACAATCTAGCGTCATCAGTGTCTGATGTTTCTACAATTACACCTGCATCTGCTTCAGAATTACCTGTGTTTAATTTTACAAAAGCGTCATTAACGATGTTGATTTCACTTGAACTGTTTTCAAATTCGCCTGTAATTGTTAAATTTCCAGTGATAGTAGTATCACCTGTGATGTCAATGCCACCGTCTGCTCCTGTCAGCTGTAGTGGTGTTTTTGTTGTGCCGCCGTCATTGACTGTGAATTTTAAATCTTTGTCCTGCGACGTCTGTGCTATAGTGACGTGATTGCTTGAAACTGAAATTGTAAGTTCTTGGGAGTCACCTACTATTACTCCTGTGTCGTTGTCGACTGTTAGTGATCCTGTTGTTGTATCATTGGCATCTGCTCTAAGCAAGTTACCACCAGCAATAATTGTGGATGAAGTGTTTGATGTTCCAGACACATCAACGTTTGCCGCCTGTGTGTTCGTTCCTTCGAAAACCGCACTCAAAGTTGAATTCAGTGTGAAACCTGCTTTTATTTCAGCGAACCCTGTCTGTGTAACTGAAGGTGTGAATGTTTCTTTGGAAAGTATAGATACTCTTGTGTTTCCCACGTACATGGATGAGACAACCTTGTCTCCACCTGAACTGCCAAGTGTCTCGATCTTCCAACCTGAAAGTGTCTGTCCTGCCGTATAAACTGGTCCAACTAATACGAATGCTGATCCTGTGTACACATAAAGCTGATCATCATCTGAATCATGCCAAAGATCTCCAGCTGATGCCGAAGTAGGCTCTGCTGATTGTGATTTTGCCGCCCCTGTTGGTTTGAATGCTGAACCATCATACACTTTCAATTGTGCTGTGTTTGTGTCGAACCATAGCTCACCTTTCAACGGTGCTGTTGGTGCCGATGTTCCAGAAGCGTTCTCTAATAACTTTACTAAATTCTCATTAAGGCCTTCACCAAAACCAGAGAAACTCTTACCAAACAACTGCAACGAAGTGGTGTTGTCTACCGTTCCGTCCGTGATTGTTGTTACTACTGTTCCGTCTGTTCTGTTAATTGTGTACGCCATTTTGTATATTTACCTCGATATATTAAGTTACAAGCACTGTGTTACTTGAGATGTATTTTTGTGTCTCGAAAGCTATGATAGTGAATAAATGTTTGGAATTAGTGGTTGAGCCGTCTCCAACTACCGTAGTTTCTTGCGTCACTCCATCAAATTGCATTGTTATGTTCCTGATTGTTGATGTTTGCGTAATCACTGTCAAAAACTTTAATGTTCCGTTCTGAATATTAGTAAAATTTAAAGTTACATTGGCGTTTACAAATACTTCAGCGTATCTAGAATTCCGCATGTCTATTGTTTGATTTGTTGTCACTCCAGAGCTTATTGTTCCAAACGATTGTACCTCACCGATAATACTATTCGCTGTTACATCTCCTTGAATCTGTAAATCATCATCTATAGTTAAAGCACTTGAATCAGTGGCGCTTAATGACGTGCCTGTTACTTGTAATCCGTCAACTACAACTGCACCTGTGCCTGCGCCTTTTAGCACAAGGTTGTCATTGGATCTACTTGCTACGATCTCGTTATCATTTACTGTTACACCTTGCGTCTTGATCTCTGTTGCGTCTAATGTGTCTAGGAATGCTGTGGCGAATCTAGTGCCATCAGTACCCACGTTGTATGTGGAATCTGCACTTGGTAGTATTGCCCTGGATGTCAGTGTGCCTGTCAGTGTACCACCTGTCAGCAACAAGTTTGAACTTGCCGCACCTGTGACTGCTCCTGTCAAATCTCCAGTGACGTCACCTGTTACATTTCCTGTCACAGCACCTGTGATTGGCCCTGTGAATGCTGTTGCGTTGACTGTTCCTGAAACATCTAATTTTGTAGTAGGTGTTTCTGTTCCAATACCAACACGTGACGCTGATCCGTCCATTGTCATTAAAGTTGTAACTGAACCATTATCGTTGATCTTAAACGTGATGTCTTTGTCTGATATGATATTCTGCATGACAACACCTGTGCTGTCGACTGTAAAAGACAAGTCACTGTCAGCACCAACTGTAAGTCCGGAGTCGTTGTTGACACCTAAAGTTCCTGATGTGGTGTCATTGGTGTTGGATCTTAGATAATTTGCCGCGGCTACATCACCTAACTTGTCTGCATCTGTGGCTGTTCCTGCAAATTTTAAATCTGTGATTGCCGTTGAAAGTGTGATACCTTTTGTGATAGTGGCAAATCCTGATATTGCCGCTTTCGGAGTAAATGTCTCTTCTGAAATAAAAGCAATTAAATTTCCATCATTAAACAATTTAGTAACAGTCTGTGCAGTGTCTGTATTATCTGTAATAGTTTCAAATGTAAATCCGTTTGTGTTGGCGCCAGCGGAAGTTGTTGGTCCAATGAGGATGTTGGCTGTTCCGTTATAGAAAAAAAGTTGTGCTGTATCTGAATCTATCCAAAGGTCACCTGTCACTAGATTAACTGGAGCAGTCGGTCCATATGGCACAGTGTTTCCTGCCGGAACAAAGTTCGAACCTGTGTATACTTTTAACTGTCCTGCACCACTGTCATACCATAACTGTCCTTGTATTGGTTTTCCTGGTGCCGATGCATTTGCAAAATTTTCTAAAAGATGTAAAAAGTTTTCATGTATTACTTCACCATAACCTGCATATCCTTTTCCGATAAACTTAAGATCAGTTTGTGTGTTCAACACATTATCCTGTACCGTGTATGAGCTCGGTGAAGCAGAACTATTTGTCTTGTCAACTGTGTATGCCATTAGTATCCTGTGTTACCACCTGATGTTGTTCCACTCACCGTGTTTGAAGTTGACAGTGCAGTCGAACTTGTTTCAGTGAATGTTGTTAAACTTTGTATCCTTAATGTGTAATCTATTTGTATTAATCTGTTAAGAGATTTTTGTACTGGATGGAATACCACGTGTGTCAATAGTTTGTTGGTTGATCCGTTCTCTGTTCCTTCCCATGATTTTAATCCTAGTTCGTCAAACACATAGTCACCATTGAAGTCTGTAGTGTTGTCGAACGCCGCTTGTCCTGTAGGCTCACCGTAGTCAAGTGTGCAAGTGCAAACTATGTCTGTGTACTTGTTACCAGCTGTGTGTCTCACTTCCATCTTGTTCCTAGTGGCGTCTTTGTTAGTTGCAGAATTGTCGTCTATCACTTTGTAATACGTTTGATTGTAGAGACTTGCATTTGTCCCTGTTGAGTTTGGAGTCAGGTAAGTGATTATTCCTGTTGGGTCTACACTTGTACCGCCATTTCCAAACGCCATTTCATGCACAAATCCTGTTGATTTATTTGCCAATGAGCTAGCCAATGCCTGAGACATGTTTTCGTAATGGATCGCATTTCTCTTGTCAACGATCACTTCGCCTGTCTCTGGGTCGAAAATCTTGATGTGCCCAGTCATCATAACACCTGTGTTATCCTGAGGCTTTTTGTTTTCTTCTTTTGATTCTGTTGGTTTGTTGTCCTGTGTCATCTAGTGTATTTATTCAGGTGCGTTTGTAGGCTCGTTAGCAATGAATTCAGCCGGTTGAGTGGTTGAAGCCTGCAATCCGTTACCATCTGCTGGATTACCATCTTTTGCCGTGTACCATACCTGTCCTCTCTTGTGTAAGATTTTAACCTGTGTGCCAGATGCTGGAGCAGTGCTTAAAGTGACTGCTGTTGTAGAACCGTCCACAGAATAGTTGATAGTTGATCCATCCTCGCTAGTAAGCAACAATCGTTGGCCACCAATGAATATGTCTAACTCACTAGCAGAGGCTGGGGTTTGTGATAGTGCAAACGTTGCCGTACTTCCGTCACCTGTGAAGGTGTTGGTGTACACAGTGTCTGCATAAGGGATGGTTTGAGTACCAGACGCATCTACCACTTCGGTGCCTGATCCATGCTCCTTAATTCCTGTACCAAGTGTACCACGTTTAAGTTGTCCCAACGTGTTACTTGATTTTGTAAAGTATTCTATTCTTTCTTTGTCTATGAATATGACCCCTGGAACATTTGCCGATGCACTAGGTGTAGGCAACAGTGATGCGTCCTCAACAGTAATGGTCTTGATTCCTGGTGTCATGTTTATAGTTAATTTTGTAGTTGATGTCTTGCTGATACGTTTGTAGAAAGTCCTGTTCAACATATCTTTGAATATCCTAAATCCTGTGGCACCCACTGCCGTGTCAAGTGCAAAGTACATAACATCCAATCTGTCTGATGATGTTATTGTTTTGCCAACAACTGTTACTGTGTTGCCACTTAATGTGTAATCGCTGTTTTGTATTAATTGTTCTCCGTTTAACCAAACATAAGTGTATGTAGAATTTAATGGGTCAAATCTCAGTTTGAATACCCCTGATGTTTTGCCTTCCAATACTTCTCTTCTGTGTTTAGAACCAAGGGCGTTGTTTATTGTTGTCACTGAAATGACATCACCTTGCGAAATTGCGTTTCCGTCTGATGACAACTGAGCAGTGTTTAATAAAATGTCTGTGCCTTCGTTGTGGTACTGCATGTCAACCAATGTTGTAATTGCTATTAGATCTCGATCACTAGGAGCAGTTGTGAACACAATCCTGTCAGGATTTCCAGCAACGTCGGTCGTGGTTGCCGTTGTGTCTGACGTGTCCGCCGACGAATCAGCAGTAGTAGATGTGCCTGCAAAGTCAACAGTGTAGTTTGTGTTGAGTACCTGTAGCACTCCATTCACGTGCACCTGTAATTGAGATGCACTTGTTATAGTTTTTGATGGATCTATAGTGGAATCCTCTCCTAACCGTAGGGAGTCAAACTCTTGGTCCGCGGTTAAATCGTGTGTGTCTGCCGTCTCTGTTGATGTGTCTGTTGTTTTTATGACGTCGCCAACTCCTGTTGATGCGTTAAACAAGTATTTTAGAGTCGTTCCATCTCCCAGGTAGTAACTGACATCTGGTCCACGTAACATCTTCCCATTGTGTTCTATCATTGTTAAGCCAGACAATGGACCTATCGCTCCTGGTGGATAAGTTAATGTGTATCTGTTTGTTGAACCATCAAAAGTCACAGCTTCATTTCTTACGCTGGCAAAACTCCTGCTAGAAGTTGTTGACTTGTTGAATCCAGCTATCTGAATAAATGTGTTCGCCGCCGGTGCAGAGTTGAATGTGACTGTGATTGTGTTTGCAGTGGTTGATGTTGCATACGCAGTGGTAGGCACACCGTCTACTGTAACATAAATGTCTGAAGACGTAGAATCCAGATTGAATTCGCTCCTGGTTGATGTAAGGAACGCAGTAGTGCTTCCGTCACCTGTGTAGGTGTTAAGCACTCTGTAGTTTTCTCCAGATATTGCAAAAACTTTTGTTGATATCTCACTGTGGTCAGCTGGTGCTGTATCAAAAGTTATAGTCTTGTTAGCAACATCGATCGTGTAGTCAGATACTGTTGAATCTAACGCACTACCTTTCTTGACTACGCCATCAACTGTGACTGTGACAGATCCAAGAGATCCTGGGAAATCACCTATGCTGAAAACTTTTGTTGTACCGTCACCTCTGTAGTTCTTTTCAGATATGAAAGGCACGCCTGATTCTGGAGATGTGTAAACTTTAATATCAACTGTGTCAAACATTTGACCCGGAATCACTTCTTCAGGTGCATAACTGGTGTCAGGTGACACGAATTCATCGCCCTCTAGCACAATGTCGCTTGGTGCATGGCCGAGTGCTGATGTGAACAATCCACCCTTGACTATAGAGTCTAGTGTCCTGTCATCAGTTGGCGTAAGCACTCCATCATCGTCGAACGGTATGAACTCCACAAGTGCACCTGCTTCTGGCGTTTCACTTATAGCGAATCTTACTGTTGATCCGTCTCCCCTTATGAACTCGGAAAGTTTTTTCCTTGTGCTGTCATCCTGTGTTATGTAGACTTGATATACTTCTGTTGTAGCAGGTGCAGTGTCAAATGTGTAATCGTTGTTTTCTCCGTCTGCCCTGAATGCCTTGATCCTGGACTCACCGTAGTTGTCAAATGGAAAATCATACCAGCCTGCTTTGTCCCATCCTGCTTCTTGTGAGAACAGCAATCCTGTGACCATTGTTCCGCCATAGTCAACACCGGTCATGACTTGGTCAAGCTCGTTGCCTGGCATTCCTGCTCCCGGAGTGTAGAAACCTTTTGTTCTGTCTGCGGCTGTCAATCCTGTTTCGTTGCCATATACTTTGTACACACTGCCTGTGTTGTCATCGAAATCCGTTGTTGATGTGAACGCATTAGTAACCTTGTAAAGTTGATCGTTGTGTCTTAAGAGATCGTTGTAGGCGTAACTTGTACTCGCCGCCCAGTCAACCACTCTCGATGTGCTTGACACCCTGTCAAATTTTATAGTGGTATCAAAGTCCCTGACTAGGTCATTGTCGAGGTTAGCATAGGCCCTTGCAGTATCTGTTGGGGTCGAACCGTCGTCAGCGCCTCCTGTTATCACCACCATAGGTGTTGCTGAATAGTTTGCACCATTTCCTGTCACAGTGATTTTAGTCACCTTGCCGTCTTGTATGGTTGCTGTGGCAGTTGCCGCCGTTGTAGTTGGTGTTACATACATTTTGTATGCACCTGATTGCGTTGCCAGTGCATGATTAGAAATTTGACTGTCTGGCATGTAGTACGTTCTTGTGTAACCAACGAAGGTGTGAGAGTGCGATGTACCAGATCCGCCATTTTGCGAATCCCATATATTAGATTGTGTTTCACTAGTGAACAATGGATAGTAGTAACCGTACTTGCCCGAAGACGCTCCTCTCGAACTTGTTGCCTGTATCTGGAAAGGTCCTGTGGAACCCACTGTTCCACCAACTATTGTTACAGTTGGTACTTTTGTATAACCTGAACCACTCTTTGTCACAGTGATAGAACTGACGTATTTCTTATGGTAGTCATTCCACATCTGCCAAGGGTATTCTGTTAGTTTAGCAGTGTCGAGGTCCACGTTCAGTGGTCTTATCTTGCCTGTCGTAGTGTCATAGAAAGTTGGATTGTCAAAGTCTGTGAATATTCCGTCCTGTGTTTCAGTTTTGTCGTATCCAAGTCTGTACTCTCGTAATTTTGTGTGGAACGGTTTAACTTCATTTATGTAAGCTTCTATCCAGTCATCTGTTCCTGTTGTGTAAGATTTCCTCTGATCTAACTGACGGACAGAGTTTTTTGCGTTTATGAACGACGTTTTGAACATCCAATCCACATAGGTCTGCTCGGATAGAACTCTTCTCAAACCTGTAAAGAACAATGTGTTGTATTCCACTGCAAGTGCGTTTATAAAAAGATCGTCTCTTATTGCAGTCAAAATATTTCTTGTTTCAATGCTCGGCTGTTGGTCAAAGAAGTTATCATCAAAATTATCGGCACCAGCATAACCTGTTGCGTCCTGTGAGTAGTCATAAAGTTTTGTGCTTAACCTTATTGTGCCATTCTCTGTTCCAACATTGGTGTATCCTGTTGCAGTCTTCATGAACAGTTTCCAACCACCTGTGTCAGCACTTGTCACCTTCACGTGTTTGCCTATCTCTAGGTCAAGCGAGTCAAGTTCATATTGATATGTGACCTGTTTGTCAATCTTGGTGTTCTCATCATGAAGCATTCCGTGTATGGCAGGATCTGTACCGTACCAGTCTGTGTAACTCCAGTAAGCTGAAGTGTTGTATGTCTGTAATTTTGTCCTACTGAATTCTGTGCCGTCCCATGTGTATATTGCCCAATAATTGTTAGCAGTTTCATCTGCTTTTACCAAGTACTTGACACTGCCTGACAGGTCGGCTGTGTTGATATATGTTAGTTCAGCATATGTGTCAACAGTTGCGTCCCATTCGAGGCTCTGTGCAGTTGGCTCTGGTTCTTTAGCATCTAAGTTTGTTAAATTAATTGTACCTACCAATTGATTCTTTTTTAACACTGTGTTTGCATAATCAATTATTTCTTTCAGTGCCGAGTATCTGTTGACGTACCAGCTTTGTCTAGGCCTTACGTTGTTTCCATATCTTTCATTTACCGGAGATTCAGGGTCTGGCACTAGGTCACCAATACTATTTGATCCTATCAATGAATCCCACCAACGTGTCTCTATGGCATTTCCTGGTTTGTAATCTTCGTCTCCCTCTCTAGCCAACTTCCAAACGCTGTGTGAATCACCGTCAAAATCATTTGTCCTAATGTCTATGTTCAACACAATGTCATCGTTGATAAGATCATTTACATTGTAAATTTGAAACTTGTTAGTATCTGTAATTGCATAGTACTTGTAATCAAAAGCACTAGGATTTCTAATCAAATTAGTGACAAATGCCACTGTGTTCTTCCTATGCACTTTACTGTTTTTTGGCAAAGTAGTCTTGCCTTTTACCCAATAGTAATAGAAGTTTACAAACCTGTCCACTCTAGAATCATACTTTTGTTTTACTGTGTACTGTGAATCATCAGCATGAAGCGGAGTTCCTGTGATTACTTCTTCAGCTGTTCGAGGTCTACGATCCCATTCGCTTGGTAAAAACTTAGATTCTGTCCATTCGTAAACATCTATGCTCGACCCTGGAAACAGTTTACCCCAGTTGTTTTGTTTGTATTCCTGTGTGCCTTGTTCGTACCACAACCATTTCACTGTTGAAAGGTCCCACCATACCTCACCTATGTGATCTTCTGCCCATGGTGTCTGGCTGTTTGCGTTGCTTCCAAAATTGTATGTAGCCGGATCCCATGCTGTTTTAATGTTTATTTCTCTGTCAGCTAAACCTAGTATTCTGCCCTTAATAGGATCATACAGATCATAGTAATCTCTTATCTGTTTGCTTTTGTTGTTGAATTCGAAAACTTGTCCTAGTTTATCTATGTCTATGAAGGCTGTCTCAGAAACTATATTTTGCCAAGCGTACTGCCCATTGATTGTTAAATCATAACGAGCTACTGTACCATCGTTTACTATCTTTGTTACTCCGTCACTTGCTACATTTCCGTCGTCGTTCGGTGCGCCAACCAACACGGTGTTGTCTATCATGCACACGCCACGTCCGAAGTCGTCGTTTACTGATACGCTGTCCGTAACCAACATATCGTCAATCACAAATTCTGTGTCGTACATGGTTGCCGTGAATGCACCACCTGACCCTGTGTTCAAGTCAACTACATCAGTGTCCTGCAAGTCAAAAGTTGTTTCACCTGAATCAAACTTCATCTCCCTGAACGTTGCGAATTTTTCTGCACCTATTACTAATCTTTTCCCTGCTTGGTTGATATCAAGTGTTGTTCCAAATTTGATATTGCTTTGTGTGTCTGGTGCCTTTATGGTTTGCTGTAGAGTGTAAGTGTTTGTTGACAGATCCGCATTCCATTTGTAGTAATACACTGCGCCACCATCTATCTGACTAGTGCTTCCGTCGTCAACACCCGGTGCACCTATTATCAGTGTTGTTCCGTCCTTGCTCATTGCAAGAGATTCACCAAACCCTGTGTTCAATGATGAACCGTCACTGGACACGCCTGTAAGCGTCTGTGTCAACGCAAATGAATTCTGCGAACTGCCATCATTGCCCTGTGATGTTCTTCTGAATATCTCTACCTTGCCGGCGTTGCCCGGTGCCAGTGAACTAACAGCCAGTATGTCGCCGTTATCGTTTGCGGCCAACCTATGGCCAAATCTGTGTCCTTCACCACTGTCTGGTGCTTCAATTGTGTAGTCCTGTGTCCAAGTATCATACGTTGACCCATCTGCTCCAACACCCCAGGTGTACATGTACACTCTGCCCTGGTCACTGTCATGACCCGGTGCTGATACAAAAAGATATTTGGTTGGTGTTGTCCTCACAGAATCTGTACCTGGCTCTGATATCTTGTGTTGCCAACCAAAGTTCAGTCCGTCATTTGATGAAGACCCATCTGTTGGTGGAGATATTGTGTTTAGAATCCCATACTGAAACGTGCTTGGATTCCATAGATACACTTTGATCAGTCCACTGTTCAACTGCCTTGTGCTTCCGTCTGAATCAAGTGTGTTGGTGAAAGGAGCACCCGCAACTACGTAGTTCTCGTCTGTACTAATGGAAAGTGATTCACCTAGTCTGCTGGTGTTGTCGTCATTTTCTGTCATTGTAGCTGTGGCTTGAGTTGACAGGGTCGTGCCTGCATCTGCAGAACTTCTGAACAAGAAGTTTATTTCTCCCTGTCCTTTGCCTGGTGCGGATACAATCACAGTCCTTCCGTCATTACGTGCTACTATCCTGTGTCCAAATTCCTGTTCTGCTGTTGTAGTGTCTGGTGACAGCACCACGCCTGTGTTGTAAGGGTCTTGCTTTTCGTATACTCTCCACAGTCCTGAACTGTCTGCATCTGCAAATACCTTGTCGCCCTGTTTGTCTATTGCAGTGTCTTTGTCATTGTATTGGCTATAATCTATAAGTTTGTTGACATTGTTCATTGACGACAATCTTACAGAAATAAATTTGTGTATATTACCAAATGTGTCAGCTGTTGACCCGTCTTCCAGTGCTGGTATGAAACCAACATTTCCCGTGTAATCTATGATTACGGTTTTGTGACTTGGTGTTGCCTTAACCTGGTAAACTCCATTAAGCGTAACTTCTTCGCTATTTGATATGCCAAAAAAGTCTGCCTGCGTGGTCTGTGTTCCTGCTAACAGTCCGTGTGATCCAGTGAAAGTAATCTCTAACTGTGTTGCGTCATTTATAAGATGTAGATCTGCTATTTTAATGCCTGCACTTGTGATCCTAAACACGTCCCAATCGTTGTTCGTTTTGTTTGCTACCCACACTAGGTCGTTGCCTGTGATGGCATTGATGTCAAGTTTTAATAGATCTGCAATGTTGAATGCAGTGTGTTGGACCTGTGTCAGCTGTGGATACCCTGCTGTTTTTAAAACCTGTGCTGTGTCTCTGCTGATGCCTTCTTTGCTGTAATCAAGTCTGCTAAATGTGGTGTTGGCCGTGTACTCGACAGGCTTGTAATAAAAATTTTCTTTCACTATCCCTAGTGCCCTCTGATAAGACCTTGTGTCGTTGGTGTTGTCTAAAAGTTCTATTGTCTGCGGATTAGCTATAAGTTCATTGTCTTTCAAAACGACTTGTATGTTTTCTGTTGAATCTGTATTTCCAAAATTTCCTGTCCTTATCATCCATTCAGGATAAAGATCTAGATTTATATCTTCTCCCTCGTACTTGGCCTTAAGGATTTTATCTATGGCATTTTGTGTGCCTTTCTCTCTTATGTAACCTTGATAGAACTTATATTGAGACACATCGTTTACAAATAAGTTTTCTAGGTAATCTCTACTCTGGTATCCTATTAGCCTCTGCGCCAACTGTTGCTGTGACTCATCAAAGTTATTACTTTCAAGATTATAGAAGTCATTGAACTGAGCTATTTTGTATTCAAAGTTAGGAATAAGTTGTGGTGCAGGCTTTTCAGCTTTCTGTGTCCAGTTTGCGTTTACAAATGTAGACCCGGAATTATGATTTGCTTTAGCAACATAAAACTTGCCTTGATATTCTACGCTGTCGCCTATTCTGTAATCTGTGTTTGCCACCCAGTATGTGACCTGTGCCGCATCAAAGACAAACCCTGGAGCATAATAATCACCGTTCCATCCTCCTGTTTTCCATCCAACCAACTTTAATCTTTGTTGCCTAAATCCAGTCGATGGTTGGTAAATTATATCTGAGAACACAGTGTTGTTGTCAAAAAGCATCAAGTGTTCTTTTTGCACCGTGTTTAGTGCAACATTGTAAAGACCTATTGTGTCTGACTTGATATCTAATTCAAAAGTTTTACCTATTCTTTTTGTCGAAAGTTCTCTAATATCTATCTTCCTTCCACCTGCATCTAGTACCGAGTAGTCTCCGGATAGATTCCTTAATTTTCCTACAACGCTGTCCTCGGTGTCCAGCTCAAAGCCGTCTGCGGCTGGAGATACAGTCACAGCTGATCCTGGTGCCCATTCTTGTGTGGTCCAGAATAAGAACTCTCTCACAGCGTTAGACCAGTTCAGTGTTTCTTTCAATTCGTTTGAGAATTTATTAAATTTAAATCCCTGTGACTCTAAGTAATGGCCATAGCCAAACAAGAAATCAGTCACGTCTTGTATCGTGTCAAACACATAACCATAAGGTATTGTCTGTGTCCTTTGTTGGTGCGTTGCGTATTTCTTAACGACCAATGACCCTTCAACCGACACTGGTGTAACAGTTGCAGTCTTGACAGGATAGTTGAAGTTGAAATAAGGTTTTACTGTGCTGTAACCCAGAACCTTGTATCCGCCCAATATGGTAGATCCATCCTGGCTTATGTCTGTGTTCTTTTCTATTAGCACTCCTGAGTAATAGAAACTCTGTACAGGATTTGATGTCCTGAATAGTATTTTGTAGTTTTCATCAGGAATAAATTTGGAACCCGCTGTAGATCCAGGCGACACACTGTCTGTAAGTACCTTAATATTTTCTTTATCTGTGAATCCTCCCAACTTATATGCTAACTGCACAGTCAATCCTTTCATCTTATCGGAGTAGAAAGTTTTAGCATCAAGATTCCTTGAAACCAAATAGTTCACCACGTAGGGTTGATAACCAGCTGTTTGATATCTGGTTGTGACACCAGTTGCTGTGTTTGTCGACGTTTCCAGGTGATACTTGGCTGTGGCCAATAATCTCCTAATGCCTGTGTCCGAATCAATTTGATTTCCTGCTGTGTTTGTTGTAAGCCTCGATGGGTCAAAAAAGTTTGAGAAGAATCTTGCCGGCTTGGTCAATGCAAGTGTCTTGATAGCGGTGAAAGGGAACGAACTGGATCTTCTCCATGCCGTTTCCGCTGGCGCCTGATCACCAAATTTCCAAGAGTTTTGCCTTCCGGGTATGTCAAAATTTTGTACTAGGCCAGCCCCTAAAGGATCTAATAGATTTCCCGATGCGTCGACTGGCAAGTAAGTTTTAATGCTAGGCTTACCGTACCTGCCTGTTGCAGTGGATATCTTGTTCCATAATACGTCATTGGCAGATGTATAAGGTGCAGGACCGTACAGTGTCTCCCAGTCTGATGGCTTCTCCGAATGCCCTAACATCTCCCATGGTCTCACATGTGGTGCGTCTGTGTCGTAGAAATATTTGTAAATGCCTCTCCAGTGTCCTGGTAGGTTCTCTCCTATAAGCCTGCCTTTTGATCTAGCGTAGTTGTACGTGAACGGGGATCCTTCCGTAAATCCTGTGTTGTTGATGTACTGGACGTTGTTCCTGCCTGCCCATTGATAGAAATCAGACCCCATGACATCATCAATCTCTTTCAATGTGTAATCTGTAGATGTAAATGCACTAGGCAAAACATCACTAAGGTCTATTAGTGTTGCATCATAGGTCGTCTTGATGTTGTTGTAAATTCTTTTTTCAAGTTCTAAAATTAACGAATCACGCTCATCGCCGTATGCCTTAATTATAGATCCGTCGTGCTTTCTGATTACTGCCGTGTCAGTAAGAAATGTTGTGTCTGTGAATGACTCTGGTTTGTATTTTGGATACATTCCTAATTTAGTAGGCGAAGGTGGCATGTAACTGCCAGTGGTGTCTTCGTAATCTTTGATAACAATTTTATCTCCCTCGGCCAGCGTCGCTGTTATATTGACTGAATCATCCGTTGTGCTAAAGGTATAATCTGTTCCTAGCAACAACTGAGAATTATTTAGATACACGTAGACAGCCCTGCTGTTGGGTTTTGTGATGTCATGTTGCGAATCCAACGCATAATCAGTTTGGGATGAACCCATTACTGTATAAGATCTTGTTGATACGTTCTCTCCCCAACCTATCATGTCTTCGTAAAAGAAAGGAAACGTGCTATTTCTGCCAGGCGTAATTGCTGAAATTATTTCGTCTACTCTGTCCGCAACAACTCCTTCATAGGCTGTACCTATAGCATGGGTCAAGAATGCATTGTACCATTTCTCATACTCTCTGTTGGCATTATCTATGGCCGTGATTGCGTTTGAATCTTGATCTATAAGGTTGAATACAGCAGGAAGCAACGGTGCTTCGTGTTGATGTATGCTACCACCTTTAAGTCTAGCGTCCGGTTTGTCCCTAAGGTTTGATACACCTGGTATACTACCTGTGACATCTTGATTCCTATCTAATATGTCTCTGACGTGATCTAAAATTTGTCCAAATGTGAAAGTGCCCAGCTGTTCGTTCAAACTGTTTGTTGATAAATTTTGTGGTACCTCATAAATGCCTTTGTCGCTTAACTTGTCGGCACTGCTGTGCCCTGCTACTCTTACTTGATCGTTTACTTCGAGATCTTTTGTAAATTTGACATATTTGTTAGTTGTACCATCTACTAGGGTGTAATCTGTGCCTAAGGTCTTCCTAGTTCCGTTTACAACGACTGAAATATCTAGGTCGGTCAGTGAAGCTGAATTTTTGAAGAAGTCGATGGCAAATAACTTTTTCTCTGTGGCGTCAACTATGTAAGTCCTCACCACACGCTGTTTGCTATCGATTGTTCTTTTCGTCCAAGAGCTTCTAGAATTATGTGTAGCACGTCCTGTCGTGTAGTGCAAGTGTCCTTCTCCAAGTTTTTTTGTAACAGTTGTTGTGCCGCTCTTGTAGGTAAAACTTCCTCCTGTATGATCTGATTCAAATACTATGTCACCTATGTTGTTGATGGTGTTGTATTTGACTTTGATTCCTAAAACCGTATCTGTCGTAGCAGTGTCTGACGTTGCAAACTCAAAAACCTTTGCGCCAGCGAAATCCGAGTTTGGATAAGTTGTGGCGTCATCAAACGAAGTGTGGTCATTGTCAAACATACCAAACAATGGCTGTTGGTTGACTCCTGTCTTCTGCTGTGACTCCTTCCATGCTTTGTCTGTGGTGTCATAGTAAAATGTTTTTCCTTGGTTATTTGTTCCAAATTCTATAAAAATGCTGTCGTCCGCTGATGGCACGCCATCCGCTTCTTCGGTAAGTGAAATCACGTTTGAGCTTCCACCTGTGTTTGCAAAACTTACCTTGTAGATTTTTCCCTTCACAGTGGGGTCAGTGTCCGCCGCAAATATCACCCTCATACCTTCTGCCAGCGGTAGCCCATCTATGATGTAACCAGTTTGCAGTACCACATCACTGAACGCATCCGTAGTGACTGTGTCGTAAAGTGTTACAGATGCCTTGGCAACTGTGCCATGATTGTAAAGTGCAAGTCCGGAGTCAAATTCTATTATTGGTCTTTTAGCTCTCCCTGTTTCGTCAAAACTTGCCGTGAATCCTCCTATCCTTGCTGTTTCTTCTATGACAGATTTGTGGAACCACCTGTTGTATCTGGACCATGCGTTCTGATCACGTGAATCTCTTTTAATTGTTATGTAATCTAATGTCTCTGGTGTGTAGTATGCCTTGGCGTATGGCCTGCTGTCATAACCCACTGAGTCATATTCGATAGTGGATTCTGTGGCGTAGCTTCCAGGAGTTATAAGATCGTTCACATCGGTCAATGTGATTGCATCACCAACACCTTCCACATAGTATTCTTTGTTTTTATATGCTGTTGGAACTTTTGCGTTAGTGAATTTGACCTTCATCCCGTTCGAAAGATCTAATGTTCTTATGCTGTAATTTTTTACACCTATAATATCATTCTCTGGATTTATTTGGACCGTGGTAGTGATATCTCTGATTTGCAAAATACCATACATAGCATTGTGGTTGCCACACTGGTAATACAAAGTGTCCGGGGCACCTGTAGTCGGCACTGTGAATGTCACAGTCCCATAGTCTGTCCCGTTGTTGGTTACGCCGGTTGAAAATAGTGTT
>Ga0209535_1001426_pt1 | contig 16298 bp, 18 predicted proteins | sample LinPmetageLP28_FD_184041 | JGI IMG/M metagenome (GOLD analysis project Ga0209535, IMG submission 184041) | Marine viral communities from the Pacific Ocean - LP-28 (SPAdes) (version 2) | ecosystem: Environmental > Aquatic > Marine > Oceanic | place: Pacific Ocean | collected 2009-08-22 | reverse complement strand
CGTTTGATCCTAGCAAGTTGAAATCATTTGATAGGTTCCATAAGAAGTTTGGCAAGTATGTCATTACTGCTATGGAGTCTAAATAGTGTCAGGCTACAAAGATCAACTCATCATAGACAAATTAGTTACTGGAAGGATTGCCTTACTACTGAAACATCCGTTCTTTGGTAACCTTGCTACTAGACTTAAACTTGTCAACGCAGACGACTGGTGTCCGACAGCAGGGACAGATGGTAGGCACTTCTTCTATAACACGAAGTTCATAGATTCACTTACACCCAAAGAGACAGAGTTCTTGTTTGGTCATGAGGTACTGCACAATGTATTCGAACACATGCTGGTGAGAATCGGAGATAGGGATCCACAACTTTGGAACATAGCGGCGGACTATGCAGTTAATCAGATTTTGAAAGACAGCAACATCGGTGACATGCCCAAAGGTACTAAAGGTGAGAACAAAGGCTTCCAAGACGACAAGTACAAGGACTGGGCTTCGGAAAGAATTTACGATGACTTGATGAAGACTGCTAAGAAGAACGGCAAGAAGTTCTTGGAGAAACTTGGCGAGCTTATGGACGATCACCAGGAGTGGGGCAAGGTAGAAGGTGGTGACGCAAAGGACAAAGACAACAAAGGCGACAAGGGTGGTAAGGGTAAACCTACATATACCAAAGAAGAACTTAAAAAAATTAGAGACGAAGTCAAAGAAGCAATGGTAAGTGCCGCACAGTCAACAGGTGCTAGTAATTTGCCGGGTGCATTACAGAGACTGGTCAGTGACTTAACAGAACCTAAGATGGACTGGAGAGAGATACTACAACAACAGATTATGAGTACCATCAAGTCAGACTACACTTGGATGAGACCAAGTAGAAAATCATGGCACACATCTGCCATACTGCCAGGACAGGCCAATGATGAGATGATCGATATATGTTTGGCTCTTGATGCATCTGGATCAATATCTGATCAACAGTGTAAAGAATTCCTTACAGAAGTTAAGAACATTATGGATCAGTATCAAGACTTCAGAATACATTTATGGTCATTTGATACTGCTGTTTTCAATCCACAAGTGTTTACACCAGACAACTCAGATGAATTATTAGACTACAAACTAGGTTCGGGTGGTGGGACAGAATTTGAGTGTAATTGGGACTACATGAAAGAACAGGGCATCGAACCTAAGAAGTTTGTTATGTTTACAGATGGATGGCCTTTCAATTCATGGGGTGATGAACACTACTGTGATACTATATTCCTTATCAATAATCCATACGAAAGAAACATAGAAGCACCGTGGGGTATGACTGTACAGTACGATGAAGATTAATCCAAACAACTTCTTTAAGAGAGAACTAGACATATTACCACCTCACTTCGTGAACACTGTGGTAAAAGCACACGAGGCCGACATAGAAAAGATGCGTAAGTGGATCTATGAGAATTGCTCGGGTAGATATTCTATTACCAAAGATATCAAATACGAAGGTGACCAATCAAGAACCTGCACCGTACTTGGTTTTGAAAATCCAGGTGACCTAACACTTTTCGCATTAAGTGGTAAAGCTCAAATAAGTTAAAAATAACCGTTGCACTCCATAACTAATTTTAGTATAATATACGTATATTAATACCAATTGCAATTAGGAGAAAAATAAGATGACAAAAGAAGACACGAAAAAAACTGTTGATGCACCAGAAACGGCGACGGCCCAATCTACTGCAGAGCAACAACCACAACCAGATCCAAATGCTTTATCGATAGGCGACTTAAAAGGACTGATGTCAATACTTGATGTAGCATCAACAAGAGGTGCATTCAAGGCCGCAGAGATGGCAGGTGTAGGATTTATCTACAACAAGCTATCTTCGTTCTTGGCTAAAGTACAGCCAGAAGGACAACAAGTAGGACAAGGCGGAGCCGCACAGGCACCGGCACCTACGGAAGGAAAATAATATGGCACTAATAAATGTAAACGACCAAGCTATGCCAATGGGTGCAGACTCAGGAGCAGGTGAAGGTCAAACAGGTCCTAAAAGACACTTCAAACATATTGGAGAACTTGTAGACGGTGGAGCAAAGGTAGTAATCATGTACAGAACTGTACCTGGTGAACCTAACAACTGTCTTGTTGTAGGAACTAAATTCTTATCAGACTTGTATCACAATGCTTTAATGAAGGCTGTAGAATCAGATGGCGGACAAGACGCTGATGAATTTGCAGATTTCGCCAGCAGACAAACGTTCCCTGACGGAACTAACATGTTGGCAATGATGCACAACGACAACTATATCAAGAAGTTTAAGACTAACGAAATCATGGTTACCTTTGGTAACACTGCCGACGGTAGAATACTTCTTAACAAGTTAAACGATATGGTTGCTAAGGAAAAGGGTACTACAGTTAAGGACCTAGCAAACGATCCAGAAGCAACAGCTAAGGCACCTGCGAAAAAGACAACTAAAAAAGCAGATGCCAAAACGACGACCACCAAAGAATAGCACTTGGGTACAGTTGACGAGAGACTTCGTCAAGGAATGGCCGGAGGTTCTAGATGGTTTACACTTTCAGAACATGCCGGTCAAGTACCTGCTTTACATAAAATTACATCTAAGAAATAATCTCACAATAGATTACGACATTGCTAAAGAACTAACAATTAAAAAACAAGAGACCATTGCTAGATTCCTTAAACAAACAATAGAAAAAAACTACATGAAGATTAGAAGTGTAGACATGAAATTCAATATACCTGCACTAAAACGAGATATGGAGTCTAAGACCTCATTAATAATGAATAAAACTTTTAAAAAATGAATAAATTTACAAGGAAATATTTAATTATAACAGCACACCCAGACGATTTAGAAATGGGGTGTGGAGGATTAGTTTCAAGGGTTATAAAAGAAGGTGGGTCTGTCACAAATTTATTGTTAGTAAAGCCGTCCGCCGAACACAATCATAAAAGAGACAAGGATATAGTTAAAAGCGAACTGGAAAAAAGCAAGAGTTTGTTAAAGGTTAATACTATAATATACGACACCCCATTACACAGTAACGGTAGACCAAATCTAACACTGACCAACAATCTAATATCTTATGCAGAATCTTGTATCGAGGACCAGGATATATTAATTTCACACTGGAGAGAAGATCACCACCAAGATCACAGGGTCTGTTATGACGTTGCTCGTAGCATATCACGAAAACACTTTGAACAGTTTTGGTGTATGGATCAACCTCCGTACAATTTGCACTACAAGAACTTTGATTGCAACCAATACATCGATATTACAGATTATGTGGATCATAAAAAGAAATTATTAGAATCTTATAAGACATACTTTAATAACGACTCCATTGAAACAATAATAGATTACAACAAGTACCGGGGCAGTTTTCTAGGTACGGGCAAGGTTGCTGAAACTTTCCAAATAATGTATAATAAAAATATATGAAAATATTAGTATTAGGAGGTTACGGATTTATAGGTAGCCATATTTGCCAACAATTGAAATCAGAAGGACACACTGTAGGGATAGTGGATTGCTATCATCAATATTACACCTTCCCGGATTGGGAATACCATCCCGTACTGTCTCAAAGAAAAAAAATTACTAATACAGACTACGAATATATTGGACAGATTGAGAACTTACAGTTCATGGAACAAACATTCGAGGAGTTCAAACCTGATAGAGTTGTGCATGTTGCAACCTATCCAAATGCAAGAATGGTTAAAAGAAATGTTCTTGATGCTACTAACAATATGGTGACTGCCACTGCCTATATATTAGACTTGTGTGTAAAACACAAAGTTGAAAAGATAATCTACGCTTCAAGTAGTATGGTGTATGGCGAGTTTGATAACAAGATACCCGACGAGCAGGTTGTTCCCAAACCAAACACACTTTACGGATCGTACAAAAGGCAAGGCGAGATTATGTGTAAGATATGGCACAGAGAACATGACCTTAACTATGTAATCATGAGACCTTCGGCTCTATACGGGGAGAAGGACACAATCACAAGAGTTATAAGTCAATTGCTTAAAAGTGTTTTAACCACAGGCAAAATGACCGTACAAGGTCCAGATAATAAACTTGATTTTTCAGATGTGTTGGATGTTGCAAAATACTTTTCATTGGCCACTACAAATGAGATTGTGAACGAAACGTTTAATTGTACCAGAGGTAATGGTAGAAAAATCATGGATGCCGCAGAAATTATTAAAGAGAAACTTGGTATGGGCGATATAATAGCAAAACCACACGATACCTTTTATCCAAACAGAGATACACTGAATAGTGATAAAGCAAAATCTATGTTTAATTTCAATCCTCAAATAGATATAGAAGCAGGGATTCCAAACTACATTAATTGGTTCTTGGACCAACCGTTCTATTTTGATAATTTAGATATTAATAAAAATTTTGTGTTGGGTACAAAGATTTAAATTTCTCTCTGCAAAAATCCCAAGTATAAGTTTGTAAAATTTTTTCTTCGTCAAAATTACAATCTATTGTAAACTGTTTACCGTCATGTGATCCTTTGGCTAACCACTCGTTATCAGTATCTAACCATTTTTTTAATCTGTAATTCGTTTCCACTGTGGGTTTCTTATTCTGCCATAGAACTAATTTAGATACTTCTCTGAATCCGTTTTTCCATGCGGTGTAATTATCAGGTGCAAGTAAGGACTCGTTTGCAACTATCGGTACAACCTCATGCGGTTGAGAGAGTGTAAAATCTAGTATATCATTGTCAGGCGTATCTAAACACAATGACTTACTGTATAAATCAATGTTGAATGTTCCGTACTCTAGATCCAACTCTTTTAGCCTTGCATGAAATATTCTATGTCTTTTTGCTAAACCCCTGTCTACTGTGTAATCAAACATAAAATTATCCTTGACTATACTTTTAGCAAACACGGCATAAAAATATTCTGTACTAGACGTCTCTGCCGCTTTCTTATATGCATTAGTACGACCGCTTACACCTTTAATCCAGTAAAGTTTGTTTTTTAAATTATTTTTCCGTAAGTGTTCTTCTAGTATTTTGAAATTGTTATTCTCAAACGGTTCTCCGTTTGATATAAATGCTATATCAAAACAATCCTTTTCATTACTGTCATTAATTGTGTATAACAAAGGATAATCATATATCTGTGTTTTAATTCTTTCTGTTGCTTTTACTGGAATATAAAATGTATTGTTATTTTTATATATTTTTAAATCCTCCCAGTACGAAGGATAAAATTCATTGTCAGTCTTGTTCTCGTAGTAGCGGATATACCTGGCTCCGGAGGATCGTATTGTGGGTATGTTTTCTATAACATTATCTAAGGTATAACTCAGATCATAGAAATCAAAGTCATATTTCAAATTGTATGCATGGTAATTTACATCCTTGTAATCTCTTAAGAACTTAATACTCTGATCAGGGAAACATTTAGGAAATAAGAACGTGTCTCCTTCCTGTTGATTCTTGTTGTTCCAGACATGTAATTGCTTTGTTTGATGTTGCTCTGGCATGTAATCAAAGTCAAAATCCGAATAATCAAATTTAGTGCTTAACATCCATGTGTATGTTGTTCTAGATTCCGGCAACACAGATCTTATTATGTCAAGATAGCTAGAAATAAAGGGCACAACTCTTGCATAGGGAAATTTTTCTAAAAGTATTGATAAGTTTTTATCTCTGTGCTTGTTACTAAAATCTATGACTATGCAATCATATGCCATAATATTCTCCAATGCACTTGCACACATACATGACTTCTTGTTTTTTTAAGAAAGGATGTATAGGAAGAGACAAAACATCCTGACAGAATCTTTCTGCATTTGGCATTTCCTGTTTTGTGTCAAACATCTTAATCTTTGACATAGGCAATCCATAGTGTATCTGCGTTTGTATCTGTTTGGTCTCGAGGAATGCTTTCAGGTTGTCTCTGTCATCTACTTTGATAACCAGTTTATGATTGTTTGAGGTAGTACCTAAACTTGTTTGGATGGTGCTAATTCCTAAATCTAAAAGTTTATCCTCGTACCATTTTCTAACCTTTTTTGTTTTGTTTAAAAATCCGTTGTACTTGGAAAGTAAAAAATTTAATATACTAGCATGATCATTGCTTAGACAAGAATTGTATCCGTGCTCTAATTTACCTGTGCCCGTGGCATGGTACCTAAGGCTTCTTATTAAGTCTCTCTCTCCTTCGTCATCTGTAAGAACCATTCCTCCATTTCCAAAGCAAGGAAGTGGTTTACTAGGTGCAAAACTGAGACTGCTTATATCTCCTAACTTACCACTAGGTATCTTCTTGTAAAAACTTCCAAGGCTTTGTGCGGCATCCTCTATCAATGGTATCTTGTGTCTGTCGCAATACTGACGTAGCCTATCGTAGTCGGCAATGTTACCAAAAAGATTTACATATACTAATGCACTCGGTAAGCCAACTACAGGTAGGTTTGAAATCAAACCCTTTTTGTCTACGTCAACAAATTGTATTGTTGCACCTGTCCTTTTAATTGATTCTGCTGTTGCCATGTAACTGATTGCCGGACACAACACAGTGCTTCCTGGTCCTATGCCTTTGGCTCTGAGAGCAAAATACAAAGCATCAGTACCACTGCCTACTGCAATTCCAAATTTTCTTTTAGTGTATTTTGCAATTGACTTTTCAAATTTGTCTAGATAGCTTTCTGCTGAATGTTTGGTGCTTACAACATTACCTGATTTCCATACTTCTTTTGCCCTGCGTGTAATACGCCAGCTATAGGCATCATAGATTCTATCCACTCCATTAAACTTTATCATCCCAATACTTTGACCCTGTATTTGTTAGTAAATGCTTTACCATCTTCTCTGTCATTCACTATAGGCTGTCCTTTTATATTCAAACTAGTGTTCAAAAGTATAGGACACCCTGTCTGTTTTTTCCATTCCGTAAGCAGTGCATGGAACCCTGGATTATCCGTCTTACGCACCGTTTGAACCCTAGATGTGTGATCATGATGTATTATGGCAGGGAAGTCTTTACCATGCGTACACGCCGCTGTAAATTGCATATAAGGGGTATTTTGAACTGCTTTAGGCAGGGTAAAATAGTCTTTTACATCCTCCTCTAATATGGCTGGAGCAAACGGTCTGAACTGCTGTCTCTTCTTAATTCCATTTACCAAATCCTTAATTTCTGGTCCTCTTGGATCTGCTAACAATGATCTATTACCAAGTGCCCTAGGGCCAAACTCTGCTTTCCCGCTTGCCACTCCTACCATCTTGTTTTCTTTTAATTCTTTGATCAAACTGTCTACAGGATACTCTCCTTCTATGTCATGTCCGAGGAATGGATGTTCCCATTTGAGATGTGATTTCTGATGTGCGGCTATGCAACCCAAACTCGATCCAGAGTCACCTGGATTGGGTATAATCCATATGTTGTCAAACAATCCAAGATTAGCAAGTACCCTGTTGGCGGCACAGTTCAACGCTACTCCGCCTGCATATACTAGGTTACGACTACCATACTTTGATGCCCTCATCCAAAGGTCTGCTAGTATCTCTTCAGTGACTGCCTGTATCGATGCCGCGATGTCCATTACGTCTGCATTTGGTTCCCAGTCTCTCAATCCTCTGTGCAAGTTTTTTTTCAATTTGAATGGAGACTGATAAACAAAGTCGTCGTATATTTTTTGTTTGTATTTTGGTGTTCCGTATGCGGCCATTCCCATTAAAATATATTCTTCTTCTGCAGGTTTCAATCCGCAACGATGTGTAAATGCTGAATACAATATGCCCACAGAGTGTGGATAGTTGATTGTTTCTTTTCTATCAATCCAAACTTTGTCAGCAGTTGATATAGAAACCGTTTCCCATTCTCCGATTGCATCAACTGTTAGTATGGTTGCCCCTTCATCTTTGAAGGGTGATGTGAAATATCCTGCCGCGGCATGTGAATCATGGTGTTTCACATACTCATCTATCTTGATGTTAAAATAATCCAAGTGCCATTGTGGCATCTCTGTGTAACTGAAAGCATCTCCCCATTGTCCTGCGTACAACTGTCTTGTTTTCTTTAACCAAGGTTTCTCATAATAAACAACTTTGTCAAATGGCCCGTAAGTCATTGCTTCATTGACTATTGCCCAATTTAAATAGTGATCGTTTTTAACTTTCGAATAACGTTCACTGTGTGCCGCCCATAGTATCTCGCCTATGCCCGAACTATAATCTACAACACTCATAGAAGCATCATGATTCATGCAGTTGATACCTAGTACTTTCATTCTTTCCCTTTTTGTTCTAACCAAATTATGTCTCTTATTTCCTGCACCACAAGGTACGCCCACATCTCTGCGTCCTTTGATGTGACTCTAAAATTATATTCTGTAGGTTGTTCAAACATCTTATTTGTGTCTTCGAAACGTCCTTCCTTAATCGTGTCCATCCATACTACATAATCTGCACCAAACTGTTCTCTAGTCTTTGCTGTTGGGCAAATAAAATCTGCTACAACTTTTCTTCCTTTTTCCGTTGCCTCTTCAGCATAAGTCCACATTCTTAACGACTGCCTTTTCCTGCCCTCAGGTGAGAAATCCCAATCATCAGATTGTTTCCTAACTTCGTCTGCGTTTAGCCACACAGCATTCAATCTCGGTGCTATCATCTTTGCTAGAGTAGTTTTGCCGGACCCTGGCAAACCCATTATCAGTATTTTCACTAGAAGTCTATCCTTATTCCTATTTCGTGATTGTCTCTGATAACATTGTAATTGTAAACTACGTTATACCCATGAAACAAGTTTCTGTATCTCTGTGGTATCATTCTAGTTGCGTGGTAGTGTGCGAATCCTCTCGCAATAAAGTAAGTCACTACTTCCGTCTCGCTAGGATGTTTGCCCAGTATCTTGTTTGTTTCGTAGTATGCATCATTGTTAGCAATCTCTAAAGTTTGCAACATATCAATACCTTGTAATACATTAAACAAAACAATGTTTGCTTTATCTACTTCTGTAAGATCCTCTTTATAAAACTGTTTTAAGTCTATTGCACTTGCGGATGTACACATCAGCAACAACATTAATATAATTTTTTTCATCATTTTGTTTTAAACCATCCTTTCGCTCTGTCTCGGAACTTCTCCCATTCAGATAATTCTATATCATATTCGAAGTTCTGTGTTGTTAGATTTACTTGCACTTCCTTCGCTCCGTTTTTAAGATGGAAATTCCTTGCCATATCTGTCAGTGGAGATAATGTTACCAATCTGTTTAGGTGATTAGATTCCTTTATCATCTTGTACACTTCGTTGACAATGTGCTTGCCACCTCCTTTCTTCTTGGCCCATACTGTGTATGCTATTGCAGTAGAACCTTGCACACCTGCACGGTGTATTGCCTGCATCGCGGCATCTTTGCTCATGATATCCATATCCTCAACGCTCTTTGGAATGCCATGAGTGAATGCAAAACACATCACTGCGGCGATATCACCTTCCTCGTCTTTTAGCCCGTATATCTTCCTGCCGTACGCCTGCCTAAATTCCAAGTTCAATTCGGGTCTCACCGGGTCCTCATTGACATCTATGAACGGCATCTCTACCAGCTCAAACTTGGGTGCCTTTGTAAAAGCATTTTTAATACGTTTTTTTATTTGTTCCATTTTATTTGTATATGAATGGGTCTTTTTTCTTCAGTTCTTTTAATCTTTTTCTATAAGCAAGTTCTTGCTTTAACTTGTTGTATAAGTTTTTTATCCAAGTGAACATTATTTTCCTCCTACTAGTTTTTTATATGTTGGTAACATTAATTTTATAGCATCTTCATGGGCTTTGTCTAGTGGATGTGTTGTGCCACGTTCATAATTTTCCATTATTGACCATTGGTTAAATCCCATCATTCTCTCACCAAAACTAAACCATTTGGTAAAATCTATCTCATTGTACAGTGCATTCATGAACGAATCCTGATCCTTGTGCTGTGCAAACTCCTTGTAGAATAAGCTGTTGTCCGCCAGCGTGAACATATATTTTATCCCCTTCTTTTCCAGTAGATTCTGCAACCAGATTATGCTCTTCCAACTTAGATAAAGCTCGTGGTATTCGTTGGCCGCATACTTGTAGATAGCATTAGCAAAAGATTTTAAACCCATTTCTTCTATGCTGTCCTGTCTAGTTCTCCAATGTTCCTGTTGGGTTTCGGAGCCTTGCATGGTCCTGAATGCTTCTATGCTACCATCTGTGGTGTCCCACGGTGATATACTCAACCATCTTGTATCTTCTAGTAGCCGATGTCTTGGCATTGCCCAGTCGTACCTTGATATGAAACTCCACATCACTACAACACCTTGAATGTCTTTGGGTTCATGCTGAGACACTGCTTGGAATGTTTTTCTCGCTATAGCTTGATTTCCTATTCCTGCTTTGGACGTTGGAATATACTCGTACTTTACCCCTGGGTATGCTGTTTTAACCTGTTCGGCAAACAGACCATACGCCCATGACTTTGTTGACGGTATCTTTCCATCGACATCGTCACTCAATTCATGTCCAAATGTGAAACTGCATCCACCTGCTATAATTTTTTTACTCATATATCTGTAGTACTTTATTTAAAAGAGGAAATACTTCACCAAAATTTTCTTTCCTGTATTTGTCTGTCTGATGTATACGTAATTTTCTTTGCTCCCGCATATCGGCTGTGTCCCTGTCAGCAGAGTTCATAAAGTTAATGCTTGGTTTGAAATCTGTAAGCATTCCGTATCTGTCATTTACTATGTCTTTGACCTGTTTGGGCAGTGTTTGTATGTTGAAGTAGTCCGGATCAAAACAGGTATTAACGTAAAAGAACTTGGGTTGAAACTGTGCCACCCACAGTGCTATCTTGGCCCAGCTAAACACGTTGAATATGCTCACCGTTGTACATATCTGAAAATCCATGTTTGCAGTCTTACGTTCTTTGAACTTGATTAAGTTAGCGTTTACCTCTCTCCAATTGGCAGGATGTCTCTGATACTCAAAAGGTTCTCCCACATCGTCTATGCTGAATGCTATTTCCACGTGTTTAAAATAACTCCATAGGTCAAATATATCCTGTGGTGGTAACTGTGTGCCGTTGGTGTTGTAGTGTATGTCTATGTTCTTTGCATACCCTTTTTCAACACAGTACATCAATATCTTGAAGTGGTCCTTGATCATGAACGGCTCGCCACCTGTAAACTCGAAATATTCCACATGTTTAAGCTCTTCCTTTAGGTCCTCAAAAAACTTTGGATTCTTTTTAGGCCATCCTCCCTCACGTAAATTTTTAAGTGCCACAGGATTTTCACCATAGTCTAGTTCCTCCTGTGCCCATTTGCTGGAACTCCATGAACCACATATCCTACATTTTAAATTACACACATTGCCCAACTTAAAGTCTATAAACTTTAGTGTTGGCTCGCTACTAGGTGTCCAATCTGTAAGACTTTTTTTCATTTTGTACAGTGAGTTTTGCCTTTTTGATGTCTTGCCTGCGTCCTCTTCCTGCCAACAGCTCTGACAACCATTAGGGCGTTCTCCGTTACGAAATTGTTTTCGTAAATTTGCCATATATTCGGTGTCCTGTATGGATTTCAAACTTTGCTCGTATACCTTTACACCAGGTACACTGCCTTTGTAAAGACAGCACGGTGATGCTCCGCCATTTACATCAACTTCCAAATGAGTCCACGGTAACGGGCATACATTTGAATCTATATACTTGTCCACCATTCCAATATCCTTTTATCTCTGCTTAATATCTCTGTTATATCTTGTCGTCTGATCTTGTCAATCCCTTCTTGTCTTGCTTTTCCTTTTTTAGTGGCTGTGAAGGTTTCTCTGTTCTTTAAATTTTTTAAAACATCAATTAATGATCTTTGTTTCCGTGTGGCAAGAGGTTCCATATATGCTAGTGCTTCGTCTATAATAGTATGAAGCAGTTCTCTAGGCAATGCTAGTGGACTTAGAATCTCATCATTGCTAAAAGTGAACATCACCTTTGTCAGTATCTCTGTGTTTAGTTCTTGACTTAAATTAAACATGTTCTGAAGTTCCAATAATCCAGGCATTGTTATTGTATAGTCTAGTCTCATCTCCCTAGATGTCTTCGCTACTGCCATTCCCTCTTTGAAATTACGTAACCACTGTTCATAGTTTAATCCGTCTCTGATGTACTCTCCAACTTCTCCTGTCCCATCTAGCGACGAACATATCTGCCAATCTTGGAACTCTGGTAGTAAATCAAATAACTTAATACCTTTAAATGATGTCCTACTTAAATTTGTGTTATATCTAACGTATACTTCTTTTGCAAATCCTAATTCTATTATCCTCTGCATGGCTTTCCAGTGCATGTCCCACATCAGAGGTTCTCCCCCGCACCAATATATTTCTTTGATCCTTTTTGTTTCCACTGCATCTACAAATTCTTCTACAACCTGTGTGTCTTGAAATTTTATGATTTGCTCTCTTAATGGTGAGGCCATCCATGGCTGTGACTCTTTACTCCATGTCTTGTTCTTCCTAGTCTCGGCTTCCCAACTAGAACTTAACATATCACCGCACATTCTACATTTAAAATTACATAGGTTGTTGAATCTGTAATCAAAACTGATTGTCTGCATTGTGGTCGCACCTGCTTCATCTGTGCTTTCGTATGCTTCGTCTATCCTGTCTTTGAACAGCTGGTTCCAGTATGACCTATATACATCTGTGTTCAACAGCTTGTGATCACACACCTCACATTCTGATAACTCTTCACCCGCCATCATACGCAGTCTAACAGATTTCATATGATCAGAATTCCAGTGTTCTTTTAGTGTTAGTGGCTTGTACTCTTTGGCATCGTTGCCTGTGTCTATGTACTGCTTAAAACTCTGTGCAGGTTCCCTCGATGCACAACACATACGTCTCTCTGTCTGTGGTGACAGATACGTGTGTGTCCACGGTGCCATACAGAATGTTTTGTTGCCCTCACTGGGTTTAATTCTTTTCATACTTGTCAAATAGTTCTTTCCATTCGGGGAAAACATCTAACGTGTTCTCATTCCTTATCTTGTCATACTTTCTTGTATTTTCAAAGAAGAGATCTAGATGTTTTTGATTGTCTTTTTCAAACATCCAATTCAGGGCAGATTCATATCCTTTGGTTGCTCTTGTCAATGGATCTTTATCCTTCAGCCATGATATGTGCGACTCATATTTTTCTTTAACTTGCTGTTTGAATTCCGGTGGTAGTATGTCCATCCTTTGCCATATAGGATGTTGTAAAAGATTAAAGTTAAAGTCTGCTGGTTTGATCAATCCTTGCTCTACCCAACTACGGTGAAAGTCTGTAACATGAAGACTGTTTATCAATCCCACTGTTGAACTAATGTAAAAATCTACTTTTGGGCAAACCTCCATCATACGTTTCCTGTTGGCCAGTATGTCTTTCCAAACAGTTCCTTTACGCATCAGCTCTGCACGATCACCCTCCGCATCTAAACTCGCTCCTATCGACACAGAATCAAACTTGTTCCACAGCTCAAATACATCAATGTCTTTGAACGTAGTTCTACTAAAGTTAGTGTTGTATATGAGTCTAACATGATACATTTTTCTTTTATCTAACTCTTTTAGAATACGATAATGCTCTTCCATTATTATCGGTTCTCCGCCTGCAAAATAAAACTGCTCTGTGTGTTCAAATGATTCTAACATCTGTTCCCACATGTCGTTGGTTGTTCTACCTACTTTCATTACTTTTGCATGTGGAGGAGGATTACCTGTTAATTTCTTATGGTCTTCGTACCAGTTTGAACTGAACCATGTACCGCAACTTCTACAAGCCATATTGCATAAATTTGAGAAACGTATATCCCAGTACTTCATAACGAAGTCTGCCTGCCCGTCTGGCAGTGTGTTATGTACTAACGGTATGTTGTGTCCAAAGTGCTTGTTAGAACTTAAACGTAAACTAAAGAATCCAGATTTCTCTTGGTCATAACATTTCATACACTCACGTGATTTCTCATTGTTCAACATACGCACTCGCATTGCTTTCATCTTGTCGCCATTGAATACTTCTTTCAAACTTTGCTTGTTTAGATCACCAACCGGGTAAGGATCAAAGGAAAAACAACAAGGATATGCCCTGCCGTCTGGGTATGCATGTAAGTGCATCCATGGCAACATACAGAAAGAATCACTCTCTATTAATAACTCCTTTTCCCTAGGAGTCATGTCTTTAATTTTTAATTTCTCGGGCTCTTTGGCCCCGTACTCATATGCCACGATACCATTCTCCTATTATCGGAAAAGTTTTTTCAAAATCTTTACCGCTTCGTTTGTCATATTGACTGTAAAATGTCTTGAAGTCTTTTTGTAGTTTACTCTGTTCTGCCGCACCTGTGTGTGGTGTTTTAACAACATCTAGATAGTCTATCAATCTTTGCGTTTGATTAATTTCCATATGTTCTAGATGCTTCACATTGTTATTTAAAAACTTCTGTATGTCACCTTTAAATTTATTCCTTAGGTCGTCTGGTAGCACAAGCGGTGATTGGAAGCTCGGAAATCTCAATATGTTAAGTGTAAAGTTGATTGTTGGGCCATACACCTTACTTGCACTCTTAAACCATACCATTTTCTCTAGTAACTCGGGTAACGACTCTAGACATAGTGCGTTAATAGTACACATGTTATGAATCTCTGACGGAACTTTGTCCACCATCATGTGTAAAACATTTGAGAACCACTCCCCGTAATCTATTCCGTCTCTAATATATTCTGCCTGTCCAAACGTTGCTTCACAACTTGTGTACAAGTGAAAGTTTTTAAATCCTTTTAATTTTTTCTTAAATCTATCAATTATACTCTGCTTTGCACCTAGGTTCGAGTTTATTGCAATCCGCATGTCGGGATTCATTTTGCCACCCTGTGTTTCAATCCAATCTAGCAGTCTCCATAAGTTAGGCGACATCATCGGCTCGCCACCTGTTATCCTTAATTCATCTAAACTTTTGTGCAAGTCAGTTTCCCACCATTTGTAAAATGCTTCAACATATGGATTTGTCTCATCTTTTTTATACGGTTCGGCTGAATCATGTGCATGAGTGAAATGATTACGCCCATCGGTCGTCATGCCTGTATATGGTCCTTGTCTTTTAATATTATTTGCCCATGTAGAACTAAATGCAGGGTTACAATATGTACAAGCAAAATTACAAGTTCTATCAAATGCAATTTCGAGAGTTTTTAAATTTACATTTTCATTGGGGTTTGTTTTATATGCTGTGTCTAACTCCTCATTGGTATAAATTTTTGATTTGTACACTCTGTCACTGATTGAATCTCTGCCTATGTCTTCTAACTTCCAACAGTACTCACATCCTGCGGGTCTTTCGCCACACTGCATTTCCCTACGTTGTTCTTTCTTTTGAACTGTATTGTGAATAGCACTTGGATCAATCTTAATGGCTTCGAGATCTATCTTGTGTGGTAACGGGTGATGGCAACTTGTAGTCATGCCACTTCCCAACCATATAGTCGCATTGTACCATTTTGCTCCGCAGAAACTTGCAGATTTTGTGTCTAGAATCTGTTTTTTATATTCTAAATCATCCATTTTTAAAATAATTAGGATTAATATTTTGTTCTAGTTTATGTGATTTCAGTTTCGAAGGACACACCGAACACTGATCCATTTTTCCAAACAAGAGGGAATCTAGTTTTTCCTGTGAGACTGTGTCGATCTCTCTCAAATCAATTCTTGGAAAATTTTCTATCAAGGTCCTTTGCTTTTCTGTGTATTCGATATTGTTTTTTTGCCTATAGACCACAGGCAAAGTAGCACTGATAGGACACTTATGCAAGTACCCGTCAGTGATGGTATGACATGTTTTTGAATTACATACAGCATATGCCTCGGCAGGATCACTATCATGCAACTGCATTTTAAAAGGATGTCCAAAAGCATTTTGATAGAAATAATTAGAGAAAGCTAAGGCTCCTCTTTTTACATTGTTGATGGAGAACTCCGTATCGGCCCATCCGTGTTTTTGAAAATTCTCCTGTGATTCTTTCCAGTGAAGTTTTGGTTTGTGTTCGAACAACGTTTGAATCTTGCTGTACGTGTCCTTTCTCCAATTCTTGTTATGAACATTTACATCCAAGTATATGTTATTGTCTATCACAGCATCACGTAGATTTTTGACCTTATCTAAAAACAAGCCATTTGTTACAATTCTAATCCATTGGTGCGGAAAAAAACTACGTAAATCATAAAGAATA
>Ga0209535_1001425_pt1 | contig 16311 bp, 21 predicted proteins | sample LinPmetageLP28_FD_184041 | JGI IMG/M metagenome (GOLD analysis project Ga0209535, IMG submission 184041) | Marine viral communities from the Pacific Ocean - LP-28 (SPAdes) (version 2) | ecosystem: Environmental > Aquatic > Marine > Oceanic | place: Pacific Ocean | collected 2009-08-22 | reverse complement strand
CTTGTTGAAACAACCCTCCAATTTCTAAATTTTTATCGTGGTTTTGTAAATTTGTTATTACCAACTCTGTATGACGCCCTTGTCCGGGGTTTTGCATCTGCAAAGTATATACCGAAAAAGCTCTAACTATCTCTGTCATATAGGCTTGAGTATACTGATCTGGAGCCGTGGGAAAAAAAGGAACGTTTAAGTTTCTAGACATTACCTCCTCCCATCTGGTTTTATGTCTACTCTAGGAGACCCTAATCTCCAAGTCATATCAACGATAGAGGAAGCAACTTTTAAAGCAAAAGAACGACCTCTTAGTCGTATATTTTTCTCTTCGGTAAATTCTTCGATAACCGTTTGACTTGAGGCGGTTGTTTGAGAAACACTCTGATTGGTTGTTTGTAAGTAATTACCGCCCGGTGCATTTCTTGTTTCTAAAGTAAAGGTTACATTGGGCGAAGTAGAGTCAGAGTTTCTAAAAGTTACGTCAGGTATAATCTTATTTAAAAAAACAAAGTTATCTCCTTCTCCAATGTCAAATTGACTAGATTGTATGTGAGAATTAATTGGAGATACTGGATCCGTGCTTCCGTCATTAAAACCAGATTCATGTGAGTATAAAAATTGATCGTCTGAGGCTGCTATAGGATTGTCTCGTATTCCTCTATCCAACCACACTGTTCTGTTTAACGTTCCATAATACCAAACATTTTGGTCATAATTAAAAATAACATATTTATTATTTTCTATACTGTTTGCGCTTGGATAAAACCACCATATTTCAGCAAAAGAGGAGTTTGTTCCTGCCGTAACTTTGGCTATTTGATCCCGATTAAAGTCAGAAAAAATATAGTCTCTAACGGTACAGGGTATTCGTTGTACGTTTCCGCGATAAAGGTAAAACTCATTCTGACCCATCCAATAAACGGAATCTTCAATGGCTACTGCTGCTAAAGGACCTGCAATGGTAATGTTTTCAGAAACGGAATTAATACCAAAGGTAAAGGGAGGTCCTATAAATTGCATGGCATGTAAGGAAACATCTGTAAAAACAAGGATTTGTTGCTTGGTTTCAATAGCCGTTATAATTTCAGAGCCTGATCCAATTCGTAAATCTCCTGCGGTATTTGTTGCAGTAGACGCCCAATCCGTCAGACTTTCTTGAGATCCAAATCGTATTAACAACGGATCTTGAGTGCCTATTGAATTTTCTGCGTCACACCCAAAAGCAACAATGTGTCGGTCTCTATCTGACACAAGAACTTTTTTTGCAATGGTAGGAGTAGTATTAGCATTTGTTAAACTAGACAAAAGAACCGCTCTTGCCGCGGTTCCCCCAGATTTGTCCCAATACGCTATTTGACCATCTCGTATATTTAATAGTAAATCTTCTCCAAAATTATCGTGGCTCCAAATCCTCATTGACGTCGTTGATATAGACACATCTGAACTTGAACCCCAACCTCTGTCTGATTCTCCCGTCACCGACCACGTTCCTGCACCCCAACCCGTTCCACGAACAGAAACATCTAGACCAATACTGGCTTGATAAGCGGCCACTGTAGAGCCTCCACCGTTTCCTGAGTCACTTCCGTTTGCGTTAACCGCTGTTCCCCCATAACCCGAAGAGGTTGTAATACTTGAAAGTGTACCTACGGCCCTAGCGGTAATGGTAAAACTGTTTGCATTAACTACTGTTTGAATTTTATATTCTTGATTTAAAATAACCGCTGTTATAACTCCACCAAGGGAGGCTGCTCCAGAGAATGTTACAAAATCCCCCACAACAGCGCCATGAGACGCTTCTGTTACAGTTAGAGTAGATGATCCGTTGGTCGCGGCAAAAGTTGCGTCTCCTGCGGAGGTTGTAAGTCGAAGAGGAGTTACATCGTTTAAATCTCCTCCTTGATTTACATAATATTTTTGACTTGTTCCTAATCCTAAAAATTGTGTTCCATCTAAAGCAACCCAAGGATGCAAGGCTCTACACCCTCCCAGAAAGGCCGCCGAAATTAACTTTGTCCAACCTCCAATTTTTTCAGGATAACCAAACCTAAACCTTATTTTTTCAGAATCAAACCAACCCCCTTCATTAGAAAAAGAAGTGGTTTCTCTGTTTACACCCGGTCTAAATTGTAATTTTGTTAAGGGCATTTTTGCTTTCAAACTGGTTTTATAGGCCACGTTACATTGTTAGGAAATCCGTCTTGCAAGGATATATCTCTTAATTTTTTTCTATATTCTTTCATTGCGTCAGGCATATCTGGCGAATCAGTTAGGGCATAAAAATCTGTTTCTTGCAATAAAAGTTCTCTTCGGGCGCGAACACCGATAGAAGCTTTTAAGTCAAACGCCTCAACTTCTTCAGAACTTTTCTCAGATATTGTCCAAGATATTGTCCATACCCCCTCAATTAAAGTAGGAACATCATTTTTTGTTACTGTTTCTGTGCGGGAAGTATGCTTTGGAATAGCACTTACTGCAACCGTCGCAAGTTTAAAATCATTTAATATTTCTTTTGTGAGTTTATCAGGAAAGCTGACACTTTTGTTATCATACCTTAAATTAGTAAAACTGTATGGATATGTTTGTAAACTTCCGTCATCGTTTAAAAGCGCGTACATCTTCTTCTCCTAATTTATAAATATTCAATATACTGATGGTGTTCACTTTCAGTAAAGTCAGAACGAGAAACCGTAACAGAGCCGTTCATTGTTTCTGAGGATATGCTATCAGATGTATCCTGAATTGCATTTTGCGTGTCGTCTGACGACGTCATGGAAATGTCCGCTTCCGTCAAAGAACTGGCCTGATATACTACGTCAACATCTCCTCCAGAAATACCGAAAGTATATGTTCCAAGTCCAGAACCATCGTTTTTTAACTTTGCAATTGCTCCCATTAGTTTTAATTGACCGGCAACAATAACATTTTCCGAACTATCTAGTTTTATACAGCTTCCTGAGTCTAAGGCATCGGAACTGCTTGTTCCAAGCGTTCTTTGCCATTGCACCGCTCCAGAACTATTGTATTTAGCAACTAACCAAGTCGTACTACCGGGGCTATTAGAAGTACCGGCCACATATACATCGTCATTAGCATCTACGACAACGCCCCTAAAAGTTTCAGTAGAACCACTTTCTCCTAATATTTTGTCCCATTGAACAACACCTGAACTATTGTATTTTATTATAAGACCATAGTTATTTGTTGCACCGACTACATAAATATTACCACTGGAGTCTAAAGCAATTCCGTATCCATAATCATTTTCACTAGAACGATGCATCTTTGCAAATTGTTCTACTCCGCTGCTATTTAACTTTCCAACAAAAAGAACGTTATCGTAACTCGACGTAGTATGGTCAAAGTACCCTGTAAAATAAACATTATCAGAGCCATCACAAGCAACCGCAAGAACATTAGATAAGTTAGTTCCCTGATAAGTTTTATCAAAAAGAATATCTCCGTTACTATCGTGATCCCTTTTATGAATTGTACCTCTAGTAGGAGGAGTAGAGCTATTACTTGTTCTATAATTTCCTACACAAACAACATCTCCAGAGTTATCTAAAGCAGCATCCGTATAAGCATCGTTATACGGTTGTCCAAACCGTACAGAATATTCCGTAGAAGATCCGTCGTGAGGCACACTTATAAGAAGAGCGTCTACCTGACCACTTCCTTGCCCTGAAACCGTTCCAACGCAATAAACGTGCGTAGAATCTCCAGTTCCCCCAAAAAATTTAAAGCTATCTCCTGATTTATAAAACTCTTTTCTGTAAACAAGCGTACCGTCTGAGGAAAGTTTATCTAAAACACCATGATCATCCGATCCCGCATTGATATCTTGCACATAACCCATTGCGTAAATATTATCGCTTGAGTCTATAAAAACTCCCGCAAGATAAGTTTGAGAAGACGTCGAATCATCCTCATCAAAGAGCGTAATAAAGTGATCTTTTGAAGCCCCCGCCATTAATAATTTTGCTTGACTCATAAAAGGTTCCTTATGTGGGTATTGCCATGGCTTGTCCGGCCGTAAATCCATACCATGAAGTGCCTCCGTCTGAAGTAATAAATACAAAATAATCAATTCCATTATTCGTAGACGTTAAGGTAGGGGCAGCCCCTCCCGGCCAATATACTAAATCATTATTACTTCCATCCTGCATCCAAGTAATTGTCCTAGCCGAAGCGTCTTGAATTACTCTTAAAGTAAACACAGACGCAAGACCACTAGCGGCAGGGTTAGTCACAACAAGCTCTGTATTTTCTGTAGACGCCCCTAAATCTAATAAAAAATTAGATCCAAGCGCTAAATCTATTGCCGTAGAATTAGAAGAAGACGTAACGGTTACGGAATCTTCAATTAAAGCAGTTCCCTGTATGGTACTTGCAACAACTAATTTTCCTGCGCTTGACAAGCTCATTTTTTCCGCAGCAGCTTCTGAAGCGCCCGTAGCAAACGAAAGCTTTGTAGCATTACTACTTGAACTAAAATCACCTTCCGAAATAGCAGAAATAGCTGCCGCTACTAAGTTCGCGTCTCCCGTTGTTCCCTCGTTTGGAGCTTGAAAGTTAATTTTTCCAATTACGTCATTAATAGCAATGTCGGCTTCCGCAGTCTGAAGATATAAATTAGCTGTGCTATTGTCTCCTGTAGCAGGGTTTTTTATATATAAGTTTGCACCAAAAAGAAAATCAGCAAAAGCATCAACAACCGCGGCCCCCGACCCTGCTCCGTCTAAATAAACAATTTTTGTTTGACCATTTTCTACGGTAACGGTATCTCCACTCCCCTGTTTAATTATAACGCTATAAGGACCACTTGATCCAGAATCTGTAGTAGCGTTTTCAATAATATGAACTCGTTTGTTGGTGTTTGGCCCTATGGTGATTGTACACGTTGAATCTAAGGCTCCCGTATATTTAATGTACATAGCCCGTGCTTGATCCGAAGCCGCATCCGCAACAGTACTTGTATGAGTGTCGGCATTTTCAGTTATGGCTTCTGTCCCAAAACCTAAAGCTTCTCCAATAAGTTCCAGATTGGTGTTTGTTTTTGTTCCCCACGTTCCAGAGGCTTCTCCAGAACCAATTTCTTCTAATCTAAGGTTATTTACATATGTACTCATTTTTCTTTCCTATGCTGCTACATCGTCCCAATTAGGGCTTTGACTTGGGGACGATGAACTATAATTTGGACTTTGACTTGGGGACACCGTACTATAACTTGGGTTTTGACTAGGCGTTGAACTATAACTTGGGTTTTGACTAGGTTGCACTTTGCTGTAAATTGGGCTTTGATTAGGAAGTATAGCACTCCAAACAAGCACTTGTCCAACATTTCCTGCTCCAGATACGCCTACAACGGAAACGTTTGTTTCAACTTCTAAAGAAAAAGAGCCTAAATATCCAGACATTCCTTGCATAAAATCTTCAACAATTATTACGTTTGAAGATCCTTTTGCTTCATTACTGCCTAAAGAAGCCGTTATTCCAAAACCTGTTACAGTGACGTTCGCAAAGCCTGTTACAGTAGAGTCTCCTAAAGAAGCCGCTGTTCCAAAACCATTGTTTGTCTCAAAAACATTTCCTAGAGATGTTGTTCCAACCAACCCAGACATTGTTTCAAACGTATTACCAAGAGTAGCTGTAGCGGAAAGTCCTGTTGCAGAAGCATCTATATCAACTTTTGTTGACACAGAGCCAATAGAAGCCGTTGTTTCAAAAGAATTTACTGTATTAAAGAAATTTCCTAGCGCGGACGTTCCTGCAACCCCGTTGACAAAAATGTTAGCGCCACCACCAGAGGCAAAAGCTCCCAAAGACATTGTTGTCCCAAAACCTGTTAAAGTAACGTTTGCAAAGCCTGTTACAGATTCTGTGCCAAGAGTAGCCGTTGCGCTTACCCCTGTGACCGAAACACTTTTAGGAATACTAGCTGTTACAGATCCTACCGAAGCTGTAGCCAAACCAGAAGAAGTGTTTTGAAGACCCCACGTTCCTACGTTCCATGCACCTACACCAAAAGTATTTTCATGGGGAGCTTCTGTATTTGCAAAACCCGTTACAGATTCTGTGCCAATAGACGCTGTTCCACCAATCCCTGTAACAGAAACACTTTCAGAAATACTGTTTCTTGCCCCAAAAGGTGTTTCTGAAAAGGAAGCTAAACCAAACATATTATATCTCTAACTTGGTTTTGTGGGCCATGAAGGATTGTCTAAATCCCCACTTGTTATATCTCTTAAAGCCTGACGATATGTTCTCCAAGCCTCGACATTTCCTCCGTTGTCTTCAGCTTTGTGAATTTCCCAATCGGCTTCTTCAAACAAAGGTTTTCTTTTACTTCTTATTTTTCCTTTTTTTCTTTCGTCTGCCGTATCTAAAAATTCTTGTTGTAATTTTTCGTACTCAACAACTTCAGCATTAGTAAGTTTTACACGCTCTCCGTTCACATTTTTGTAAAGATCAGCCATCAACTACCATCCAATTTAAAACCATACACATGAATTTTGCCTGAAAGAAAATTTCCTGTTTGGGGAAACAAATAAAAACCTCTGTGAGTTTCGGCGACGGCGTGTTTCATAGTTGTTAAATACGGTGAAACTGCGTAGTGATCCTCAGAAACATAGGAGCAATTGTGTACAAAGCCTGTTGTGTAAGCGTTTGCTACTCTCACGTTAAAAATGCGAATAGAGGAGTTTACAATCTCTGTTGCGTCATTGCCCGCTAAAAATTCATCTTGACCCCAAGCCTGCCAAACAGAGCTTGCAGTTGAGCTTCTACCGTCGGTTTGTGCCCCGTCCCCCCCAAGTGATGACTCGGTTCCTCTTGTTCCGGCAAAGGAAAAGTAATAGCGATAATTTGTGGCAGTATCTGTTGATCCACTTTGGTCAATAAAACGAAAATACCCATAATTACCAGTATTTGCAAAAAGTACTTTATCCCAAACAACGTCATAAACATCATAAGTGTCCGTAAAGACATTATCTACAGTAATATTTGCTACGTTATCAATATCTATTGTTGTAATGTGATTTGGAAACCACCCTGTTGCGGGAGCCGAAACTTTTCCTGTAACATTTAAGTTATCATTAACAGTTGTTTCAGAAGTGGTATGACCAATGCTTACGGCGATACCACTTGTTTCAGTGGCTATTTTTAATGCACCTGTTTTGTTTTTTATATAAGAGTCAGAAGCATCGTGAAATATCTCAACGTCACTACTTGCTCCAAGTATTATCTTACCATCATCAGGAAATAAAACAGTTGCAGTACCAGTAGGTACAGTAAACACTGTCGCATCCGCATCATTTTTAAACGTAATGTCAGAGGTTGAACCTTGACCTGTAAGTATCAGACCTTCAGCAGCAGTATAACCTATCGCAGCAGCATCGTCTGCTGAAGTATCTCCGTCTGGCAGAAATGTAGAAGCTGTTGCATCTCCTGATACGTCAATATTCCCACTGTTGTCTAAAGCTATTACTTTAGATGCGGGCAGAGTACAAAAGACCTCTTTAGAGCCGGCAGAAAAATCAACTGCGCTATCCGAATTACTGGATGAAATTATTGTCGTTCGAGCTAAAGTATCGGGCGAAGCGTCCGTAACTGTTCCAAGCCCAACTTCAAACTCTGCCTCTGTTGTATGAACGATAGCATAGTAGGTTGTATTAGAGTTACCAATTCCTGCAACAAATGTTTCAAAGTTTGAAACAGCCCCTGCTAAATTTAAAGTTCCAGTGCCAGTAGTGGTTGACGTTTCTTTAACACGATCATTAAGTACATGAGCCATAGTTTACCTTAAAACTAAGCAATTCTAATTATTGCGTTACTAGCATCCGCAGTTGGAAAAACAATTGTAAAGTCCCCCGAACTTGCCGCTTTGTCTGCTCCAAAATCTAAAACAGCTACAGAAGGATCTCCTGTTGCAGTATCATTAAAAATTAAAGCACCCCTTACCGCAGATATCGTAACGTTACTAAACGTTTCGTCTGCAAAATCAACTAACGCGGTAGTGCCACTTGTCGTTGGAGTAACAGGGTTTAAAGCTTGTCCCTTTGCAGTATAGTTAGTACCACTTATTTCATTACTTGACGTATATGCCGTAGTAGCTGCTGTAAACGAAGCACTGTTGGTGTACAAAGCAACATTAAACGTATTTCCCGTTGTTGCGGTTAAATTATGTGTTCCTGTCATAAGCTCTTTTTTAAAAGAGGTACACAGAAAATTTCCAGTAAAAGCCATTACATTCTCCTTATATATTCAGCAAGTTTTAAGTTTCCAGAGTCCTTAATTGCATTATATACCGTAGTTCTATCACTTTTAATAGCCTGTCTCATATAAATTGCAATTATTTTCTGCATTTCGTTTCTATAAGCGTGAGCTTGATCTCGTATCGCAGGGTGAGCATTATCAGACACCCCTATTAATTTATTAACACATCTTTCCGCTATTTCTTCAGGAGTAAATCCCCGATTGTCCGTAGTTTGAATACCGACTGAACCTACTGTCACACCTATAGATTCTGTTAACATTATGTTTTAGCCTTTCTTATTTGTCCGTAAGTATACTCATCAGAAATTTCTTGTGCTTCTCCAAGATTTTTTAACCGTCCTAAAGATTCCATTAATTTAGTATTGTAGAGAGAAATTAAATCAGGCTCCCCTTTCATGTAAATATAAGCTTCAGTCAACGAAGCGTATAACAAAGTAAGTTCTGCATTCTCTCCTAACCAAGACACCGTTGTATCTGCGCCTATACTTGCAATAGTCGCGGTAGCTCCACTGGAACTTCCCGTAATAGTCTCACCTACGGTAAAAGATCCATTGGGAATAATAACAGACAAAGTGCTTGCTGAAGGAACGGAGTCAACTGTAGTTTGTTCCCCACTAGTGCTTCCTGTAAGAGTGTCACTTGTAGTAAACGTTCCACTTACATTGTTGAGAGTTAGGGTAAACTTACTAGAGGTTAAGCTTGTAGGTCTATAAAGATAACTTAATGAGGTAGTATATCCGCTATTTGGAGTTGGAGCTAAAACAAAGTAATCTAAATCAAATTGAGCATAATACTTTGGAATACCCGTGGTAGCGGGGTTAGGGTTATATGCTTGTACAAACTCTAAACTTTTTAATTGCAAGTATTCGTAATTACTACTGTTTGTTATACTTAAAGAAAACGGAGATATAAAATCGTCTGGAACAGCTAGGTATTGATTACCAGACGTCATTGTACCAGAGACATTCTTCTGAAATAAATTTAATTGTACTGACTTTAATATTCTTTCTTCGGCTAATCTAACAAACAAAGCCATGTTAGAAACAAAAGAAGATTCTGTGTTTTGAGTGTAGTCCTGAATAGCACTTTTTAAGGATGTGTATGTAAAACTCATGTATTTATCTGGCCTCCCATCCCGCTGTGGTTTGTACAGTAATAATACAATGTAGGCGCGCCAGAAGCTACTGTTATTTGCGTATATGCTCCTTCACTGCCTGCGGAACCGTTAGTAGTTACTCCCGTAGTATACTCACTACCTCCGCCATGCGTTCCATCTGAAGCAGTTGAAAACCGAAGCGGATGACTGCTATTGGATGAATCTGATTGATCAAAACGATAAATACTTCCCTCAGTTAAGTTCAAGGTAACTGCCCTTGATCCATCAATATAAAAATAGTTTGAACCCCCGTAATCAGCTACCGTAACAGCATAGACTGTTAAGTTTGTTGTTATCGTAACCGAACCAATGCTTCCCACTGTTCCAGATAAAGTTACATTTAATCCAGAAGTAGACGAAGATTCCGTAGATTCACTTTCTTGAGAAGATGTTACGGAGCCAGATATTGACACAGAACCAAGCGTCCCTGTTGCAACTAAATTACTTGTTATAAAATCTAAAGGATCAACAAACCCTACAGGATTAAACCCATATTGAGTTCTTCTTTCAAATTCTAGATTAGTTAAAGGTCTAGAGTCCTTTAACGCTTCGGCATCAGGAATGTTTTTTCTAGGAATTAATTGGGGGTGCTTACGCTCAAACTCATCTTTTCCAACAAGTAATCCGTTCCATTCTTTTTTCATATCACGAAGTTTATACCGAAAACCCGACCTATCTGATATTCCAAAAGCATGACGGCCTGTTGCAAAACGCCCCATCAGTACACCGCATAATAATCTAAACTTGGTGATACATGAAAGGAAGATCGGTCTCTGTCCTCAGTCATAGCCCGCTCAAATTCCTCTTCATAAACCGCTTTTAAAAGTTGTACCTTGTTAGGCGCTCTTTTTATAGAAATATAATATGCAAGGCCTGCCGCCAAACAGGGATAAAATCTAAAAGGAATGTTTAGAGTGTTAACTTGAGTATTTGCATCATCAATTCTAGTAAGAGCGTCGTAATAGATTACATCTGTAGAATTTTCAGGTAAAGGCCAGATTTTTAAATTAGGGGTTACTTGTCGATCAAGAAAAAATTGATTCGGCCTTCCTGTAGTAGCCTTATTAGGTATGTTTAAGTAAGAATCTCTACTTATTCGCGCCATCGATAGATAAGTACCGTCTCGCAAAACAGACATAGACAAAATATCAATTACATCCGTGCCAAGAGAATATTCCCCATCCGACCCCGTTAATGCCTGAGTTCTTTGGGATATAGTCCATTGATTCAAGCCCCTGTTGGCCCATTCTGCTAACATGATGTTTAAAGAACGTTTAGCCGTTTTTAAATCATATCCGCTTCGTACTTCAAGCCCACATCGTTCAAAAGCTTCTTCAATGTACTCAGTTACATCTAACTCAAAATTTGTTGATCCAGATAGTGTCATTTATTTCTTCTTCACCTTACCACCCATACGCATACCCTTGGCTTTCATCATACCGCCGGCTTTCATACCCTTGGCTTTCACCTTGCCACCGTTTTTATAGCCCTTGGCTTTCATCATACCGCCGGCTTTCATACCCTTGGCTTTCACCTTGCCTCCGTTTTTATAGCCCTTGGCTTTCATCATACCGCCGGCTTTCATACCCTTGGCTTTTGGAGCGGTTTTTTTCTTTGCTTTCTTTTGACCGATAGCTGCTCCGAGGCGACCTGCTACTGACCCTGCGCCTAATGCTCCTACGGCTCCTACGGCTGCTGCTGCTCCTATGTTTACTCTACTTTTCATTTTTTTTTCCTTCATTGTACAAGTTGTCAAAAATTCTATTTACGTCCAGTGTATAATCTAAATCTGATTTTGAATAGTGTAAATGTTGAGAAGGTCTAAAATCAGGCGCACCCTCTCCTGTTGAAAACCAAGCGGGATGTGTAACTCGAACCCTATTGTTGGGTAAAGCCACTATATTTCCCGTCCATTCCCCCGCATCCAAAAGTTGTAGCACATGAGATTGTTTGTGTTGAGCCGGATCATCCGCTATCTCGCTTTCTGTGTAATCAACAGTAAACAAATATTTTGCAGGAAAAAAACCACCGTCTATCTTTGCTAACCAAGGACAAGGTGTAGTTCTATCCATCACATATACCGCATGGTTGTGCGAAGAACAGTCCCAAGGTTGCGCTTCATGTGTTTGCATAGGTGCAGGCCACTCTTCTAAAGGTATATCTCCAACCAAACCGGTTATAGGCATTCTAGCCCACATGGCTCCACCGTGAACGGTATCTTCATCTTCTCCTTCAGCCTCACACCCCGTAAAAATAACTTGAAAGCTTAAACATCTATTTGGTATGGTGGTAACCGCAACGACCATTGCGTGTAGAAATTCCCCGTGATATTTTTCGTGATTATGCGTGTATTCTTTTCTTACCCAACATTTAAAGTAAGGTATGTTGCTCTGTAAGTAGGCCATCTTAAAATAAGAAACTTGTAACGGTTACAGCAAGCTGAACTGTAATAGCAAATAGAATGGCCCAGATCCTAAAATCAAGCTTATCAATATCTTTCTTTAAATGCTCTAAGTGATTCGTTTCTATGCGTTCAACAATTTCTGTTAAAACACTTACCTTTTTATCTACTTCATGCAAAGAAGGTTTTGTCATCGACAACGCCACCTTTTTCTGGCTTGACGTAACCGACTGTTTGGATCGGCTGCTGCTTTTGGAAACTTTTTCATTTGACCCTTTGACCTTGCGCAAAACGATTTCCTCCTCTTAGCATCTTTACTTCCTGCCTTTACCTTTCCTGTAACGGCAGTTTGTAATTTTGAACCGGGGTTCTTTCGTCTGTAAGCCTTTACCCCTGCTTTCGTCATTCCCGCCCCAGACTTTGTGGGGCGAAAATTCTTTTTATTTCGTTTAGGCATTTCGCCCTTACGGGTTTTAGTCTCAGCCATACTTCTTACGCACATACAAGATAATAGTATATGTATCCGCGGAAGCGTGTCCTACTGTCGTGAACATAACGTCTCCTGTTTTGCCACTTCCTGCATTGTTAGTTAAACCACCAAAAGATGTGTAATCGTGATCACCACTTTGATTTTCTCCTAATTCAATGCAAAAAGCGTCGGTAGTGGCGTCCCAGAGTATTTTTACCTTCATGCCAATACACTGCCACCAGATACGTTCAATAACGACCCCAGAACAGGCAACACCGTCTGCACTACTAGACAAAGCCGAAACATCTACTTTTTTTACGGCACTCTCGCCAGAGCCGTCCGACACGTTTGTAAACTTTATAACAGCCTTGTTTGGACCATCAATTAAAGTTTGCGAGGTTACAGCATCCGCCATGAAATCCTCCTATTACGCGATTTGAACGTACTCAATAATGAATGTAAAAGACCCTGCTGTCGTAGCGTCAACAGTGTTCGTGATGTTACAGTAAATAGTCCTTTCTGCACTTGCATACTGAACAGAGGCCGGAGCAGTTGTTCCACTCTGAGTCTGCGCAACAAGCGCAGTGGTGGTTACGTTACCAAGAACAACCGTTGTTCCACCATCTAAAATCTCATCCGTTACAGCAGCAACGATCTGCGCTCCAGAAGAAGATGTACCAACTTCATATCCAATGTCCCCTGTCCCAATGACGGGTGCAGTTGCACAAAAAATCTTAATGTTAGTAATGATTGTGTTTGCAGGCTGAGTAAACTCACCGATAGCAGGACTGTCACCTGCGGTGCTATTTACAGTAACTCCAGTAACAAGGCCAACGTGTTGTACATACTTGTTTGTTACAATTCCTGTGGAAGCAATACTGGCAACGTCGGTGTAAGCACCTGTTGAAGCATTTTTTGAAACGACTTTAAAACCGTTTTCGGAGCGAACGGCCCCTGTAAAAGTTGTATTAGCCATGTAATATCTCCTTGTCGTGGCTAGTGTCAGCTTTCGCTGTCAAGTGGATAGTTATAGTTTCTTATACAATAGTTTAAAACAAAAAGAAAGGGGCGAATAAATCGCCCCTTACTTTTTTATGCGTAAAAGATTTAAGCTGCGCCCGGAGTAGCGAACACAGATCGCCAATCACTTACACCAAAAGCATATCGCTCTCTTGCTTTAAATCTCATGTTTCCTGTATCAAAATCGCCTTCCATGGCTGTTTTAATCGGAGACCGATTAAAATGTTTAAAACCATTTGGAGCGTCTGTTTTGATAAAGAAAGCATCCGTATCAGTTAGGAAGTGATTTACTACCGCACCGTCTGGAAGCATTCCCATGTTTTTTGTTGCGTTTGCATCGTTATCCGCTGTACCGCTTCTAAGGTTACTATTAAGAACCCTTTCCGCAATAAACTGAAGTTCTTTTGGAATAATTAACTTCATACCACGAATAGCAACTTTTAAGCCACGCTCATCCGTTGTTCCCGCAATATCAATTAACATTTGCTCAAGAGACGTTTCATTAAGATCCGCCGCTACTGATAAAACATTACTTTGATTTCCAGAAATAGATGGGTGTGATGCCGAACAAAGTGCCGCGCCATCGCCAATCGCATGTACCCCAGTATTAAACGCGTTGTTTAATATTGAAGCCGCTTTGATTTGCTTGGTTTGAGACATTGATCGTGCAAGAGCCTTTGTGTAACGACTAGCGAGTCGATCATAAAGGTTGTCTTCAATAGCTTCTTCTGTAATTGAAAAAGCAAGAGCTATTGTTTCCATGTTGTAACGGGCAGTATAGGTTTCCTGTGCATCGTCAAAGCTGATGGCAGATCCTTCCTGCTTCGTTGGAGCAGTTCCAAAACCACCCAACATCACTTCTTCTTCAAAAGCTCTGTCAGAGGATTCTTCGTCGAAAATTTCCGAATGCTCATTTTCGTATCGGTCATACTCCATCCCAAAAAGGGCGTTTAGACCGGGTTCTAGCTCTTTAGCTAGTTGTGCGCGAGATATAGCCATTTATAAGACTCCTATACACCAGTTGTAGAAACAGTGGCCGCTGCAATGGACCCAGTAGGTGCATTGAAATGGTTGTTTATACGAACAATTAATGGAATACCCGCAGCAGTGAAATCAGAATTAGCAGGATCGTCTTGAATGCCCATAATTCTTAATGCCAAAGTGTTGGTGGTGGCAATTGTGTTCAAATCTGCGGTTGCAGAAGAAAGTCCAGTAGCCGTTGAGCCACTGTTTCCTGTTGCGAACGCAATGTTTGCAAAAACCGCTGCACGAATTTCAGCTTCAGTATTTGCTGCACTCACAACGTTAGACGTTGCTATTTGAAACAATTGGTTTGGGTCGTCATACAAGAACGCTCTAACTGGAAAGTCAGAGTCTGCTCCTGATCCCGGCCAGTAGTTAGAAAAAACTAATTTTCCTGTAGTAGAGGATACATATTCACATCCGCTAAAAACACCCGCAATAGCGACGTTACCACCGGCTGCTGCCTGTAGATCGTCAATAACTCCCGCAGCAAGCGGAATAACCGCCATGCCATGAAAGATAGGGTTGCTGTTATCAGACGCAATACGATACTCTGTAGTACCCGTTGACGAAGCTGAAGAGCCTTGTCGGGATATTGGTCTTAGACCATAACCGGCAGTATCTGTATTAGCCATTTATTTTCTCCAATTTAAGTGGTCCTCTATCTGTTTCGACCACCAAAAGTTACCTTTGATTGACGATCAGGTTTATTAATCGCCATGGATGAATGCTGATTCTCTCTCATCATATCGTGATCCACGGCAGCTTGTTGATCTACACTTCTCTTATTAAAGTACGAATCTCTTTCTGCAATGGTCTCTACGGGTATACGAGCAAGAATCAAACCACCTACTCCAAACACACCTTCATATTTTCCCGAATCAATGACAGGGCTTTCAAACTCTGGATACTCGTCCTTACGAACTAATTCCCATCCTTCGCGCATCTTGGCACTGATGTTTTTTTGATCGTCAAAACCACGGACTTCCGCCCGTATCCAACGATGTTTGAACCCGTCTGGGGCGGGGGGTGCGTCTAACATAGACGGTGGCGCCCACGGCTTACGCTGTGCCGTTTTTGCCCTTAAATTATTTGCACGGGGGCTTCGTTCGATAGAATTTTCTACTTTGTTTTCCATAACTTATCCCTTCACATGTTTCGCGTATTCTTCTAGTGGCACACCCAATCTTCTAGCCATATCGACTTGGGTCGGGGTGAGTCGAACCTTCTTATTTGCACTGCGCCCAGTTGCAGAGCGTGACACAGAGGCGACAGTCTGAGCGGGTCTCTTGCCTCCTGCTCCGTTTAGTTTAATCTTTTGAGGAAATTCTTCCGCAATCCGATTATCTAACTCATCATAGTACTCATTGGACGTCGCGTCAAACCCTTCTTCCTCTACAAGCTTTTTATGTATGCCAAAAGCTGCAAAGGTCATAGCTTCGTCGTTACCAAACCAATCGTTTTTAGTTGCCCAATCTTCGGCTTTTGGGTCTGGCTTTCGAGACAACGGTCTTTGAGGAGGTTGCTGTGCATACTGTTGCTGTATCGGTTGTGGCGCCTGTTGAGTTCTTTTTTGTTGTAATTTAGCTTGTCCAACCCGTTCGTTTTCCAACGTAAGCTGTGTTACTTTTCGTTGAGCCGCTACCGCTGCGGACGTATCCCCAAGCTCCATAGCTTGTTTTAACTCGTTTTCAGCTTCTTTCATCTGAGTATCTACGCGAGTTCCGTATTCCGCAACGTAGCTAACGTCCAGATTATTAATTCGTTTTTTTAAGTTATCTGATTCGCTTTGCACTTGTTGAGCATAACGAAAAGCTTCTTCCTTTTCTCGTTCTGCTGTTCTCATTTTTTTTGTTAAACGATCAATTCTTTTTTGCGTAGAACTCTCCGCTTTTTTAAACTGGTCGTCATCAACCACCTCAACATTAGCAGATTCGACCTCGTCTGTGGGTTCAGAGACCTCTACTTCAA
>Ga0209535_1001424_pt1 | contig 16323 bp, 20 predicted proteins | sample LinPmetageLP28_FD_184041 | JGI IMG/M metagenome (GOLD analysis project Ga0209535, IMG submission 184041) | Marine viral communities from the Pacific Ocean - LP-28 (SPAdes) (version 2) | ecosystem: Environmental > Aquatic > Marine > Oceanic | place: Pacific Ocean | collected 2009-08-22 | reverse complement strand
TCTGCGCCCATCCAGAACACAAAGTCCTCTGTAGCAACAGCGGCGTTTGGTCCGGCGATAGTTATGTTAGAGGCAAGCTGCTGTAGACCAAAGGTAAAGGGAGGCCCGATAAACCGCATGGATGTTAGTGCAGTGTCAGTCCATACTAGGATCTCACGCTTGGTCTCAATAGCTTTTACAAAGGTAGAACCCGAACCAAGGCGTAAGTCTCCCGCTGTGTTAGTCGTTAAAGGATACCAGTCGATTGGGTTTTCCTGACTGGAGAAACGTATTAATAATGGATCTTGAACCCCATTTCCCTGTGTGTCGGTGGCAGAACTACCAAGACCATCAGGACCAAAAGCAAGAACGTGACGGTCTCTGTCAGATACCATAATCTGTTTGCAAACTGTTGGAACACTTGTTTTAGTGCCGGATATTGTGGATAGCTCCACTGCTCTTGCAGTTGTTCCCGTTGACTTTTGCCAGTAAAAAATTGAAGAGTCCCGAGGATTTATAAGCAGGTTTTCTCCAAAGTTGTCGTGTGACCACAGACGTATTTGAGTGGTGGTTGTCAAACCACCAGAGGCTGCAACACCCCACCCAAAGTAATCATCTGCCGCATCAGCGTTGCCCTTAACTAAAATAACTGAACTACCGTCCGCATGAGTGGCAGCTACAGTTGGACCAGCAATAATTACATTGGAACTTGCACCCGACCCTGCGTATCCTCTAGTACAACTTAGTAATTTATTAGCGTTACCACCTGTTCCAATAGAACCTACAAGGATCAACTCGTTGTCAATCACTACAATGTCACCAGCTACAATGCCTGTGGTGCTGGTTACAGTAATTGTAGCGTCGTTGGCTAAAAGAGTGCTGCCTTCGTTCAGCGTCGTTTGCAAAGGAGCAGAAGTTCTACCGCCGTACAAACCCGCACTCCAACCTGTTCCGCCAACTGTAGAATTTAATCCTACGTTGATTTGATAAGAAGCAATCGTTGGAGACCCCAAAGAGGTTACTGTTAGTGTTAAATCATTGGCGGTAGTTGACCCACCAAGGTTATTTCCTGCAATAACTACTGTGTCATTCACAGCGTACCCTGTTCCAATCGATGCAATAGAATCCAATGAATAGGCACCGGAACCATTAACAACAATATTAAACTGAGCACCAGTTCCGCTTCCACTGGTGCTGGCTTGTGTTACAGTAAATGTTGCGGAGCTAATCGAAGCCACAGTAAGGACTAAATCATTCGCCGGAGTGGCTCCGCCTAGACTTGTGCCAGCAATTGTTATTGTGTTACTGGCCGCATATCCAGAACCCACGGTGGTTATAGCGTCAACAGTATAAGTTCCGTTACTGCCGTCAGTTGTTATTGTAAACGCAGCATTACTGCCGCTTCCACTGGTACTGGTTTGCGTAACTCCTGTAAATGTCTGTGTACTGCTGGCAGAGGCTCTACCTGAAAGTCTGGTAACAGTAAGAACTAAATCGTTTGCCGGGGTAGCCCCACCAATACTTGTCCCAGCAATTGTTACTGTGTCATTAACAGCGTAATTACTGCCAACCGTTGTTGTAGAAACACTGTATCCGCCTTCACCGTTTGTTATAATTTGAAATCTAGCAGCGGAACCGGAGCCACTTGTACTAGCTTGCGCTACATTACTGTGCGTAGCTGAACCAACAGAAGATCCAGCTAAAGCTGTTATTGTAAGAGTAAGATCATTTGTTTCTTTAGCTCCACCTATGTTTTGACCTTCGATAAGAATTTCATCTCCAATAAGATATCCTGAACCGACTGTAGTTATTGTAACAGTGTAGTCTCCACTGTTCGCCACAACAGTAAAAATAGCACCAGCACCAGCACCAGTAGAAGTTGTCTGTGTAACTCCGGTGTGCGTGGCTGACCCGGTGGACACACCTGATTTGGTTACCACTCCTATGCCATCGCTGCTGGGGGCACTAAACGTAGCTGCACCAACCCCAGTGCCAGCGGTGCCAACTGTTACAGTTCCAACTCCCGTACCAGCTACACCTGATCCAGAAAGTGACACAGTGCTTACGCCGCTTCCACCATTCTTTGTATCACCGGCAGCAGATGTTACTGTAACTCCAGCCGTAGTTTTAGCTGTAATTTCATAAGAACTAGCGCTAAGAACTTGATCAATGGTATACTCTTGGTTCAAAACACTAGCAGTTATGTTTTCGCCAAGACTTTCTGCGGATGAAAATGTAACAAAATCTCCCGTCACCGCTCCATGATTGGTGTGCGTTACAGTAATTGTGCTAGAAAATGGATTCGACGTAACCGCGCTAAAAGTCACAACCCCCGCACTCGTTGGAGAACCAGTGCGCAAAGGAGTTATGTCGTTGAACGTGCCACCTTCCTCTAGATAATACTTTAAGTTTGTACCAAGACCAAGAAAGTTAGAACCATCAAGAGAAATCCAGTTATGCAAAGCGCGGCAGGAACCAAGAAAAGTGGACGAAGTGTACTTGGCCCAACCACCTATCTTTTCAGGATACCCAAGACGAAATCGAACCTTGTCGCCATCTCTCCACCCACCTTCGTTAGAGTAGGAGGTAAGATCCTGAACAATACCGGGTCTAAATTGTAATTTTGTAAGAGGCATTAAGTAGCCCTTCCACCGTAGTAATCACTTAGTTTTGTAACACCGCTTGCAGGTATGTCTCCATTAACAGGTAAAGATAAACTTCTGTTGTCGTAGGAACTTCCTCCAATATATATGTAGTGCCCAGCCCAGCCGCTTGAAGGAAAGCTGGTAACAACACCAATTGTGTTTCCAGCGGAGGCGGAAAAGGTTCCAGTTGTGGCTGTAGATCCAACCCCCGAAGGAGTTAAGCTCGCGCTAAAAACTGTGCTGCCTTGTACCGTGACCGTAGCAGGGGCGGTCAAACCGTATGAATACCAGTAAAAGTAAACAGTATAAGTGCCTGTCTTGTTGACAGTAAATGTCATGTTCACAGAACCCGTGCTGCCGTTGTCCGCCCACATTTGATGATTGTATATGTATGTTGAGGGACTTGTAGTATTTATCGCTGGGTTATAGCCACCGAACTGGGCACCCCTCAAATTAGTAGAATGACTACCAGATAGACTGGCAGCAGTGACAGCATCAGGAACTGTAGAAGGAACATAACCATTGCCACCACTTTTATAGTATTCAGAAAAAGAAATAGGATTGTCGCCTCCAAACTCTGTTTGAAGCTCAGACATTGATATCGTTCCTGAACCCGGTAAAGTCATTACGCTACAGTGCCAAATGCCGTTACATCATTCTCTGATGTAATCGCTCCGTTTGTTCCTATCTTCGCTACAGTCGCAGAGCCATACGAAAACACTAACTCATTGTTACCATCCACATGAATACGCCAACCACTGCCGCCAGTTAGACTTATGTCTCCGACAATGTCCACTCCGTCCGCCGTGGTTTCTATTTTCTTTACGTTGTTGTGATATAGCTCAACTGCCCCATCAGCAATAAACTTAGCTGATGTTTCGTTATTAGCTCCATTCTTAACTTGAATGTCATCCCCAAGAATTTTTAAAGCACCAGTGCTGTTGTCAATTATACTGTCGGTGGCATCGTGATATATCTCAAGGTCTGTGCTTGCGCCGAACGCAAGCCTGTCATCACTTGCTCCGCTGCTGTCTCCAAACACAATGTTCTTAGCGTTTACATCCAAGTTGCCACCAAGTTGCGGAGAAGTGTCCTTAACAACTTCGGTGGTCTGAGTCAGGCTTTTGAATACACCATTGACACCACCGCCACCGTCACCTGTTACAGCGGCTGATGCACCAGATAAAATCTCTACACCGTTAGATGTAGAGTAGCTAACGCCTTTGTAAATAACCCGACACGCAGCGTTAGTTTCGTTTTTAATGTTGTAATGTTTATGTTGATCGGTGGGTGTTACTTGTAATTGAAATGTAGAACCGGGGCTTCCTTGAAGAATAATGACAGGGTTAGCGCCGTTACTTATTGCTCCGTCACTTGTCGTTAAATCCGTGTCTCCAGAAATCCCTGTGATTTCAACCTGCCCATGAACAGCCGTATCAATTATGTCGAAATTATTGTTGGTGGTTGTTCCCCAAGTTCCTGCTTGTTCACCGGAGCCGGGTTTTTCAATCCCGGTATTTGAAGTATATGTACTTGCCATTTAAACCACCCTATTCGTCCATGTGTTTGTTGTAGCACCAGCATCAATTTGTGACCACGTTCCACCGCTGTGTGATATCTGTGTGTATGTGTTTGTTGTAGCACCAGCATCAATTGCTGTCCATGTACCACCACTATGGGCTATCTGTGTCCAGTTCTCCGAAGGATTGGTAGGATCTATACGCTCCCAAAGAAGCTCTCCATCCGATGTCATTATAAAGACTGCGTTTAGTTCAGCCGTAGCAGATTGAAGTAACCCACCCAAGGAGCTTTGAACAAAAACAGCCTCTATTGTTGCACTTGCTGGTGATATGATACCTGCAAGGGTGCTTAAAGTAAAGTTAGCGTCCATTTCTGCAATAGCAGAAGCAATCAAATTAGCGATAGAGGTTTGCGTAAAGCTGGTAATTATACCACCACTACCTACCCCTATATATACTCCATCGGAAGACTGAGTAAAACTGGCTATTTGTGAGGAGATGCCCGAAGCAACAAGCGCGGCAACGGAAGACTGAGTAAAACTAAAGTCTAATTCTGACTCTGCTGGTTTTACGCGGTTCGCAACGGAAGTTTGAGTAAAACTGGCTATTTGTTCAGATGTACCAGTTAAAACAACACGAGAATCGGAAGACTGAGTAAAGCTGGCTATTTGTTCAGATGCACCGCTTAAGTTACCCGTGGCACCAGAAGACTGAGTAAAGCTGGCTATTTGTTCAGATGTACCCGCTAAAATACCAGAGCCAACATTGACTTTGGTAAACGTGCCAATCATTTCGGAGGAAGCGAAATCTATAATGCCTTGAGCAGCTATCGCTCTTTCCGCTAAACACAGTTCTCCAAACATTAGAGTATCTAAATCCCCGTGAAAATTGCGTCGTTAACTTCAATTCCTAACCAAGACGGTTTTTCTGGAAATACAACATCAGCAGCATTTGAGTACGTTTGAGGAATGTCTCTTAAAGTTTTTCTAAACGCTTTAAACTCTGCTTTTTGTTCTGTTGTTAAATCATCCCACATGTCTCCCAAAGCAAACTTGTCACAAGTCTGCAAAGCCCAATCGCGATTTATTCGTATTTCTTCCCAATCCAGCACCATTTCCGTGATTGTGCTGCTGCCGTCCGCATGTTGAGTTTGTTTTTTAAGTCTGGCTGGCATCTTTTTTATTCTCCAGAATAGCTAGTGCCGAGTAAAATATGCATAAGTGGGCTATATTGATTTATATACCAAGTAGTCTGACTTGCAAAACTAGCAGACATAGTTGTCGCGGTTAAATTTGTAATGTACAAAGATCGTCCTCTAGGAGAGTTAACATTACCGGAGAAACAATCAGTAAAAAACGAACCCCCCGATGCATTAGAATAATTTCCTTGAACCCTAGTGCTTGACGCACCCAAATTTGCAATCGCCAAATAATACCTGCCACTAGGTATGTTAGTTACATCCGGTGTAATTTCAGACGCTACGCTGTTTGAGGTTGAATTTGTCATTGACCCGTGACTGACCCGTTGGCTTGGATATCCATACTTGTTAACACTGTAAATACCCATTCCTACTGTAGTTGCATTCACTGTTCCAGAAAATCCTGTCGTAAAAACTAAGTGGTCAATAGCAGTAACACCGCCACCGCCAGCGTTAGCATTCAGTGAAAAAGGCAAAAAGTAACAATGGTTGGCACTTAAAGTAAAGTAGGTAGTGTAAAATCCCGAAGGGGCACCAGCAGTTAAGTATATCGCACTTCCCGAGCTAGGTTTCTGATTTGGCATAAACCCTGTGCCAGTGTTAATTACACCTCGTTCTACTAACTCGTGAGACATATACCCCGAACCATTTGTAGCATCACCTCTAAGCTGTTCGTCAAGGCTTATACTCCCTGCTGCGTCGGGTAAAAGAATTGATCTATCAGCAGTTGGGTCCGTAGCGAAAAGAGTGGTTTCATGGTCATCGTGCGTAGCACCCTCAAAAACAATACCCGCCGTAGCATCACCATCAGAGGCGCTTGTAATCTCTAACTTCCCTGTAACAGCTACGCCTGTGGACGCAGTGGCAAGTTTAACTTCGTTATTGTGGTATAGACTTACCGCGCCATCGTCCACAAACGTGGCAAGTGTTTCGCCAGAGCCATCGATGTTAAGGGTGCCAGCTACATCTATATGGCTGTCAGTTCCATCGTGGTAAATCTGTAAGTCAGAACCAGCGCCAAACATGGCTTTAGCATCGTCAGGGAAAAGAATGTCGTCTGTACCAGTTGGTACAGTGAACACCGTAGCATCAGCGTCATTCTTTACTGTGATATCGCTAGTGCTGCCTTGTCCTGTTAAAATAAGACCTTCAGCGGCAGTATAACCAATAGCCGCGTTGTCACCAGCGGCGGTATCTCCATCAGCATTTAAAGTTGAACCAGTAATGTCACCAACTACGTCTAAAGTTGAACCAGTAATGTCACCAACTACGTCTAGTGTGCCTGCCATAGTTACATTAACTGTACCTGTTGGTACTTTCAATACGTCAGCATCAGCATCATTCTTAATCGTTACGTCGTTTGTGCTACCCTGCCCCGTTAAAATAAGACCTTCAGCAGCAGTGTAACCAACAGCGGCAGTGTCTCCAGCAGATGTGTCCGAGAAGGGTTCAAAAGTGGTTGCCGTGCAACGACCACTAATATTTAACTCCTTGCTAAACGATATCCTTTCTTGATCACCGTCAAACTGAGCGTAGTTCGTCGGACTTGCATTGCCATCTTCCTTAACTTTAATAGCCAGTTTTCCTGTAGGCGCAACACCCAGATCAGGCGTTTGAAATAATATTTGCGCTGGCGTAAATTCAGTTCCACCACTAATGGTTGTAAGAGCAGAAATTATTCCGTGAGTATCAGTTGTGCTTGGTGAAGCGGTGGTGTGGTCTAGTACCAAATTTGGTCCCAACTGACCATCGTCTGTGTGTCTTATAGTAAAAGTATCTGTTTCAGCAATTATATCGCCATTGCCATTTGGTGTTAGCAACAAGCTTCCATTTGTATCTGTCGTTGAGATAGTGTTTCCATCAATAGTAATATTATCAATGGCGGCTGATGTAGTAATATTAAGTACGCCACTGGCATCTAGAAAAGACATCTTTTCCGCAGGCAACGTGCAGAAAATAGTTTTTGTGCCAGAACCCCAATCAACAGCATTGTCACTGTTACTAGACTGAAGTATGGTTGTTCTTGCTAAAGTCGTGCCAGAAGAGGTGTACGTTCCAACGCCTACTTCAAAATTAGTCCCGTCGCTGCATGCGTAATATGTAGTGTTGGAATTACCCACACTAGCAAAAGTCTCAAACCCCGTTACCGCACCAGCCAATGTATAGGTGCCTGTCCCGGTTGTAGTAGTTGTTTCTTTTACTCGGTCTTTGAGAACAAGCGCCATATTAGTTCAACTGAATACTTAGGTTACCCGCGTTAATACGGAAAATATCGCCAGTGGCAATTGTCTTAGGTGCATCAAGCTCACCAATAAAATAAATATTTCCGCTACTAGATGCGCTAGCAATAAATACATGCGTAATTGTATTGTTTGTTCCACCAGAAGCTGGAAACTCAATCTGCGTTGTCGTAGCCACTTGAGCGTCAGTGCTAACTGCTGGCACTGTCCATGTTGAGGCCGCTCTTTGCACTCTAGCGTAGTTTGAAAAGGTAGCTTCTGTGACGGAGCCGCCTTCTGCGCTGCTTACCGCAGTTGCTAGGCCGACGTAAATATTATCGCCGGGACTGGCGAAAGACTCCGTGTTGTTCTTAAACAGAAACTGCAAAAGGGCATGTTCCGTATAAGTGGTTGCTGCATTAGATGTCGCCATGGTCTTTTACTCCTTATGAACGTGGCCTATCAGGTAGACCTCTCCTGTAGGCATCAGTGTTCTCTCTAGCTTCTGCCAAATCCTTTAGTCGTTGAACTTCTTGCATAAACCGCTGCTCGTACAACTGCATCATGTCTGGCTCCCCTTTCATGTAAGTATATGCTTCGACAAGCGTACCATAAAGAAGAGCATTAGGTGCATTAGTGCTAACCCAAGTAGTCTGACTATCCGCACCCGGAGATGCCGTTATGCTGGCAGGTCTGTAAAAATAATGTAGTTCCACCGTGTACGCTGCATCTGGTGTGGGTCCTACAATAATATTGCTTACGTCAAATATACCATAATATTGAGGAACCGAAGTTTGTGCATAGTCCGTACTGTACTGTTGTACTAGATTAACGTCTTTAATTTTTAAAAAGTCTTCCTTACCCGCAGTAGTAATACGAAGAGAAAAAGGGGCTAAAAAGTCATCGGGAAGTGTTAAAAAAGAATCGTTTTGTGTTAATGTCGAGGTGGCGTTTTTCCTAAAAAACTCTAAGTCAACAAGCGTAAAAATCCTATCTTCAGCACCCCGTATAAAGACGGGAAGGTTTGTGACGAAAGTGGTTTCGTCATTTTCAGTGTAATCCTGAATAGCTGTTTTTATTTCTGCGTATGTAAATGCCATCTATACCCCCAACGAAACTGGGCCTGCGGTGGCTTTTCCACCGCCTCCGCGTTGATTACCTGTAACTGAACTATTCGCCACGGAAACAGTATAAGTATTAGCATCTACCACCGTAATTGTATAGCCAGCGGCAGCTTCTATTGTCGCTTTTGAAAAACCATCGAATCCTACAACAGACCTAAACCTAACAGTTGAACCCGTTCCCCTGCCATGATTTAGCTCATAAATCGTTAAATTTCCCGCACCGCTGCCAGTAGTACTATGAGCAGATACCACAGAAATAGTGTTCCCCATAGCGTTCCCATGCACAGTGCAATAATATTTCAATGAGCTAGGTGTGTCTGCATCTACAACAATAGCAACAGTTGCACCGGAGTTACCCGCGCTTCCAGTTGTAGTAACACCTGTCGTATAAGAATTATCGGAGCTATCCTTAAACGCCAGAGGATGCCCGGATACCGTATTGTCTGACACATCAAAAGTGTAAGTTATTCCTCGGGTAAGACTTAATACCGGATTATTTTCGCCGCCAAGTACAAAAACATTTGAACCACTAACCGACGCAACAGTTACAGGAATGGTTACGGCAGAAGACGTTGCAACTGAAATTATGTTGCCCATCGCGTTTCCGTGGGTAGTACAGTAATATCTAAGTAAGCTAGGGGTATTATCATCTACCACGAGAGTGACAGTTGCTCCGGTGCCTCCCGGGATGCCGTCAGAGGTAACGCCAGTAGCGTAAGTATTACCAGAACTATCTTTAAAGCGTAAAGGGTGTGACCCTGCGGTGCCGTTAGACACATCAAAAACATATGTAGTGCCCCTGTTTAACGTCAGGGTTGGCTTATTTACCCCATCAAGAACAAAGACATTTACGCCGCTAACTTCTGCAACAGTTACAGCGATGGTGACAGTAAGAGGATTAGGGGCAGGGCTTTCAAACGAGTTTAAAGGCAACAATCGTTCTACTAAAACTTCATTACGCTGATCCGGCCTTGGATTGCGTAAAGTTTCAGAATCCGTGGTCGTTCTAGGCGGCTCTAGCTGTGGCTGTTTTTCCTCATACTCGTCCGGGCCCACTTTAAGACCATTCCACTCAACAAGCATGTCGCTCAATCTGTACCTAAATCCAGACCTATCCGAGTATCCCCATGCTTTTGATCCTGCTGCGTATCTAGCCATTAATTTACTCTAAGATAAGAAATACTAGGTTGTAGCTTTAAGGAAACTCTGTTTGTGTCTTCGTCTGCGGCTCGTTGAAACTCTTCTTCATAAACATTCTTTAGTAATTGAACTCTTTCTGGTGCTTTTTTCATTGACACATAATACGCCACACCAGCTACAAGACATGGCAAAAAGCGATAAGGAGCATCAGCTATGTTAGCTAAATCTTTAGCATCCTCAATCCTATCCACATAGTTGTACACAAAAACCTGCGTGGCATCATCTGGAGAAGGCCACAAGCTAACCGTTGGTGTTGTCTGACGGTTATAATAAAACTGAGTCGGTCTTCCATTTGTTGTCTTGCTAGGAATGGCTAAGTACTCTGACCTAGATACTCTCGACACAGGTAAATCGCTAGTAACCCCCGTGGTAGCTACAGAACTTGTCAAGAATACTTTTGTAGAAACACCATTTACAGAAGCTGTATGAGCCGCCGCCGTGGTAGAATTTGATGCTCGAGTCACTGTTAATATTTTTGTAGTCGTGTCAATCGCCGTTACTGTCATCTGCTCATGTTCTATTCGTATGACATCGTCCACAGTAATTGAGCTAACGTCATCAACCGTTACAGCGGTTGCAGTGTCTGTTATATCGGCGCTAAGAGTAGTTAAATTTAAAAAAGTTCTAATAATACCGTCCAGTATGTCAGACTGACTCGCTGAAACTGTGTATGTTTCCTGATTAACATTTAAGTTAATAGTGCCTTCTTTGATCGTCCACATGTTAAGACCACGGTTCGCCCAATCAGCAAACATCAGGTTAATAGAACGCTTTGCAGTCCTCATGTCGTAGCCAGTGCGAACCTCAAGGCCACATCTTTCGTATGCTTCTTCTATTATTTCAGCTACATCAAGGTTGAAAACGCGAACCCCGGAGGTGGTAAAAGGCATTTACTTTTTCCTCTTTAATGATTTAACTCTACGAGGCTTACCCGCTGGTTGTCCTAATCGCTTCTTCTGCGATATTCTACTACGTTTTTCTGCGGCTGTCATTTCTTTGGAGGTTTTGGGCGTTTTAGAAGACACACGCTTACTGGGGCGGCAATATGGAGTACCCCGTTTTTCACCCTTGCCACGCCCACACGCTTTTCCCGTGCGAACATCCTTCCATTCTTCTTTAAACCACCGCTTGAGAGCCGCACCTTTTTTTGTCTTTCTAACTGCCATGTTTAATCTATACCTACAAAATCATCCCAAATAAAAACACAAACAACACGATAGAAACCATTATAACTGTCGCGACAAGAGCCACTTGTTTCACCGCCTCTTCAAATGCTCTGGCTTCCTCCAGCTTTTTTCTTTTCACAGCGGCGGCGACCTCTTTAGCTTCTTGAATACGTTTTGCTCTTTCGTCTACTATACTCTTCCATGTCCCGTGACCAAACCTCATATCAACCATTGAGGCGACTTCTTGTAGTTTTTCCGCCGCAAGCTTCGCGTCTATAACTTCCTTTGCAACAGTGTCTACGCCAAACTGACTACCTAGACCATTACCGGCTTTTTTATTTCTAGCCTGTTGCGCTTCTTTTTCCCCACGAAAAAGATCGTCTATCTGACCAGCAATCTGACCAATGTCCTGTACAGTACCTATATTACTTTTTATGAAAGCAACGGACTGCTGTACAAGTGCAATGCCAGTGAGGACTTCCGCTACAACCATTTTTATCTCTTTGGTACAGGTTTACAAATTGCGTGTATCTTTAATTTTTTTCCTTCTCCCACCGGAACGGGCGGTTGTTTGGAAAGTCTGGACGAAAAATATAGGCATCGGTCCATATCTCTAAATCGTTGCGTATTATCAATTAAGTTACCATTAAGGTATACCACCAAAACAAACTCAATCACTACCTTAGAACTACAGGACCGCTATCAATATATTTTGGTTGTGCGGTACTTAAATGTTCCTCCCTTTGCTTTTTTCTTGCTGTTTCCCCAGTTTGCTGCACCGACTTTTCGACATTTGGCGATTGCCCCGCTTGCATACGCTGACGGGAAGACCTTATATCGTCGCTTGACTTTCGAGTAACAGGCATCCTTTGAGCCTCCTTTGCTAGTTTGTTTTGACATTGTACCCCGCGAGATCGCCATGCTTACTCTCCAAAAAATCATCCCATAACACAGTCAACATTTTATGGTTCTCCGTGACTTTCACATTAACCACTGCAACGTCAGTCTTTAAATCTGTAACGGACATACCAATCCATCCGCAAAAACCTAACAGAGCTACAATAAATATTTTATTGTCCATTAACACTTCCACCTCCGTCGAGCAGCGCAAATACGCTTCTTGGGAGTTTTCTTGCAACTAATGTTATGCATTTTCATTTGCCCTGCTGATCTAGAACAGTAAGACTTTTTACGCTTACCACCCCCGGGCTGCGGGGCCTTTAACTTAGACCCCGTCGCTCGGTTGTACTTAGCTCTTCCTTTGGCAGTAAGACCAGCACCTTTCGACGCGGGAAGTTTCTCCCCGCGTTTTACTGAAAGACTAACTGCTTTCTTCTTTCTTGGTGCCATACCAGCTACGCAAGCATAACAGTTAAAATGCCACCCGTACCTGTAAAGACAGCATGAACCGCATTCTCAGCGATAATACCATCATCTGGAATATAGATTTCATTATACCCTGCGGGAAAAGCACCTGTAAGCAATGTAGCTCCGCCATTACCATTCGTAATAGTAAAAGTAATTGCGCCTGTTGCAAAGATACCCAAACTGCGAATCCTTGCCCTACCATTAAATATAGTAGAATCAGAGTTAGCTACGGCTAGTGTAAAGGCTCGTATTGGACCTGCCATCTTAGCCTCCTACTATGCGAGGTTATTGTTCTGCTGATACAGAATAGTAAACCGAACAAGACCTGCGTTTGTTGCCGCAGAAGCTGTTACAGTCAAACGCCTGTCTGATACACCAGTGTCCTGCCAAGCTAATGCAGCACCAGCTTGTGTTGTCGGGTAAACTCGACCAGCATTTGTTCCACTTCCAAAAGTGTTCAAAATAGTAGCAGCACCACCTGCTGTATCGCCAATACTAAGATTAGTTCCCGCATTTGCTGCTGTAATGATATCAATTACGCAGTCAATGATCTGAGAGTTTGCAGGGATAACAACATCAGTAACTTGCGCTGCAACTGCACCGCCAGAAAGATCCAATGAAAAAGTCTGAGCCATAACAACTTGACCAACGTTTGCAACGTTGGTGCCTACTGTTGTGCCTGTAGTATTCTTGATTGTTCCGGCTTTAATAGGACCAGAGAAAGTAGTAGTAGCCATTTAAGTCTCCTGTCGTGGCTAGTGTCAACCGCCCAATGCAGTTGTCAGGAATAAAACATTGTACAATAAAAAAGGGCAGCATGGAAGCCGCCCTTTAATATCATTTTGCCTACACTTACGCGCCCGGTGAACCGAACACTGCGCGAGGATCTGAAAAGCCGAAGCTGTAACGCTCACGAGCTTTGTACCGCATGTTGCCAGTGTCGAAGTCTGGGTCCATTGCAGTTGACAGAGCCATACGCTCAAAGTGCTTAAAGCCGTTTGGCGCATCAGTCTTGATGAAGAATGCATCTGCATCAGTTAGGAAGTCGTTGACTACATAACCGTCTGGAAGCATTCCTGAAGACTTGATTGCGTTTGTGTCGTTGTCGGCTGTTCCAACCCGGAGGTTAGAGACAAGCAGACGCTCGGCAACAAACTGAAGCTGGCGAGGAACGATAAGCTTCATGCCACGAAGGGCAATGATCAAACCGCGCTCATCAACAAATCCAGCAATGCTGATCAGTGAATCTTCCAAAGAAGTTTCGTTAAGATCAGCGGCAGTCACTGGCTCATTGTTGAATGTGCCACCATTCGTAAGCGGGTGGTTAGCGTCGCAGAGAGCAACACCGTCACCACCAGCGAAAGCGCCAGCGGCAAATGCATTGTTAAGAACTGCGGCAGCTTTAACCTGCTTCGTGTGTGCCATTGAACGAGCAAGGGCACGAGTGTACCGAGAAGCAAGACGATCGTAAAGATTGTCCTCAACTGCTTCTTCAGTGATTGAGAAGGCCATTGCCACTGTCTCGTGGTTGTAACGAGCAGTGTAAGCTTCGTTGGCATCGTCAAAAGTGACACCTGTGCCTTCACCCTTAACAGGTGCTGCACCGAAACCTGACAGCATCACCTCTTCTTCAAACGCCCGGTCTGATGACTCGGTGTCGAAGATTTCAGCATGCTGACCTTCGTATCGGGTGTATTCCATTCCAAAGAGAGCGTTTAGACCGGGCTCTAGTTCTTTGGCAAGTTGTGCGCGAGAAATAGCCATTATCTAACTCCCTATGAAATTGCCGCTTCAGAATCGGCCTGAAGCAATGCATGGTTGTTGATCATCACAATCATAGGAATACCTGCGGCTGCAAAGTCTTCGTTGTCTACATCATCAAGAATGCCAACAATCTTCAAAGGAAGAGAGGCGTTTGATGAGTCTAATGTAGCAACATCCATCTTTGCGGATGAGATTCCTGTGGTTGTACTTCCGCTTGCGCCACTATCCAACTGTGTGTTTTCAAAAATAGCTGCTTTTGCGGTTGCTTCATCTGTAATTGTCGCATCTGTAGCGATGATGAAGCGCTGAAGTGGGTTGTCATACACAAATCCTGTGATTGGGAAATTTGTGTCTGCACTTCCTGAACCGGCCCATGTGTTCGAGAACACTTTCTTTCCGGTAGTGGCTGAAACATACTCACATCCTTGGAACACGCCAACAAAAGCCACGGTGTCTCCTGAAGCAGAGCCAACAACGATTGAACCACCGTTGTCGCACTTTACTGGAGTACCTTGGAAAATTGCTGCTGCGGAACTGCCGATGGGGTATGCATTTACACCGCCAGTAGCTGGAGTGCTACCCGCAGTGTTAATCGGCTTGAGGCCGAAGGCAACATTAGTGTTTGCCATTGCTTACTCCTTGTTTTGTAGAAGGTCAGCCATCTGACTTACCTCCGAATGATACACGGCTTTTCCTATCCGAATGGATAGGCATTGAGGGATGTTGTTCCCTCATCAGGCTTTGGTCCACGGCTTCCATTTGTTGACGGGTCTGCTCCCGATAGTATTCAGTTCGCTCTTCTACCGTTTCCTCTGGGATACGAGCAAGCATTAAACCACCTACTCCTATTACACCTGCATGCTGACCATCATCGATAGTTGGATACTTACCAGCCATCTCAGGATATTCGTCAGCCCGTACAGGCTCCCAACCTTCCCGAAGCTTGGCGTTTACATTCATCTTGTCATCCTCACCACGAAGTGATGTACGAATCCAACGATGTTGGTAACCGTCCGGTGCTTTCGGGGCCTCCAATTTTGAAGGCGGTGCCCAAGGCTTGCGCCGCTGGGTCTTAGCGCGAGTTGTCGCTTCGCGTGGCGTTCTTGTAGAATCAGTCATCTCTTACTCCTTAACATACTTAGCATATTCTTCAAGCGGAACATTTAACCTTTTCGCTATTGCGATCTGCGAAGGAGTCAATTTGACTGTTCTGCGCCCCTTTCCTGACGGTGCTTTAGAAGCACTGGACTCCGCAGAAGCGACTCGGGGTCCAGAATCACCGCGCTTTGTTTCCTTAAATTTTTGTGGAAACTCTGCACGAATCCTCTTGTCAAGTTCATTATAGTACTCATCGGACGCTGGGTCAAATCCTTCGTCCTCGATTAACTGTCTGTGTACGCCAAAAGCTGCGTATGTCATGGGTTGATCGGTGCCAAACCATTCATTACTAGAAGCCCAAGCCTCCGCTTTTGGGTCAGGTGGCGCAGGTTGTTGCGCTGCTTGTTGTTGCGGAGCCGGAGAATTATTTGCTTCTTCTTTGGCAACACTGGCTCTTTCTTGCCTTTTTCGAGCTTGATCCAACTGCGCTTCGTCTAGAGCTAAACGGCTTATGTTCTTCTGAGCCTCGAACATGCCGTCGGCATCGCCTTCTTCGTAAGCTTTTTGATACGCTTGTTTAGCAGCCTCCGCCTGTGATTTAATTCTAGTGTCAAATTCACCGACGTAAGATTGATCCAAAGACTCTAAACGATTTTTTAGCTCTTCGTTCTGTTTCTTCACCTCTGCCGCAAAGTCAACAGCGGCTTTCTTTTGAGCTTCCTCCTCACGATACCTGTGCGTTAATTTATTTATTCTAGTCTGCACAGACTTAGAGTACTGCTCAAGCTCCTCTTCTTTTGACTCGGATCCTTCCTCTTGTTGCTCCTCTTCAACAACCTCGAGCTCCGCAGAAGTATCATCCTCTGCCTCTATAACTTCGACTTCTTTTTCTTCAGTTTCTGCGGCGTTAGTTGACACAACTACCCTCCGTATGACTTGATATCGTCTGGATCGACGATGGTTGCGATGACTTCGTCATCGTTGATAATGCGGACTTCACCACCCTCGATACTAAACCGAGATCCAGCGTAGCGCCCGATAC